>Ga0307378_10005471_pt1 | contig 17686 bp, 17 predicted proteins | sample UN1MG_FD_202238 | JGI IMG/M metagenome (GOLD analysis project Ga0307378, IMG submission 202238) | Soil microbial communities from Risofladan, Vaasa, Finland - UN-1 | ecosystem: Environmental > Terrestrial > Soil > Coastal area > Acid sulfate soil | place: Finland: Risofladan, Vaasa | collected... | reverse complement strand
CAATTATATTTTTTAGATAAAGTTTTGTTTCCAACTTTAAATCTCCCCAAATTTCATCTTCACTCTTTACTTCTTTCCATAAATCTTTTAATCTTATTTGTGTAAGATCTTGCATGGCGTATCTCCTTTCTTATAGTTTTTTAATAATTATTATTTGAAAGGATACGCCATTAATTTATTTTTTAAATTACTTTTACACAAAAAATTTTACCCTACCCAAATCCCCTTATACCAAAAATTATCACTAAAAGTAAAACAATTGCAATTCTTAGGAGTACCTTATAAGAAAATAGCTAAAAACTTAAATTTTAGTAAGACTACAGTTATGAGATCTTGTAAATATAAAAGAAGATGAAAAATAATTTTTCTATCTATAGAAAAATTATTTCTTTTACCAAAAGATTTAAACTTTAAGTTATTTTCTTTTAAATAACTCTTTCACTCTCTTGAAGTGGAAATTTAACAACTCACTTGCTTCCCGAGCTTTATTATCAAATAAATAATCAACTATTTTTTTATGGTGGTTAAAACTGGTTTCCATATCCAATTCAAAACCTTTAGAATAACGTAAAACTTGAATACTTGACATATCGCTTACTTTTTTCAATATTCCATTGCTAGTAGCTTCTACTATATAATGATGAAATTTCCTATCTAAATCATAATATTTTTGTACATCTTTTTCCTTAAAAGCTTTCTCAAAATCATTCAAAAACTCAAGTAACCTTTCTTTAATTTCCTTGCTTAAAATTTCAGCTAATTTAAATATACTTATTGATTCTATAACTGCTCGAATATCTAGAATATCGCTTAACTCATCTTCCGTTACTTCTTTCACATAAAAACCTTTTTGTGGATACGAAATAACTAATCCATCATTTTCTAACATAGTTAAAGCATGTCTCAATGGAATTCTACTAATACCTAATTGAACAGCCATTTTTTCTTGTTTAATCTTTTCCCCAGACTTTAAAGTGTTGTTTAATATCAAATCTTTCAATATTTTATAAGCCATTACACCAAGACTTTGGTGTTTAATTCCAATATCCATAAATAAAACTCCATTCAAAATTCTAAAATTATTAAACCAAATTTTACTAACTTTTTTTTAATAGTAAAGACAAAATTTACAATATTATAAAAGAAAAACACCTAAATGTTATAAAAATCGAGTCAATTAATTACTATTAATGCATCAACCAATATATAATTCCCAATTATTTAGTAAAACTATAAAAATTCTCGTATTCTTTTCCAACATATAGGACATTATTTTTTGCTCTTAAATACTCCATCAATCCTACTATTCCATCTTCTCTACCTATTCCAGAATTTTTATTACCTCCATAAGGAGCTTCAATTTTTGATCCTTCATTTGTATTCATCCAAACTATACCAGCATTTAACTTTCTAGCTGTCCAATATAACGTTCTAACATTCTCACTCCAAATAGTTGCACCTAATGCATACTTTGAGTCATTTGCCATTTTTATTGCATCATCAAGGTTTCTATATTTAAGTACTATCAAAACAGGTCCAAATATTTCTTCTTGAACACATCTCATAGAATTAGAATCAACTTCAAGTATAGTAGGCTTATAAAAATTACCCTTATCACATGGTGGAGTTATACACCGTTCTCCTCCAGTAATCAACCTAGCACCATTTGCTATAGCTTCTTGTACAAACCCATCAACCTTTTGAAGATGCTCTTTACTAATTAAAGCTCCTATTTGGGTTTCCGGATCTAAAGTATCTCCCATTTTGAGGCTATTAACTCTTCTTAACAGTAATTCCATAAATTCATCATAAATATCCTCATGTAAATATAGCCTGGTAGAAGCACAGCATACTTCACCTGTTACCAAGTTAAAACCTATAATTAAAGTGTTGACTGCTCCATTAATATCACAATCATGCTCAGCAATGAATGGTCCCTTTCCGCCTAACTCAAGAATAACTTTTTTCAAATTTCCTTCAGCAGAAGCTTTAATTACTCTTCGGGCTGTTTCAACAGAACCCGTAAATGATATTAAATTTATATCATCATGTTTTAGTAGAGCTTCACCAGTAATACTTCCTGTTCCAGACACAACATTAAATACTCCAGCAGGTAAACCTACTTCTTTAAAAATTTCACCAAGTAATGTACAAGTTATGGGAGCTAGAGATGAAGCTTTTAATACAACAGTATTACCAACAGCCAGCGCAGGAGAAATAGACCTTGTAGCTATATGAAGTGGGAAATTCCATGGAACTATGGTCGCAACAACTCCATATGGTTCATAAGTAACATAATCAAAGAAATCTTTTCCAGGTAGCGGAATAACCTGACCTCTAATTTCTCTTGCTAAATTGGCAAAATATTCAAGTGCTCTTATTGCCATGTCTATGTCTATTTGTTTTGTTTCAAATATTGGCTTACCAACATCTCTTGCTTCCCATTCGGCAAGTTCTGACTTTCTTCTTCTCATAATATTAGCTGCTTTGACAAGATAGTTGGCTCTTTCATCAGCATCAAGTTCAGACCAACCACCATTGAAGGCATTTCTTGCAGCCTTAACAGCATCGTCAACATCTTTATCAGATGCTAACGCTAACTCTGTAATTACTTCATTTTTTGATGGATCAAATGTTTTAAATGTTTTACCATCAGAGGCATCAACCCATTGGTTATTGATAAAAAGTTTTAATTTTTTCATCTTTATTCTCCTTTTACCTAAATTTTATCTTACTGGTTTTATCTATCTTTTAACCACTACTGGTATATTCAATAGACGGGCAAATTCTTCCAGTTCAACCAAAATGTCACCGTATACAATTCCATTATGCTGGGGTATACCATTATCCAGTAATGAGTTAATAAATTTCATATTTCCACATCTCATTTTTACCAACATATTACTACCTCTCATTAATGGTTTTGATCTAACTGCTTCCCCAACTGCAGCGTGGAGTGTAAATTCACCTCTAATAGAATTAAGCCTGCATATAGTCACTGTACCATCTTTTAGGGCAGCAGTTTGTGATAAGCCTTTTACAACTGGTTCAATAACTGGTTTTGACTTGGATAAATTATAAGGTGCATTGCCACAATGCCAGAATAGAATTGAATCATATTCTTCTATTAAATTAACAAAATCAGCAAACCATGGTGTTCTTCCTGTTATTGCATATTGAACCATCATAGTTAATGATCCATCTACATCAGCTTCACAGGCAGCCATTACACCTTCTGCATTACATCTACCATTTGCCGGACATACTGGAGTCATGTTTATATCTCTCAATTCAGGCCAGCAGTCTACGGCATATGACTGAAGATTATTTTCCTTTATAGCTTTTTTCATTGCTAGATATACCCTGGATAATCCCTTTGCTTCATCAAAATCAGAATCTTTAATATTAAAAATATCTTTTTGAATTTCCATATCAGCTTCTACATCTTTTTCGCTAACATTCTTGATATCTCGAATCAAACAAGGAAAAGAAATATTTTTTATAGTTGTTCCAAATAACTTTTTAATAGCTAGCTCATCATATCCAGCAACTTCGAATCCATCTGGCCTCATACCTATGATTCCTATAATAGCTTCTTTTAAATAGGCTATAGCTCTTATAGCACCAATAAAAACTTTAACCCTATTTTGGGTCCCTTTATTTTTAATGTTTCCATACACAAAAGAAAATCTTTTATCTAGATTTTTTAGGACTGCTCCCTGTGCCATAACCGCAACCATTGATCCTACAAAATTTCTTCGTGGTATTCCAAACTCTTCAAGTCCCCATAATAAATATGGAATTTCAAGATTTCTTGCAATCTCAACAGTCAAATCAGCTGTATTGAAAGTACCGTTGAATACAATAACCGCATCTATATCATTAGCTTGTAAATACTTCCAGGCTTTAGTAGCCTGTTCTAGCCTAAAAATAGCTTCTTTATAATCAATCAAATCAACGTTTAATTCACTTTCCAAATATTTTTTTGTATAATCCACATATTTTGTAGCTTCTTCTTTATCTTCCTTTTCTAAATGTTCTAAGGTTAGATTAACAAATCCAATTTTTAATTTTCTAAAACTACTTAACATCTAAAAACCTCCAAAATTTTTTAAATAATATAAACTCTTATAAAATACTCAAGAAAAGTTTTTTAACTTCCTCCCTGGCAAATATCTTAGGATGAACATCCAGCATACCTTTGGTGTATTTAAAGACATCATCTACCAATGAATCTACCATATCCTTTTTAACTCCTAAATTAGATAAACTAATGTCCAGATCCACCTGCTTTATCAATTTTTTTACAGCTTCTGAAGAAGACTCGGCTGCTTCTTTTATTGTAAGCTTTGAAACATTCCCTTCAAATAGCTCATTTATTTTTGCAAACTTTTCTAAATTTGATGTCCATGAATACTTAATAACAGGCTCTAAACATACCGCTAGGGTAATGCCGTGATCCAAGTTAAGTCTACCACTAAGTACATGCCCCATACAATGAACTAAAGTAGTTCCGACATGGGTAATAGCTAATCCAGAAAGAGTACTTGCCCAAGACATCTGTTCCCTAGCTATTAAATTTCTACCATCTGCCACAGCTTCAGGCAGGTATCTTGCTATTATTTTTATTGCCTCTTTAGCAAATAATTCCGAATAAGGATTAGAATTTATATTTATATATGACTCAATAGCATGTGATAAAGCATCTATCCCTGTACCAGCAGTTAATATTTTTGGTAAGGTCAATGTCAATTCTGGATCAATAATTGCAACCCTGGGAACAATAAATTCACTTCCTAAAAACGACTTTTCAAAAGTTTCTGGATTTGTAACTACTGCCCATTTTGTAACCTCGGATCCTGTTCCAGAAGTTGTGGGAACAGCAATCACAGGGTAGGTAGACTCCGTTATATCGAGAGCATCTCTATAATCTAAATAAACATAATTCCATATATCTTTAGGATGGGAAGCTCTTATCGCTACTGCTTTAGCAAAATCCATTGAACTGCCACCTCCTATACCAATTAAATAATCACAGCCTTCTTTTTTAAAGATTTCATCAGTTTTATCAACTAAAATTGATGTAGGATTTGGAGTTACTCCAGTGAAGAGATAATAATCAATGTAATTAGCATCCAATAATTTTAAAATGTTATCCAGAACTTCAAATCCTTCATGAAAAGATGTAGTTATAAATGCTTTTTTCCCAAAATTCTTTGCATTTTCAGGAAGTTCTGCTATCCTACCATTACCAAAAATAATTTTACCTGGTATATAACCCTCAAAATTCATTATAATCACCTTCTCTTATTCTGGACGTTTTAATAATAAATTAACATTTTCCAATAATATATATATATTAAAAAAATTGACTTGATATAAATTCAAAAATAATTATATTTCATTTCAGTTTAAACCTATCTTTCCACTCTGGCACTACCGCCACCAACAATTTTTTCTACTTCCTTTAGTGAAGCCATAGTAGTATCACCAGGAGTAGTCATAGCCAGAGCTCCATGAGCTGCACCATACTCTACAATCTCCTGTGGATCTTTATCTGTTAAAAATCCATAAATCAGTCCTGAAGCAAAACTATCTCCTCCTCCTACTCTGTCGTATATCTCTAAATTCTCTCTTTTTATAGCTTGATAGAATTTCCCACTATAGTAGAGTACTGCGCTCCAGTCATTTATTGTAGCAGTTTTTACTCCTCTTAAGGTAGTGGCTACTGCTTTAAGGTGAGAATATTGGCTTAGGCAGGTTCTTATCATTTTTTTAAAATTTTCTGGATCCAGCTTGGATAATTTTTTATCTACCCCTTCTACTTTAAATCCAAGACAGACAGTAAAATCTTCTTCATTACCAATCATTACATCTACATATTTTGCTATTTCTCTATTCACTTCAATAGCTTTTTTGGTTCCTCCAACTGCTTTCCATAATGAGGGTCTATAGTTTAAATCATAGCTTACAATAGTTCCACTATCTCGAGCTACTTTCGCTGCTTCTACCATGACTTCAGGAGTAGTAGATGATAGCGCAGCAAAAATACCACCAGTGTGAAACCATCTAGCACCGTCTTCTTTAAATATCTTTTGCCAGTCTATATCTCCTACTTTAAGTTTAGAGGCCGCTGAATTTGCTCTATCAGATACACCCAAAGCACCCCTTATACCAAAACCTTTCTCAGTAAAATTAAGTCCTACTCTTACTTCTCTTCCAATACCATCAAAGTTAAACCATTTAATATATCTTGTATCCACCCCACCCTGGTTTATTAAATCTTCAAGTAAATAGCCTATATCATTTTTTACAATTCCAGTTATTACTGCTGTATCAAATCTAAAACACTTCTTTAGACCCCTGGTTACATTATATTCCCCGCCCCCTTCCCATACTCTGAAGTTTCTGGTAGTTTTTATTCTCATATCCCCTGGATCTAACCTGATCATAATTTCCCCCAGAGATACTGCATCCCACCTACAATCCTTCTTTGGTTTTATATTTAATTTTTCACTATTCATTATTTCCCCCATATATATAAAAATTAATTATTCCTTTTTTTAACAAATAAACTACTCTACCATAGGTAGTGAACATGCTCTTTAATATATTTATTATATATTCTTTTTACCTCTTTCATTTGAATCCGAGCAAGAGGTTGTAAATCAGAAGCGCTACTATTAATTTCCACTTGTGCTTCTCTTCTTGCACCAGGTATGACACAACTAACACTATCTTCCATCAATATCCATCGTAAAGCATGCTTTGCCAATTCTCCATCTGGAAATACTTTTCTAAATTCTTCTACCGCGTCAATTTCTATATCATAAGGTACTCCTGAAAATGTTTTACCCTTATCTCAATATTTACCATCCCTATTAAAGAACCTATGATCGCCCTTTGAAAAAATAGTATCTTTTTTTAAACTTATCAGTTAGAAGTCCACTTGCCAGGGGAACTCTGACAATTATTCCCACATTTTTCTTCTTAGCTTCTTTAAAAAACACCTCTTGAGGTTTTAATCTAAACATATTATAGATTATTTGAACTGCAGCTACATTTGGATACTCCATAACTTTTAAAGCTTCCGATACTTTCTCCACACTAACTCCATAATTTAAAATTTTTCCTTCATCCTTTAAATAATCAAGCGTTTCGAAAGCTTCTGACTTATAATAAACTTCAGTTAGAGGTGTGTGAAGTTGAATAAGATCTAAAATTTCAAGAGCCATATTCTTTAAACTTGCTTCAACAAATTCTATAATATTTTTCCTGTTATATCCTTCGGCTATATGTGGATTAAGCCTTCGACAGCATTTTGTGACTATATATATTCTTTTTTTTACCTTCTTTAAAAATTTGCCAATAGTTTTTTCACTTAAACCATCGTTATAGTTATCAGCGGTATCAATAAAATCTATACCTTTCTCTAATGCTTCATTTAAAATAGCTTCAGCAGTACTACTATTAAATTCTCCACCCCATCTGCCACCTAATTGCTAGGTTACAAGAGCTATTTCAGAAACTTTATAATTTGTTTTACCTAATACTCTATAATTGATAGCGATTACCTTCCTAATATTATTTTTTAGAAACTTGCTCTGATTTCTTTAATCAATTTGATCACTTTCCTCACATCAGAAGTTATTTTCTTAAAGTCTTTATTTGCGACTGCTTCTTTTGTTATTAATTTTGAGCCCATACCCACACAAACTACACCCGCTGAAAACCACTCAGTAAGTGATTCTCTTGAGAGACTAACCCCTCCTGTTGGCATTATAGAAGTCCAGGGACAAGGACCAAGCACTGCTCTAGCAAAAGCAGGACCCCCTACTTGAGCACCTGGAAATACTTTACAATATTCTACTCCTAGGCTGTGAGCTCTTTGAATCTCAGAAGCACTTCCACATCCAGGACTATAAGGAATTTTACGCTTATTACATAATATAGCTATCTCTTCATCAATTACTGGACCTACTACAAAATTTGCTCCATGAGCTATATATAGAGCTGCAGTAGGAGCATCAACAACCGAGCCCACACCTGGTATAACCTCAGGTAATTCATCTTTGCAGTACTTCTCTAACTCGCAAAAAACTTCAATTGCATGATCTCCTCTATTGGTCATTTCTATACATACTGCGCCACCATCTGCACAAGCCTTTACAATATTTTTTGACACTTCTACATCACCATTATAAAATACTGGTATTACTCCTATATCTTGCATTGCTATAAGTGTTTCAAGTCTTTTAAATCTTGCCATTTAACCTCCTATAATTTTTTTAAGTGGCCTTCACGAAACTCTGAAACCCTTTACTGGTGAAGGTTTGAGAAGGTAACTTTTAACCTTTTTACCTTATTTTACCTATCTTAAATGGGGGTGGAGGGCAAAAATCTCTTGCCTTTAGTTTCGTGAAACCCCTATTTTTTTAAATGTTATAAATATTCTCTTATCTTAATGATTTGGACAAATATTTAATTCTTTTAATTTAATTACCTAATAATTCTTTATTAATCACATTTTCTGGTTTTTTATCAGATAGAACCGCAGCTATATTTAGAGCTGATATTTTCCTAACTTCTTCAATCGATCTTTCAGAATAAAATCCAAGATGAGGGGTAATTATAAAGTTGTCTAACTCTAAAATTGGGTCACCAGGCTCAATTGGTTCAGGATCGTAAACATCTACTGCCGCTCCTGATATTAGATTACTCTTTAGTGCTTCATACAATGCTTTTGAATCTACAATTGTTCCTCGAGAAGTATTGACTAGATAAGAACTTGGTTTCATTGCTTTAAATTGATTATGACTGAATAAGTGGTGAGTTTTAGGGTTTGCAGGACAATGAATAGATATTATATCTGAATTCTTTATAAGATAATTAAAATCAATTAACTCGGCCTCATATTCACCATCAAGGCTATCTATAAATGGATCATAAATTATAACTTTAAAGCCAAAAACTCTAGCCTTAGAATAAACCAGGCGAGCTATTTTTCCAAAACCCACAAGACCTAAAACAATATCACTTAAAGAATGAATTGGTTTTGCTTCATCAATACTCCATATGCCTTTTTTAACTCGAGAATTTAAAAAGATTACTTTTCTTGTTAATGAAAGAATTAGGGCTAAAGTATGATCAGAAACTTCTTTCACGCAATAATCAGGCACATTACATACCAATATTCTTTTTTTAGTCGCAGCAGATACATCAATATTATCAACTCCTGTACCCACTTTGGATATGACCTTACAATTATTCAAATTGCTTATTACTTTTTTAGTCATAGGCGCAAGATCTGTTATAATACCATCAACATCTTTAGCTACTTCGATTATTTTGTCTTCATCATATAAATTGTATTCTTTTAAGGCTGCACCAATTTTATTTAAAATTTCTTTTTCTACTTGTATATCTTCATATCTATTGTCTGCTTTAATTACTTTATATTTCATTTTAAATAATATCCTTTTTAGCCATTATATTTTATTACCTAAACTAAATATAATTATTATTCTATGCATACTTTATGTAATTTCTACCACTACTTTCATCGATTTAGTAGAATCATCTGCATATGTTAATGCTTTTTTTAATTCATCTAATTTAAATATTTCTGAAATATAATCTTTTAATTTTTCCTTATTATTTATCACAAAATCTATTGCACTGGAAAAATCCTCATCGCTATAAACCCTTACTCCTCTAATGGTTAGTTCTTTAAATACAACATTCATAAAGTCTACGACTGGATGCTTGTGACTAATCCCTAATAGAATTATTAGCCCTCTAATCTTAGCAAGTGATACCATCGTAAACACAGACCCGCATGCACCAGTGGCTTCTATTACAATATCAGCAAGCTTTCCACCTGATATTTTTTTTATTTTATCCCGGAGATTCTCTTTGGTAGGATTAATTACATTAAATTTAAATTTTTTTAAAACTTCTAACCTGTAATTACTTATTTCACTAAAGTATATATTTTCAACCCCGCTATCCTTAAAGAATAAACCTGCAGCAATTCCTATGGGTCCTCCCCCAAGTATAACTACTATATCCCTTTTTTTAGGACAAGCTACTCTTTCAGCATGTGCACCAACAGCAAATGGTTCAATAAGGGATGCTGTCTTCAGATTAAGACCATCTGGGATTTTATAAAGTTTATCCTTGTCAACTACGACATATTTTGAAAAAGCTCCATTCCTATCAATGCCAATAAGCTTTAAGTTTTGGCATATATAGGAATAGCCACTTTTACAAGGGTTGCAGTTTCCACATGATATAAGAGGATTTGCTACTACTTTATCTCCTTCTCTTAAGGAACTACCTTTTATATATTTTATCACTCCACTAAACTCATGTCCCAATATAAGATGCATTTTGACCCGAGGGTGAATTCCCTTATATATAGCTAAATCTGTTCCACAAATACCACAATATTTTACTTCAATTAATGCCTGGTCTTCTCCTAAATCAGAGATAATAATCTCTCCTTCTTTTAATTTATTTTTTCCTTCCCAGTAGACTGCTTTTCCACTATACATCTTTATTTTTAAACTCCTCATCCGGGATCAGTATCACCTTTAAACCTTTTTTATCCATAATAAGATTGAATGCCTTTCTATATTTAGAAAGAGGAAATTTATGAGATATTACTTTAGATAAGTTCAACTTGCCTTCCTCTAGTAATGAAATAGCTAATCTCCAAGAAGTGTAAGTTGAACTTAAGGAAGTATATACATCAAGTTCTTTAAATATCATACTATTCCATTTTATATTCATATACTCTTTTCCACTCATACCCATAGCGGCAAGCTTTCCATTTTTCGAAAGTAGTGTTATAGCCTGGTTTATTCCTCCCTCACTACCACTACACTCTACAACCATATCTGCCCCAAGGTTGTTGGTCTTAGATAATACAAACTTTTCTATATCTACCTCTTCTATATTTACTACATAATCAATACCCAGCTCCTTTGCTACTTCTAGCCTGTATTCTACATCTACATTTATGCCAGCAATCACTACTTTTTTAGCTCCAGCTGCTTTTGCTACCTGTGCTGCAATAAGCCCTATAGGACCTGGACCAATTACTACTACAAAATCTTCCGGAGCAATCTTTCCCCTCTCTATTATTGCATGAGTTACGGTAGAAGCTGGCTCAATCACCGCACCTTCAGGGTACGATATATTATCTGGCAACTTGTGAAGAAGTCTCTCTGGAAGTTTTATATATGAGGTCATTGCTCCATCTATACCCCAACCTGGAGACCTTTTTTCTGAACATAGGTGAATCAAACCAAGTCTGCAGTATTTACAGAATCCACATACTCTCTGGTGAGGTTCTGAGGTTACTCTATCCCCTACTTTTAAATGCTTTATATTTTTTCCTGCTTTTTCAATAATTCCCGAAAACTCATGACCTAATATTACAGGAGGCCAGTAGGGATAACTGTCATGAAATATATGCATATCCGTCCCGCATATACCAGCAGCTTTAACTTTTATCAATACTTCATCATTATTTATCTCTGGAACTGGAACTTCATTATAGACTATATTATCTATTCCTTTTTTCTCTTTAATTACTGCTTTCAATTTATATCTTTTCTTTTTAATATATTTTTAATTAATATTCATTCTATATCTACATCTAATCCTTTTTATATTTTTCAACCCCAGATGCTGCCGCAATAACTATACTTGTAAAAGCAGTAAATTCTGCTGTTCTTACATCACACTTAGCTTCCTCTGAGATTTCCATAAATCCATACCAATCAACAAAACTAAATTTTTGATTTTATAATATTTTTTTAATTTGTTTAAAAAATCATGACTTTCTTTTTTCACCTTATCACATAATATAACCTCTTCAATTACCATTTCCTTTAGAACTGCTTTCAAAGTTTGCATTATACCTTGAATACCCATATTTATGTATAAATTATATTTTATACATAAATAATTTAAAAAAATTTTCTTCCATCAAATCTTCTATTTGAACAACCTCTGCAAACAAAATAAATCTAAATTTGATTTAAGCAAGTTTTTTCTAATAATTTACCCAAGCAAAAAATAACATCCAAATAACTATTTCTCACATCTTTATTTGACTTCTAATTATGGGTTTGCTCACAGCAAGTTCTTGTAATTTTTCATCTATTCTTTCAATATCGATAGGATATTTACCATATTCCAAAGCCGTATCGAATAGAGCTAATATATTTTCAGGAAGCATATTTACCTGAATATTATGCCCAGAAGAAAATATATATCCTCCTCCCGGAGCCAAATATTTTATTCTATATAAAGCATCTGCTATAACTTCTTCCCTACTTTTGTGAAATACTCCCTGATTATTAGTATTTCCATGAAATACAAGTTTTTTACCATAATCCTTCTTCAATCTTTCTGGATCTTCATTTCCTGCAGCATTTGCCTGAACTGGATGAACCATATCAATATCCATCTCAATTAAATCAGCCATCATCCAGTAAGTAGCACCACAGGTATGCATCATTATTTTTGCTTTGGTTTTACTCCTTATAAAAGAAGTCATTTTTTTAAATCTGGGAACTATAGTTTCCCTAAACATTTCAGGAGAAATAAATGGTCCCCTTTGAACCCCCCAATCATCCACTACCCAGACATACTCTACATAATCACCTATTGCTGAAAGATACCCATCAAGGAAAGCTATATTCCATTCTACAATTTTATCCATCAAATAACTTGCCATATCAGGTTTTAATACAACATCTTCTATGAACTGTTGTATCCCTCTTAATACCCAGGCTGTATAATATATACAAAACTGATTTCCTGCTACTATTGCATAATCGGTTTTTTCATACATTTCTCTTGTTTTTTCCTTTAAACCATCAAATCTTGTAGGATCAGTTGGATCAGGAAATTTAAAATTCTTGATGTCACTAAAGGTAGAATTTTTTAAAATTGGTTCTCCAATATCACAATATAAGCCACATCGTCGCATAACAGTTCCAAATTCATCTATCCATGAACCATCTGGTTGTTCTTCATACTTCCAGTTAGATGGAGGGTTTGCATAAATAACCCTTGTATCTACTCCAAGTCTTTGAAGAACTTGTTCACTTACTTGAACAACCCTCTGTGTGGGACAGCTAATTACTATTTCATCTTCTTTATAACCAAGATAATCTATTAAATTCTTATAAGCTACCTCATGAATAGTGCTCACTGTGCTATTACACTCTATAGGTACCCTATCGGGTTCTATAAAATTTACAGCTTTTCTAAACCTTTCTCTCGGAGTCATAAAAATTTCACCTCTTCTTACAGAACTAAGATCTTGTTAAAGCATCATACTAAAAATTTTACATTTATTATTCTCTGGAAGCTTTAAATGCCTTTCAATTTTATTAGTTTTAATTAATGGCTGCATAATATTTCGCTTATCTCTTCCACAGAAGTTTCTTCTTTTATAAATTCACCTACATTTTCTCCATGTCGTAGTATCACAAATCTATCAACAACATCATAGACATTTGAAATAGTATGAGATACATAAACACTGGAAATCCCTATATTCTTTACCTTTACTATAAAATCATGCACAAAACGTGTTTCTTTAACTGACAATGAAGTGGTTGGCTCATCTAGCAGAAGAACTTTACTTTTAAATTGCACAGCTCTTGCAATTGCTACCGCTTGTTTTTGACCACCTGAAAGTTCATCAACTAAACGCTTGGAGGAACCTATACCTTTTATTCCTATTGAATTTAATATTTCCATTGATAATTTATCCATCTTTTTTAAATTTAGGAAAACAAGTGCTAAAACTAGTTCCCTTCCAAGAAATATATTCCTAGCTATATCCATTTCATTAACAACTGCAGAATCTTGATAAATGGTTTCTATACCATAATTCGTGGAATCACTATAGCTGTTCAGTTTTACTTCTTTACCCTCTATTAATATCTTTCCCTTCGTTGGTGAAAAAAGTCCTGAAAGTATTTTAATAAGTGTAGATTTACCTGCACCATTATCTCCAACAAGCCCAACACTTTCATTTTTATAGATTGTAAAATTTAAATTTTTTAATGCCTCTACGTACCCAAAACTTTTATATATCCCCTTCATCTCAATTAATGGGATTTTCCCCTTCATATTCATGATATACTCCTCCTTCCAATAAATTGGTTTAGGATAACTGCAAAAATAATTACAACTCCTACAAATGCATTAAACAAGTAGGCTGGAGCTCTTAAAAGCATTAATATATCTTTAATAGTAAATACAATTGACGCACCCAGGAAAGTTCCTAAAATAGTTCCTGCTCCACCAGTTAATTTGGTACCTCCAATAACTACAGCAGCAATAGCAGTAAGTGCAAGACCTTCTCCTTGAAGAGGATGAACAACTTCGATTCTTGTTGAATCAAAAAGGCCTCCAAAAGCAGCCATCATACCAGTTATAATAAAAACAATTACTTTTACTCTATCCGTATTTATACCCATTGCTTTTGCAACTCTTATATTACCACCAGTAGAAAAAATCCAATTGCCAAATTTCATCCTATTTAAAATTAACCAAAATACTACTGTAAATATTATAAGCCATATAAATTGGGAAGCTATTGGACCTACTTTACCATTAAAAATCATTTTAAATCTATCAGTTAATGGAAATGGTATTGTTTTACCATCAGAAACAACTAAAACAATACCCCTCCATAACATCATAGCTCCTAAAGTTGCAATAAAAGAAGGTATTTTTGTCTTTACAGTTACAAACCCATTTACTGCTCCAATAACAGCACCAATCACTAGTACAACAATAAAACATAACCAAATATTTAAACCTTGATTAATAAATAAAGCACCTACCATAGAACCAAGAGCAAAAGTTGAACCAACAGATAAATCAAATTCACCAGCTATCATTAATATACATACACCAAGAGATACAACACCAAGCGAAGGAATAGCTCTGAGTAATAATTGAATGTTACTTATATTTGTATAGTTATCTACAAATAATACTGAAAATAATTCTAAGAATATGAGTACAACTATTATGCTACCTTCTTTTGATCTAAAAGCTTTATACCAAAAACTTTTCATACATTTATCCCATTTCTCTGACCTAATAAACTAAAAGTATGCCTTACATCTTATCTTTTCTTAAAGTTGGAACTATTTTAATAAACTAATTACTAAAAATTTCTATTAAACAATTTTTATTATTATTATATTAATTTTTTACAACTTTTATCAAAATTGCAGAAATCATTTAGACTAAATATTGTTAAAATCTACTTAGAATTTTTCCTATAAATGTGGAGAGAAATCAAGGATTCCTCTCCACATTTTTCACACAGAATATAAATAGTACTTTAAAATAGCAACTCAATTTTATTATCTAATCAAATATCTATCAATACTGTGCTTCAAATTGTTCAACATTGTCAGCATTTATAATTGCCATCCCTGTATTATAATCTGCAGGGATTTGACCATTTACTACATAATTCCAGAGGAAAACAACAGTATAAAAACCTTGAGAATATGGTTGCTGGTCACATGCAAATAAAGTGGTGCCATTTTTAATATCTTCTACTACTATCTTAGAAATATCGAAACCACCATTTGTAATCTCACCAATCAATCCCATTTCTTCAAGTGCCGTAGAGACTATATCAGCAGTAAATGATCCAACTGTAGCAGTATGATCCGTTTCGGGATGGCCCTCTAAATAAGCTTCCATATTAGCAAGTACTGAAGCTTGAGTTTCATATCCAGCATCAACTAACTCACTATCAATTCCTGCTGCATCTAATGCTTGCTTTATACCTCCATACCTTAGCACTGCATATGTAGCTCCAGGCATTTCTACAAAACATGCAACATGCTGTCGTTTAGGTTCAATTTTTGCAATTGTTTCTCCCACTAAAACTCCAGCGTCAAAGAGATTTTGTCCAACAGTAGCTAGTCTTGGATTACCAGCTTTTCCTTCGGGATCATCCACATTGAAAGTTAATACTGGAATACCAGCATCCAATGCCTTTTGCATTGGTTCATCAAATGCAACAGGATCAGCTATTACTACAGCTATTCCATCCGCTTGTGATGTAATTGCAGTTTCAACCATATCAACTTGTGTAGCAAGATCGTTATTTGCAAACTGCATAACTGCACTAACTCCAAAAGCATTTGCTGCATCTTCCATACCTCCTACTATAGTATTCCAGAATTCATCACCAGGAGTACAATTACTTATTAGGACAAATTCTAATTTCTCTTCTGCTACAACTTCTTCTTCAACTGCTTCTTCTTCCACAACTTCTTCTTCAACTGCTTCTTCTGCCACAACTTCTTCTTCAACTGCTTCTGCAGCTTCTTCTGCTTTACAAGCAGTTCCCATTAAGATCATTGACACCATAAAAGTAACAATCAGTGACCAAATTACAATTTTTTTCATTTCTTCCCCCTTACCTTTTAAATAATGATAATACTATACTTACTTTTTCTCATATATCACCCCCTATAAACTTTTATATCTATCAATTTATATCTAAGGTATAATTACCTATATCTATATTTTTATTTAGTTTTCAAAGAGCTAAATATATAGTTTTAAACACAAATCTTAAATAGTTCAATTTATAGATTAATAATAACTATTTCTTTGTGAATTATTAAATTCATTTCTAAAAATAAACTCTTATGTATAAATTATAATGTATAATTTATACATATAGTAATCTTTTGTCAAGTACCTCATTTAATGATGATGTTGTTGCAGTGATCTAAACAGTTAAGAATTTACAAATTTTATCTAAATCTCTTAAAATCTGGTTCCAATTCTGCAAACAATGCGCTGCCATTAGATACTAATAAAACTTATTTCCATAAATTACCCAATAAAATTGTATTAAATGGAAATAGCTTTGTAAAAAAAATTAGAAGTGCTTATATCCCGATAAACACTTCTAATTTAATATTCCTATTAAATAGAATTTAATAGATTTCCTACTCTCTACTTATGAAAGTAGATCATTGGCCAGGTCAACTGCACTGGAAGCATCAGGAGCATAACCTGCTGCACCTATAGAGTCTGCATATTCCTGGGTAAGAGGTGCTCCGCCTACCATAACTTTTACACCAGCAGTTTCTTTGTCAGCTTTAAGTGTATCAATTACAGTTTTCATACCCGTCATTGTAGTGGTAAGAAGAGCTGACAGTCCTATTAGTTTAACACCATTCTTTTTTATTTCTTCTACAAACTTCTCTGAAGGAATATCAACTCCTAGATCGATAATAGTATATCCTCCACCTTCCAGCATCATACCTACCAGGTTTTTACCGATGTCGTGGAGATCTCCCTGTACTGTACCTATTATTATCTTACCCCTGGTATCTATACCGGTTTCTGAAAGCAGTGGTTTTATAATATCCATTGCAGCATGCATAGCTCTTGCGGCTATTAGTACCTCAGGTATGTAAAACTCATTAGCTTTAAACTTTTTTCCCACCACATCCATACCAGGCATCAGTCCATTATTCAGAATATCCACAGCGGGTACTCCCTCATCAACCAGTCCCCGGGCAATTTCCTTGCTTTTTACATTATCCCCTTTTATGATGGAATCTGCCAGTTCTTGGTATTTTGCCATAATACTTCCTTTCTGTCT
>Ga0307378_10005470_pt1 | contig 17688 bp, 16 predicted proteins | sample UN1MG_FD_202238 | JGI IMG/M metagenome (GOLD analysis project Ga0307378, IMG submission 202238) | Soil microbial communities from Risofladan, Vaasa, Finland - UN-1 | ecosystem: Environmental > Terrestrial > Soil > Coastal area > Acid sulfate soil | place: Finland: Risofladan, Vaasa | collected... | reverse complement strand
GTGCGGCCACAGTAGTCAACCAGACAGGCGAACAGGTACCTGATAAATACCAGTCGTTTATGAGGGGCATGATGAGATCAACGGCTGAAGCGCATGGCAAAAAGCAGAAAGTTGAGAATGGTGACACAACCCTGGTGTGGCACAGGGATCCGGAGATAGCAGAATCGATGGTCGATCCCAAAGTATTTGTAAAAGGTGTAAGTGATACCGGGAGCGTTCTTACCCTCACAACACTGGAGGCAATAGAACTTGGATTTTGTGAGGGGCAGGCAGGCAATATCCCTGAAGTATTAGAACTGGCAGGGATAGAGGATTATGAGATAGTTGAGTTCAATCCGGGCGGATTGGAGAAGGTGATCCAGTTCTTTATAAATCCCGTCGTATCAGGTCTTCTTATTATGATCATTATTGGAGGTATATATTTTGAGCTTCAGTCACCGGGAGTGGGTTTCCCGCTTATAGCATCATTGGCTGCTGCACTGTTATATTTTACGCCTCTTTACCTTGAAGGCCTGGCAGCAAACTGGCAGGTTATTGTATTTATTGCGGGAATAGTCCTTATTGCTGTAGAAATATTTGCAATACCCGGGTTTGGAGTCGCAGGTGTTCTGGGTATTGCCGGGATCATCATTGGTCTTACCTTCGGAATGATAGACAAGATCGTATGGAAGTTCGGCCCATCACCTGATGGAATTAAAGAGGCCATGACAGCATTCACAATTGTGATACTGTCAATGTTCATAGCCTTTATTGCTTCCCTCTGGGCCAGCAAGAAGCTATTCACTTCGAACCGGTTGCTGGGTCGGCTTACACTGCAAAAGGTACAGAACATGACCGAGGGATATATAGGTGTTGATTCAGTTCAACAGAAATCACTGATAGGTCTTACCGGAGTTGCACATACAATGCTTCGTCCTTCGGGTAAGGTAATGATCAATAATGAGGTATATGATGCAAGATCAGAGATCGGCTATATTGAGAAGGGGGATAAGATCAGGGTGGTGAAAGATGAAACAGGTCAGGTCTACGTCATAAAAATATGATCACTGATGAGTGAATACAGGGTAAGGGATTATACTCCATCAGATTTTGACAGTGTTAATAAGCTATGGGAAGAGACAGGCATGGGGGGAGCCGAAAGAGGTGACAACGAGAAGACCATAGATGAGAGTGTCGGGATCGGGGGGCGTTTACTTGTTCTGGAGGAGTCTGCAGTAAACAGGATTATTGGCACCTCGTGGATGACTTATGACGGCAGGAGAATACATCTTCATCATTTTGGTATTACCCCGGCATACCAGGGCAGAGGACTTTCAAAAATACTGCTTGAAAGATCATTGCAATATATTAAGGATAAAGGGATTCAGGTTAAGGTTGAGGTTCACGAATCCAACAGGAAAGCATTGAACCTATATTTGAAATACGGATTTAACTATCTGGGTGATTATAGAGTCTATATAATAAGAGACACAGGAACTATTTATGATTATGGCACCACTTAAAACTATATTAATTAATCTCAAATTCCGGTTGATTATTTGCATTATTGTTAGTTTTAAATGGGCTTGAATAAATACAATCATGAAAAACATATCACAAATGAGCAGAACTATCACTTTCAATAAGCTGAGGGAAATAAAGGATCAGCTTCCCGACGGAGGAGTAAGGAGCATTGCAGATAAACTTAAGTTGAGTGAAGAGACAGTCCGAAATTATTTCGGTGGCTGGAACTACGACAGGGGTGAAAGTATCGGGATACACCTTGAACAAGGGCCTGATGGAGGTCTGGTCACATTTGATGATACTACCATTCTGGAGCTTGCTGAAAAGATGATCCATGATTAGTTTTAATGTTGTAAAAATGGTTCGGTCAGGAATAATCGGACTATTTTTTTATTAATTTTCGAAAAAATAATCGGGAAATTATGAAAAGGATAGCTGTTACATTATTACTGGCAACAATAATCTCTTTATCGTGTAAAAGAGTTGGTGAGGTTGACATTGACCTTCAGTATGATAATAATATCAGTCTGGAATATGATCAGGTTATCGCTGCCTATGAAACACTGGCGCGTCATTACCCGGAAGCCAGGCTTGTTGAGATGGGACAAACCGATATTGGAAAACCACTGCACCTGTTCATGATATCAAAAGAGAGGGACTTTGATCCGGCCTCAATACGAAAAAAGGGAAAGTGCATTATAATGATAAATAATGGTATTCACCCTGGTGAGCCGGAGGGCATTGACGCCAGTATCCAGTTCTCATGGGATATACTGAGTAATAAAAATGACCTGTACAAATACCTTGATAACATAGTACTGGCTATTATACCGGTGTATAACATAGGAGGAGCCCTCGACAGGAGCGAATATTACAGGACCAACCAGAACGGCCCGGTTTACAAGGGGCGAAGGCGAAATGCCAGGAACATGGACCTGAACCGGGATTTTGCCAAGCAGGAAACGAAGAACGCCAGGAGTTTTGCCGGCACATTCACCTACCTGAATCCGGATGTCTTTGTGGATACTCATGTCACGAATGGCTCCGACCATCAGTACACGGTGACCCTTATACCAACATTATACAGTAAGCTTGATCCGGCTATGGCCAGTTTCTTTAAGGAAAAGATGTTGCCGGGTCTTTATGACAGGATGGAGAAAAACTCAGAATATGGGATGATCCCCTATGTTCAGACCCGCGACAGGGCCAACATGAGGAGCGGCATTATCGGGTACAATGATAACAGGTATTATTCAACAGGGTACACATCGATGTTCAACTGCTATTCGTTCATGACCGAGAATCTGGTTTATAAATATTTCCCCGACAGGGTAAGATCGGTGGTAGATTTTCTTACCCAGCTCGTTGATTTTACAAGTGAGAATGCCACAGAGATAAGAGAGCTTAAAGATGCTGCCGATATCGCGGTTAAGAAGCAGAAGGAGTTTGAACTTTCATGGAAACTTGATGAAAATTATTCTGAAGAGCTGCTCTTTAAGGGTTATGAGTATTCATCCGTTGAATCACCAGGGTCAAATAGAAGGAGTAGATTCTACGATCATGATAAACCATGGACTGACACAATCCCCTACTTCACAAAATTTGATGCTGCCCTGAAGGTTACAAAACCATATGCATATATTATCCCCCAGGCATGGGAAGATATCGCAGATAAACTAAGGAACAATAAGGTGGAGATTTACAGACTAAAGGAGGATATAAGTATCGAAGTGGAGACATACTACATTGACAAATCAGAAGCCTCTCCCCGAACCACTCAGGGACATCATGTTAACATGGGAGTTGAAGTACACAGTGTAACTCAGCCAATGCAATACTATAAAGGAGATTTTGTCGTGCTTGTTAACCAATTCTCTAACAAGTATATAGTTGAAATGCTGGAACCTCACGCCCCTGATTCATACTTTGTATGGAACTTCTTCGATTCCATCCTCGAATCACACGACTTTTATTCCATCTGGGGATTCGAGAGTCATCTTATGGAATTGGTTGAGCAGGATGAAGAGCTGAGGCAGGAGTTTGAAAGGAAGAAAACTGAGGACCCGGATTTTGCCAGTGATCCGCTGGCACAGCTGCAATACCTATATCAGAAAGCACCTTACTCGGAGATTGAGAAATGGAACAGGTTATATCCGGTCACGAGGTTAAATGAAATAACAGAACTTCCGCTTGGCGATTAATAACAGATATTAACGCTTTTAAGGAAACATTACTACTTAATATTGAAATCTATTACCTTCTCACCCTCAATGTATCCTGTGAGGCGGTCGTTTCGATTTACTTTGCCAACTCCTGATGGTGTACCCGTAAAAATGAGATCACCTGTTTTCAAGGTAAAGAATTTCGACACATAGGCAATTATACTGTCAAAGCCGAATATCATATCAGAGGTACTGGCTGACTGCACCCTCTCCCCGTTTTTATTGAGCATGAAGCTGATATTGCCTTTGTCAGGCAGGCCCTTCCATGGTATAAACCTGCCAACAGGAGCCGATCCGTCAAAAGATTTTGAAATCTCCCATGGCATGCCTGCCCCGGATTGTTTTTTCTGAAGATCGCGTGCAGTAAAATCTATACCGATCGTGATCTCCTCATAATAGCGATGGGCATACTTTTCTGCTATTGACCTGCCAACCCTGCATATTTTAAGAACCACTTCAGCTTCATAATGGATATCACCCGAAAAAACAGGTATGAAAAAGGGCTTATTGTTGATTAATATTGATGAATCGGGTTTGAGAAATATAATTGGTTCATCAGGATAAGGCCTGTTCATCTCAATGGCATGGTCCCTGTAATTCAGTCCAACGCAAATGATCTTCATTAATAAATACTTATGAATTGTTCTGATTAAAATTCCTGAGTCGTATCTCAGTCAGGACTTTTTTGGTATAATGGGGAAAATCCCCGTTTATCATCCATGAGTAATAACTGGGTTCCTCCCTGAGAACCTCTTCAACAGGCCGGCCTTTATGCTTGCCAAAATTGAATACCTCAATCCCCTCCTTATTAAGGATTATACGGCCAGCCAGATCAACTATCTTATTATACGAGCTGAATTCAGATAGTTTTTCAACATCATTTTTCAGGTTGCTATAGCGGTCAAGCTGGGCTTTCAGTATCTCATATGTGGCAAGGGTATCGGCCTTTGCACTATGCGCATCATGCAGATTTTTATTACAATAGAATTTATATGCTGCACTTAATGTTCTCTGCTCCTTCTTATGGAAAATAACCTGTACATCAACATATTTTCTTTTTCTGATATCAAAATCCACATCAGCCCTGAGAAACTCTTCAGCCAGCATGGGTATATCAAACTTGATCGCATTATAGCCCGCCAGGTCACAACCCTCAAGAAATCCGGCAAGGTTCTTAGCTATCTCTTTAAAGCCAGGACAGTCCTTTACATCCTCATCCTTTATGCCATGGATCGCGATGGCCTCCGGACTGATCAGGATACCCGGATTAATTCTTTCGTTAAACCACTCCTCCTTCCCATCGGTATTTATCTTCAGTACCGAGAGCTCTACTATCCGGTCGCTGGTAATACTTATACCTGTTGTTTCAAGATCAAAAAAAGCAATAGGACGTTTTAAGTTTAATTCCATAACAGAGATTTCAAGTGTCTCTTAAACCGAGACCACCTTCCCAATATTAAATCAATTAAAGCAAGCTAAACTATTTCGAATCCGATCAGGCATTAATCATCATCGGCATCAGAAGCATCAGAAGGTCTTCTGAATCAGTTTCAGGTTCAGAAGGCAGGAGCAGACCTGCCCGGCTTGGATCTGCAAGCTCAATTACCACATCCTGCGAACTTATATTTGCAAGTATCTCCAGAAGGAATACTGACTTAAATCCAATTTCTATCTCCTCGCCTTCATACTGGCAGTTTATTCTCTCATAAGCTGATATTGAAAAATCGATATCCTGTGCAGATACCCTGATCTGATTTCCAGTTAGTTCAAGTTTCACCAGATTACTGGCCTGATTGGAGAATACAGAAACCCTTTTGAGTGTGTTCAGCAGCTCAACACGATCAACGGTTATCTTCCTGGGGTTATTTGTAGGAATGACTGAGTTATAGTTAGGGTAATTTCCCTCTACAAGACGACATACTACCTTATATTCCGTCAGGGTAAAGAGAGCATTTTTGTCATCAAACTCTACCAGAACCGTTTCTTCTTCCCGTGGCAGGATATTCTTAAGAAGGGAAGCCGGCTTCTTAGGGAGAATGAATGAAGAATTATCATCTGCCTTAGCATCGGTTCTCTTATATCTTACCAGCTTATGAGCATCTGAAGCAACAAAGGTGAGATTATCAGTACCTGCTTCCAAAAAAATTCCTCCCATTACCGGTCTGAGTTCATCGTCAGCTGTGGCAAACAGTGTTTTGCTGATCCCTGCAAGCAATATATCTGCACCTACTGAGAAGACGAATTTCTTTTCCTCTTTGATAGCCGGAAGGGCAGGAAAATCAATCCCGTTTTGCCCGACAATACTGTACTTTCCTTTTTCCGAACTGATTACCACAGCCAGGGTATCCAGATTAATATCAAAAGCCAGGGGCTGTTCCGAAAATTCTTTAAGGGTATCAAGAAGGATACGTGCCGGGATAGCAATGCTGCCATCACTATCAGCGTTATCGAGGGTCATAGATGTGATCAGGGTTGATTCCAGGTCAGAAGCTGTTATCTCAAGCTTTTTACCGCTAAGCTTAAAGAGAAAATTATCCAGAATGGGAAGTGTATTCTTAGTACTGATAACCTTGCTGATTCCCTGCAAATGGCCTAAAAGTTCAGTGCTCGATACTACAAATTTCATATATAATATTTTTAACTTTATTGTTCGGATACCATCCTGCATGTTCAGGTTACCGACCCAAAATTATTTGCGAAAAGCTCATGAATTGAAGAGCTTTATCATCGCTGCATTGAATTACCAATATTAGTAAAAAAAACTATTATCCTCAAATAAAAATCAGTCCCGGGAAAAATAATCAACTGATTTCAGAAGCGGGTCAATATCGAAATACCGGGCTATGAAAATATCATCTCCATTGTTGACACTGCCCCATATCCTATCAGTATCATATTCAATACTTTCACCGGAAGATATAATCCGTTGCCAGCCAAAAAAAGTAACAGACCGCCCATCAGAGAATTTCACCCCTATTCTGAATTCAGGAACCTGCTCAACTATTTTAAGTCTTTCTGCCTCTTCAAGGTCAAATGCCCATCTCTCGAAAGGGACATAGGAAAAATAGGCCAGGTACCGTCTGATGCTTGTTGTATCAACCGAGTCAGGGCTTTTACCTTTAAGCATAATCACATAGCCGGTATCATTTGATGAGATCATTATATCAGCCTCCTCTTTCCCCCCGTAAGCAAGACTAACCGACTCAATACTGCCGTTTGAGAGATCAAAAACAGAATATGGCCTCCAGAATCTTATATCGGTAACAAAATGTGCTCCCGGGTTCAGGTCATAACCCGGGAGGTGGACGATGTAGGGTTTCGAATTGGTATTCTTCTTTACTATATTGCCACCCGGAATATTCTCTGTTCTGAATATCATGAAACCCGAAAGCATTTTCCGCGCGCCATAAACCTTAACCTCCACCGGGTTAATGTCCCTGTTAGTTATTTCTGATTTGAATAGTTCATCCGAGACTGTGGATTTTACTTCAAGCCCCCGGAGTGTTTTGATCAGGAAGTCAATTGCCGGTTCTCTGGCCGGCCATTTGGCATTAACAAGCCATCCACCCGATGACTCACTCAATACGAGGCGATCTTCACCTGATTCTATTTCAATACGCTCTATCTCTTCTTTTGAATCAATTGCAAAGTTGCTGTCGTTTGTATTAAAGAGGCCGTTATTGCTCAAAATAAGTACCAGGGTAATCAGTACTAGGATTAATACTCCTGCAATATGAAACCGAAAGCGCATAGTCTATTTCTTTACTGCAAATTTTCTTTTCCTTATAATCGAGTAGATAAGGCCCCCGAGGGCAACAATCAGGATAGGTCCGGCAGAATTCATTAGTTGCCAGAGCAACCGCTCCTTATTGATCCTTTCGCTGTCCAGAAGACGAATTCTCATCTCCCTTGATCTGAGATCAACAATACCCTTATCATCTACAAGCCAGTTAAGGCAATTCACAATGAAATCCTTGTTGCCAAAAACCTGCCCGGAATACCTGTCCTGACCCAGAGGCAGAGGTGTTACACGGTTCCCAATAATACTAACATCATTCCTGATGATATCACCGTCGGCAACCACAATCATTTTTGTTGGTCTGCTTTTATCAGCAAGCTCCCTTCCATCATAGGCACTGATCCTGTTCTTGTACAGAGAGGTGAACTCACCCTCCAGAAGGACTGCAACCGGCAGAAATGACTGATTAAATAAATCTTCAGGGGGAGGATCTCTGAACTCGTCCAGGGAGATTAGTCTTGGCGGGCTTACATACCTGCTGTTCGGAGAAGTTGCCAGCAGGAGTTGTTTTCTGATAGCGGGGTCGCCACCTACCGTATCTATATAATTCACAAACTCACCCTTTACCTTATTAAGGTTACGTGTTACGGGGCTAAAACCGGAGGTATAAAGTAAGGGGTAATAGATCCACGGAACCGGAAGATACTGTGGCTGGTTATTCCTGGAGCCTTTCCTCACTGGAATAATCATACAATCAGTATCCTGGATCAGGACTGGATTTATCCTTACACCATATTTAAACAATTGATCCTCAATATTTAATGGAGAAAAGAGTGCCATACTCCCTCCCATTGCCAGACTATCCCTGTTTACATCAACCTGTTCAACAAACCATAAGACCTTTCCACCTGCCATAATAAACTGGTCGATAACCAACTTATCCTCCTCCTCAAATTGTGAACCCGGTCCGGCGATCACCAACGCAGCGTAATCATCAAGAATTCCCGGCTGACCACCAATAGATCCCCTGTCAATGGTAAAGAATTTCGCAAGTTCAAGTGTAATATCAGCAACCTCCACCTCATCGTACTCATCCTGACCCTCAAGAAAAGCAATACGGTAAACAGTATCTGAACTGATAGTAGAAATTGCCTGAATAAGCTCATATTCCAGGCCTTCAATTGAGTGCAGAAGATTCTGTTCAGCCGAAAGTGATTGGTTGTTCTTCAGAAAATTTACCGGTAGTTCTATCCCGTTGTAATTAACTATCATTCCGGGAAAAATGATCTTCTCGATCTGCCCCCCTTCATCATCCTCTTCAAAAATGTTTACCGGATTCAGGCCCTTGTTTATCAATTCCACATGGTACCTGTTACGTTCCTGATCATCTTCAGATTCAGATGGATTGATAAAAAGATAATTTATCTTGCGACCCGAATAATGCCTGAATTCCTCAAGCATTGCACTAGCCGACCTTTTAAGTCTTTTGAATCCAACGGGCATATCACCGTCAAAATACACCTGGACATAGATATCATCCCGGAGTGAACGGAGTATTTCGCGTGCGGGTGCTGAAATGGTGTGACGTTTATCAGATGTCAGATCAAGCCTGAATGAGAACAGTGAGCCGGTTATCACAATCAGAATAAGCACTGTCATAATTGATACGTACTCAAGGATATCTCTTATTCTCCTGTCATTCAAATTCATACCTGTCTGTTCTATCTGGTTGTTTTCCAGTTACGGGAAACCAGCATTAATCCTGTTGCCTCAGTAAAAACCGATATCACTACCCCAAAATAGAGCATGTCGCTCAGGTCAATTACACCACGGCTCATAGACTTATAGTGTTCATTAATTCCCAGGTTAATTACAAACTCGTCTATTCTGGTAAATCCCGGTAAAAAGGCGAATGAATCAAAGCCAATGAAGATAATAAAGCTTATCAACACGGCAACAATGAAGGCAACAACCTGGTTCTCTGTAAGTGAAGATGCAAAAACTCCTATCGAGGCATATACTGATGCAAGAAAAAAAAGACCGATGAATGCACCCCATGTTCCTCCTTTATCCAGATTCCCGGGGGTTTCCCCCAGAGCACTGACTGTAAGATAGTAAATAATGCATGGTAAAAGCGCCATCAAAACCAGTGACACTGACGCCAGGTATTTTCCATATATTATCTGCCGTTCCGAAAGTGGTCTGGAAAGGAGCAATTCAAGTGTTCCGGCTCTTTTCTCCTCTGCCAGTACTTTCATTGTAACTGCAGGAACCAGGAAAAGAAAGACCCACGGGGATATGATGAACAGGCTGTCGAGCCCGGCATATCCGCTATCGAGTACATTCCAGTCGCCTGGCAGTATCCACATTACAAGGCTATTGATCAGGAGATATACAATGATCACGATATAGCCGGTCAGGCTGTTAAAGAAACTTCCTATTTCTCTCCTGTAAACTGCAAACATCTTAATTAAAAATTTCTAAGTGCAAAGATATTCAAAATGATTTCACAATCTTTTCACCAGATTTCGCGAATGAAATGTTGATTATACTTACGCCGGCATAATAAAACCCGATGATCTGCGAATAGCTGAATCCCCTTGATCCCATAACCATTGCGCCTTCCTGGCATAGTCCAACTCCATGCCCATATCCCCTGCCCTTCAACTGAACCTTATCCGCGGTAACCTCGACCGAAAAGAATGTAGACCTCAGGGAGAAATCATCCCTGATATTTTCAAGCGGATATTGAAAATTTGCAGCAACATAATTCTCTTTCCTTGAATTTTGCAGGAAGTTCAGCGATCCGGAATTACCATTACCGTTGTACCCGTTTTTTACCAGGTATTGTTTCCAGTCAGAAAGATTAATTTCACTTTCCCATGTTGCATTTTTGGAGTAGAGGCAGTAAGGATCGGTCACAGCCTGCAGGTATGGTAAACCGGTAAGCCAGACCCTATCTGACGGAACAGTCTCGCCCCCACAGTTTGAATGAAAAGGAGTGAGTATCAGAATGCTGTCGGGTCCGGTCACAACTAGACCTGCTGTGGCATTAACTGCCTCATCAATAATGGGAGTCACTGATCTTCCCTTATATACCTGGCAATGCACATCATCACACAGGTTATAACCATCATCGAAATGTCTGTCAATATGCAAATTGGTATAGGTTCTGGTGATGATTGCCTGTGTTTTGAAATATTCGGGATGACCCTTGAAACCACCTTCGGCCTGTACTACTGCTGCCACATATCGTTCAATACCGATTTCATTAATAAGAAACAGGTTTTCAAGCTCATAGCTGCAATCAAGCGATCCTTCATATTCAAATATATCTTTATTCCCGGGCAGAGGTTTGATACTGAAGATCCCCTCTTCTGAGATATCTGTCAAACTAATATTGGATGCAATAAATCCATCGGAGTCTCTCGAAGTAACTGCTATTTTTTCACCTGCCACAGCTATGTAGATCATTCCCCCCTCTGCAAGTGTTGCCCTTTTGTTTCCATTGCCATAAATCTCATATTCACCCCTGACGATATTAAGGATAAAACCATCCATGTTAAGACCGCGAAATAATCTGACCCTAACCTGGCCATCCACCTTCAGGGAAACTTGAAGGAGTATAATCAGTATCGTTACTTTGAGGATCCTAATTAACATTATTGACCATCATTAGGGTTTGGAAGACATCAGAAGCTATCTTCCCAGATGTGCCATCTCCTTTTAGTAACGAAGAAAGACGCTTGTAATTATTTAACATCACCTCCCTCTTCCAGCCTCCGGGAAGGAGGGTATTAATCTCTGAGATAAGATTTCTTTCATTCAGATCATGCTGGATTAATTCCTTAACGATCTCCTTGTCCATAATCAGGTTCACAAGTGAAATGAACCTCAGTTTTAAAAATCTTTTTGCAACCTGGTATGTTAAAGGGCTTGCCTTGTAACAAACAATCTGCGGTATCCCGGCCAGGGCAGTTTCAAGGGTAGCCGTTCCTGAAGTCACAAGAGCCATTTGTGAGGCTGAAAGCACCTGGAATGTCTGGTCAAAGACAATCCTGATCTCTTCGTCTCCAATTATTTTTTCATAGATCCTGACCGGGACCGAGCTAATTCCAGCAATTACAAACTGATAATCAGAGTAGTATTTTTTGATCTTTATCATCTGAGGTAGTATCAGCTTTATCTCCTGCTGCCTGCTACCGGCCAGGAGTGCAATAACAGGTCTGTCATCCAACTGGTTCTCGGTCCTGAATTTACCAGGATCCCGGACTGAATCCATTTCCATTTTTACTGTCTCAACGAGGGGATTACCATAATAGATTGCGTTTATATCATGTTTCCTGTAAAACTCAACCTCAAACGGGAAAATGATATACATCCTGTCGATAAACCGCCGTATCATTTCCACCCTTGATTCCTTCCAGGCCCAGACCTTTGGTGAGATATAATAATACGATCTGATCTTATTCTCTTTCAGGAACCGGGCGATCCTGAGGTTGAATCCCGGATAATCGATGAGGATAACTACATCCGGCTTAAACGAGTATATCTGCCTTTTACATAGCTTCAGGTTCCTGATTATTCTATTGAAGTTCACCAGCACCTCCCAGAATCCCATTATTGCATGATCACGGTAATGTTTTAGCAGTTTTGCACCTTCAGCCTCCATCCGGTCACCTCCCCAACACTCTATAACAGCTTCTTTATCAACCTTCATGAGATGTCTCACAAGGGTTGAGCCGTGCAGGTCTCCGGATGCTTCTCCGGCAATAAGAAAATATTTCATCGGGTCAGATCATTTTGATTAAGAAAACGGTCAATGCCCAGATGATCGTCACCCCCAACACTCCCCTTGAGCTCTGCAGCTTATCAAACCTGTTGAAGATCAGGAATGCGAAAACATTCGGGAAAACGCATAAGCTCATCATGTGTGTAACCAGGTTTCTGTCCATGATCCGTTGCAGGTATGATTTAAGGTCTATATCCTTTGAAACCAGAAAAGCAACCAGAAAGACGATTGCCGGAAGTACCAAACCGGTGATAAACCCTGTAAGAAATGTGTTGCTGATCCGGTCCTTTGTCATCTGGCAAGCCTTTTTTTCAACTCCGGGATGAAGCTATGCGCTGTCATATCAACAGTAACCGGGACTATTGATACATAATTATTTGAGATTGCCCATTCGTCGGTATCAGTAGCTTCCGGTTCATGATTCTGGAATATCCCTGTTAACCAGTAATATGTTTTTCCCATCGGATCTTTTCTTTTTTCAAATTCTTCCCTCCAGTATCCGCTTGCCTGCCGGCATACCATGATCCCTTTGATATCTTTCTCTCCACAATCCGGGATATTCACATTAAGGCATATACCTTCGGGTAATGATTCCCGGGTCAGACCCTGCATCACTTTCCTGATATATTTTTTTGCGGGATCAAAGTCGGCCGTAGCAGAATAGTCATTCAGTGAAAATCCGACTGAACTTATCCCATAAAGGCAACCCTCAATTGCTGCTGCCATAGTACCGGAGTAAATAACACTTACAGAGGCATTAGCACCATGATTTATTCCTGCCACCACCCAGTCAGGTCTCCTCTCAACCAACTGGTTTACTGCAATCTTGATGCCATCAGCAGGGGTGCCGCTGCAAGCATAAAGCCTCCTCCTTTCAGTTTCATCAAGAAGTTTGACCCTGAGCGGCATCTTAACCGTTAGTGCCTGCGACATACCCGACCGGCTTTCAGTTGTTGATATCACAACCAATTTCCCAAACTCTTCCATAACCTCAAGGAGCGCTTTTAATCCCGAGGCATATAATCCATCATCATTTGTAATGAGAATTAACCGGTCGTCTTTTTCTATCTTCATTTATTTTTATTTATCCTTTTAAGCCCGGAAAGGATAACTCCGCACCGATATTGTTTAATTTTAACGATTATACAAAGATAGACAAATACCTTTTGGCTGAATAAAGTAAATGATCTTCTGAAAACTTTTTTGAAAATTGGTTACTTTTACCACGGTCAAGTAATTAACGAACACCCCGGATTATCATGAAGATTTCTTATAACTGGCTCAAACAATACCTTGATTTCAATATTCCGCCTAACCAGCTGGGAGAGATACTGACCAACATAGGTCTTGAGGTTGAGGGTATTGAAGATTGGGTCTCTGTGGAGGGCGGTCTTGAAGGAGTGGTTATCGGAGAGGTGAAGGAATGCAGGAAGCATCCGCATGCTGATAAACTAAGCCTTACAAAAGTTGATATCGGCAGCGGAGAATTGCTCAGCATAGTATGCGGTGCTCCAAATGTGGCGACCGGTCAGAAGGTTCCTGTTGCGACTGTTGGAACTACGCTGATCCATAAGGGTGAAGGGTTACTGATAAAAAGATCAAAGATCAGAGGCGAGCTTTCTGAAGGTATGATCTGTGCTGAAGATGAGCTGGGCCTTGGTGATGATCATGAGGGGATAATAGTACTGCCCGATGACACGGAAGTTGGTATGAAAGCCTGTGACTTTTTTAATATTGAAAGGGATGTTGTTTTCGAGATCGGGCTTACTCCCAACAGGATCGATAGTGGTTCACACTTTGGAGTTGCCAGGGACCTGGCAGCCTATCTGTCAAAAAAGGAACCTCTGTCTGCAGTACTACCCTCTGTTGAACAATTTAATAGTGACAATAATAGCTATTACATCCCGGTGATTGTTGAAAACCAGACTGATTGCCCAAGATATACCGGACTTACAATAAGTAATGTGACCGTGACTGAGTCCCCGGCATGGTTAAGGAACAGGCTGAGAGCTATTGGACTGAGCCCGGTCAACAACATTGTTGATATAACAAATTGGGTTCTTCATGAAGCCGGACAGCCTCTCCATGCCTTTGATGCTGACCAGATAGAAGGAAAGAAAGTAATTGTCAGGAACCTGCCAAACAAAACCAGGTTCCAGACACTTGACGAAGAGATCAGGGAGCTTTCATCAGGTGATCTTATGATATGTAACGAAAAGGAGGGAATGTGTATTGCAGGGGTTTTCGGAGGTATGAAATCCGGTGTTACAGCCACTACAAAGAATATTTTCCTCGAAAGTGCCTATTTCAATCCGGTTTCCATCAGGAAAACAGCCAGAAGGCATGGCCTCAGTACAGATGCCTCCTTCAGGTTTGAAAGAGGAGTTGATCCCGAAATTACTTCCTGGGCGCTGAAGCGGGCAGCGATGTTAATCAGCGAGATAGCAGGTGGTCAGATAAGCTCGGATGTGATAGATGTATATCCCCTGAAGATCAAGAATCATATTGTTGATGTTACAATTACCAATATTTACCGTCTGATAGGCAAGAAGATAGCTGTTGAAGAGATCAAGGATATTCTTAGATCACTTGAGATAAAAACCTTATACGGATCGGACGAACAGCTCAAACTGGAAGTACCTGCTTACAGGGTAGATGTTACGCGCGAAGCAGATGTAATTGAAGAAATTCTGAGGATATATGGCTACAACAATGTGGAGATCGGCAACAAGATTAATTCCACTCTTACCTATATTGAAAAACCTGATAAGGAAAAGGTTGTAAATACTATTTCCGATATGCTGTCGGGATATGGATTTATGGAGATAATGTCTAACTCCCTTAATCCCGCCTCATGGTACCTTGATTCAGGTGATTTTGACAATGATACACTGGTGATGCTGGCAAACCCGCTTAGCTCTGATCTTAATGCAATGCGACAATCGTTGCTTTTCGGCGGACTGGCAGCCGTTTGCAGGAATATCAACCGTCAAAACACCAACCTTCGTTTTTATGAATTTGGTAATTGTTACTTCAGGAAGAAAGATGCGCAGCCCGGGAGGAGGGTTGAGAATCATGAAGAACATGTCAGTCTTGACTTCTTTGTTACCGGTAACCAGGAATTGGAAAGATGGAATTCGAAAGCACAGCCTGTTGATTTCTTTTTTATGAAATCGACCATTGGAATGGTGATTGAGAAAATGGGAACAGGGAAAGAATTAGTTAAGACCACCACATCAGAAAAGGAATATTTCTCTGAAGGGATCTCATATTTGTATAATAATCATTTTCTTGCCGAATCAGGCAGGGTTTCAAGGAAGCTGCTTGAAAAATTCGAGATCAAACAGGAGGTTTATTACGGGCATATTGAATGGGACCTACTCTTTTCAATGATCAGTTCACATAAGTTATTATCATCCGACCTTCCTAAATACCCCTCTGTGAGAAGAGATCTTGCGTTATTGATCGATAATAATGTGAATTTCTCTGACATCAGGGATCTTGCCTTCAGGACAGAAAAGGAGATACTTCGCGAAGTGGATTTGTTTGATGTATATGAGAGCGACTCCCTGGGTGAGAACAAGGTATCCTATGCGGTGAGTTTTATCCTGAGAGATGATAGGCGTACCCTGAATGACAAAATGATTGACAAGGTCATGAATAATCTTATCCGTGTTTTTAAAAAGGAACTTGGAGCTAAAATAAGGTAGGTTGAAAGAGAGGATCATACTTTTAAAAGGCGATATTACCACTATAGATACTGATGCCATAGTGAATGCGGCAAATGAATCCCTGCTGGGAGGAGGTGGTGTTGACGGAGCTATTCACAGGGCAGCAGGACCGGGACTTCTCAATGAATGCAGGAAGCTCAACGGGTGTAAGACAGGTGATGCAAAAATTACAGCCGGTTACAATCTACCTTCATCCATTGTAATACATACCGTTGGCCCCATATGGCATGGCGGGCACAGGGATGAACATACCCTTCTCGCCTCAAGTTACCGGCGCAGCCTTGAGATAGCGAGGGAGAAGAATATCAGATCAATTGCATTCCCAAATATTTCTACCGGTGTATATGGATTTCCTGCTGACCAGGCAGCTTTAGTGGCCATCAGGGAGGTACGCAGATTCCTGGAAAACAACAGCATGCCGGAGGAGGTCGTTTTTGTTACATTCTCGGATGAGAACTACAATCTTTATCAAAAGTCACTTGCAGATGGGACAATTGATCAGGAGGGTTGGTGAATATTTATCACTGGTTAAATTCAGTCATACCATATTTGCTATGCCTTTTGCACTTCTGGGCTTTTTTACAGCTGTAGCCGATGGTAATAGCTCCTTCAGCCTGAAACTTTTCCTTCTGGTAATCTTATGCATGGTGTTTGCAAGGAATGCCGCTATGGCGTTCAACAGGTTTACCGATAAGCATATTGACAGTCTTAACCCCCGGACAGCTATCCGTGAAATACCTAAGGGTAAAATATCTCCAAAATCAGCACTTATATTTGTGATAGTCAATTCAATACTTTTTATCATAGCAGCCGGCTTCATTAATAAACTGTCCCTTTTTCTTTCTCCGGTGGCTTTGATAGTGGTACTGGGATACAGTGTAACAAAAAGATTTACTGCATTGAGTCATCTTGTACTGGGACTCGGATTAAGTCTTGCCCCCGTTGGAGCCTATATCTCCGTTGCCGGTAGTTTTAACCTGATTCCCATACTTTACGGCATGATAGTGCTCACCTGGGTTGGCGGATTCGATATCATCTATTCACTCCAGGATATAACCTTTGACATTTCCAATAAACTCTTTTCCATCCCGGCCAAAACAGGAGTTAAAATGGCTATCGTGATCTCATCACTGTTGCATACCTTCAGTATTGCAGTTGTGACTGCCACAGGTATAATCAATGACAGCGGTATCTTTTATTGGTCAGGTGCTGTTGCATTTTCTGCTCTGCTGGTGTGGGAACATATACTGATAAAACCGGGGGATACAAACAGGATAAATATGGCATTTGGGACTATTAACAGTCTGGCCGGGGTAGTTTATTCTTTATTAACCATTGCTGATCTTTATATAACACTCTGATCCATTGATATTTAATTTGACAACTAATATTTATCAACCGGGAATACAGGTATTGTTTTTTTTACTATTTTGATCTCTGTTTAACGATCTCAAGCCTATGAACACGACTGTGGTCAGGGAAGTGCACTCAAGAAAGGATTTGAGGGATTTCATTTATTTACCGGAGAAAGTCCACAAAAACAATAGGAACTGGTTACCTCCCATATACGGTGATGAATGGATTCTTTACGATCCGAAGAAAAATAAATCATTCGAATATTGTGATTACATAAGGTTGCTGGCATGCAGGGACGGACATCCTGTTGGTCGTATCATGGGTCTTATTAACCACAGATATAAC
>Ga0307378_10005466_pt1 | contig 17693 bp, 16 predicted proteins | sample UN1MG_FD_202238 | JGI IMG/M metagenome (GOLD analysis project Ga0307378, IMG submission 202238) | Soil microbial communities from Risofladan, Vaasa, Finland - UN-1 | ecosystem: Environmental > Terrestrial > Soil > Coastal area > Acid sulfate soil | place: Finland: Risofladan, Vaasa | collected... | reverse complement strand
TATAGAAGAATTACAAAATACCTATAAACTAAAAGAGTTAATTAATCTTCCTGTTAGTGTTATAAATCCAATTTAATTGCTTATTATCCCTTATTTATCAATAATTATATTCCCTACTCTTATTCTAACCATGTATTATATTATTATTTAAAGGAAAGATGGACAAAAAGAATTGCATTAGAGATAAAATAAGCTTATAATTTAAATCTTTTATTTAATTTAACTAACCTTATTTAATGAGAAAAAATTCTATTTTTGCCTTGGCATAGGGATAGAGGGATTAGTGGTAAATGCCTAGAAGTCAAGACTCCTTATTTTTTTCTAGCTCCCATTTACTAATTCTCTTAAACTCGTAAATATTTATTTCTTCATTATCGGTAGATGTTCGACCTAGTTGTAATTCGATATTCCTTTTTGTTCTAAAAGGCTCTAGGGATTGTTCTATATGAATTTTGGTGTTTGCTTTAAATTTGTGAGTAATTTGAATAAATTCCTCTTCTGTTTCGGTTCCTTTATTTAATATTTGAATCACATCTCTTGTATTTAGAAAATCATATTTTTCGTCAATTTCATAAATCGCATCTAATCGATACTCTTGAAACTCCTTTTGGCTTTCAGCATTCAAAAGAATCTTTTTTTCCTTATAGATTTTTCCAAATTTTTCTTTCTTAAATTTTTTAGGGAACACATTGATTCGTTTATAGTCTTTTGTGAGATCTATCTCTTTATTATTAACCTTTAAGATATTTATACACACAGCAAAAGGTCCCATATGGCCAACAAAATCGACGTAAATATGAGGAAAATTATAATTGACATCGCCTTTATCATCTATTATTTCAATGTCAGAATATTTAATTAGACAATCAATAACAAAATACCCTTGATTTTTTCTTGGAAAAAAATCCCAAACATCCTTGACGAGAATCTTTTTTTCAAAAGCTTTTTGACGTTCATCTTTATTTTCTCGCTGGCGATGAACTAAATTTACTTCCCTGGTAAAATCCCACTCTTTTTTCTCTGTGTCTATATATGCAAAATATTCATAACTATGACACCATAAGCCAAGTGGATGATGGCCGTAAGCGACATATTCTTTCCATCGTGGGTTTGTTTTAAAATCGCTATATTTACTCTTGTATGGATAATTTGTGTCTTTTAAATCTCTTGCTAAAATTGATGATTGAGAAAATTGATAACCTTTTCCTATCGTTCTGAATAGTTTGTTTTTTACGCTTATTGCTGATCGTAATTCTGTTGTTCTTGTCCTTCTTTTGCTTACTAAAGAAATACCAAAAAAAGTGAATAATATTCGATCATTCTTTGGTAGATGAAGCATGTCTTCAAGCTCTGCTTTTCCCCATAGATAAAATTCCATTACTTCTTTTTTTCGCAGTTCTTCACGAAATACATCATAGGATTTTTTAGAAAAATTTGTCGATACAGCTAAAATATATCCATACGGCGGATTTTTAGGATCAATATCCAAAAGGATGGTTTTTATTTTCTTGGGTCCAATTTCTTTTTCTCTTTTTCCTTGAATCATCCATAAATTTCCTTCCATAGGATGGACCTCTTCAACTTCTTCATTGTTTTCATTTTCTAAAGGTGTAACAACTGCTACCCTTTCATATGCACGAACATCAAAACCATCATCACTCCCACTTCTGCCAGTTGCTTCGATACTTTGCCAATCTTTATAGTCATAAATCAATTGACGAATAAGATCTTCAAAACGATGAGGATCTAGGTCATCAAAATGAATTGGTCCATATGTTCTTGTAATTTTCGGTTTAATCATAAGTTATAAATTATCCGTTACTCCAAAATATTTTTAATGAAGCATTGTGGATAAAATACCATATACCCCCCTTATAAAAAAATTTAAATAAAATTTGTTTATAATAGAAAAGCGAAAGGCGTTAGCCGTAAAAAGAAAAGCATGTCTCATATAGCGTTTCGCGCGTAAATGACGTTTTTACCATATCAACGCAAGGCAAAAATGTAGCGAAACCTGGAAGCGCAAACGCACTGCCGCTTTTAGGTGCTATTAGTCTTCGTTTTGATTGTCTTTCAAAAAAATATCTACTATATTTTTATTTAATTGATCGCAAAATGATTTCCCCCAAAGATATCTATCTTTATCTCTTAATGATAGCTCTTTTGGTGAGGAATCTATCATTTTTCTTTTATATAATAAATAACAAGCCCAAAGTTTAGGAAAATTAATAATATTATCTAAATTAAAAAAATCATTTATTATATTACATACACGTCTATCATACACTGTGAATTCTTCAGGATATAATACAGTTAAAATTGCCGATGCCATTGGTAAACGAAATCCCCATTCAGTAATTAAGTATTTTAGCTTGTTTTCATCGGAATCATATTTGTATAAATTTAAGGTTAAATCATAAACAGCTTCATCTAAAGTTTTATAACCTTTTCCAATTAAACGTTTTGCTATTTTAGATTTTGCACGATTTGCTTTCCAAATAATTATGCAGAAAAAATCAAACGCAGTTAAGTATTTTTTTTCATAATAAGTTTCTTTAACAATAGTAAATAGATAATTTTCTAAATCATAATATTGTGTGTAATCCAAAGATTTACCTCATAAAATTAAAATGGCGCCTAGCTTTAAAGAATCGATCTATTTCGTTTATGCTTACAAACCGATATATTTTAAGAAGTACTTCGTTTACAAATGACCCATTGTATGATAAATACATATTCTTTATACTACAAATATATTTAAAATTCCTTCTTTTTATGTGAAAATAATTCATAAAAATAAAAGCCCTTCAGCAAATGCCAAAGGGCTGGAATTAGCAAGCTCCCCAGACCGTAACATAGGTAGAACTTTTGTATATCAATTTTACCTTCAAACAGCAGTCAAAAAATCTCCTGCTCCCAAGAAAACATATAGAAATCCTATCTATTTAGCCAAAGAATATAAGGAAATGATTGAATCAGGTGAGGCAAAGAATCAGGCAGAACTGGCCAAAATGAAAGGTATCTCAAGGGCAAGGGTTACCCAGATATTAAATCTATTGAAGATTGATAAAAACATTTAAGTTCATTCATCATTTCAATTTTAAAAGAATGAATTAGAGTTATCGGCTAGGAGGTAAGATCCCTTACCAGAAATTTTTGGATGGTAAGCTGAAATATGCTTTTCTGGAACCAATATAAATAGTATTATCTTTCCATAGGAAAGAACAGCAATGTGTAAATATCACTTAAAATAATACACGTAAGTTTAATAATTTAATTAGTTAATATCGTTATGTACTCTTTCTTTCTTTCTTTCTTTACCACCACGGAATTTTAGATATATTAGGATATAATAAACTTATGTATTCTCTAACATGCTTCTTATCATTTTTATAGATATATTTGAATCTTTACAATATCAGGTTGGTGTTTTGTAGCTAATTTAAAAGCTTCAATAGCTTTATTAAATGGAAAACGGCGAGAAATACAAGGTTTTAAATCTACTTTCCCCGAACTTAGTAAAGCTAAAGTCCTTGGGTACATATTTGCATATCGAAAAATTGGCATTACCACTGCTTCTTTAGCTTGAGCTGCATGAACATCAAATGGTGCAGGTTCAGACGGAATACCTATAATAATTATCTTTCCTCCCGGACAAACGTAATCAAATACTTTAGAGAAAACTTTCATATTCCCAGAAGCTTCAAAGACTATATCTACTCCCCATCCATCTGTCTCTTGCACTATAATATCTGCAAGTTCCGTTTCATTAATATTGACTGTTTTGACAGGCACCATAGATCCTATAAGGTCAAGCTTTGGTTGCTTAATATCAGATATAATTACTTTACTGCATCCACCTGCTAAAACAGCTAGTGCAGTAACAATACCTATGGTTCCAGCTCCTAGTACAAGAGCAATATCTCCAGGTTTTATCTGTGCTTTAGTTGCTGCAAACATACCAATTGCCATAGGTTCAACCATAGCAGCTTCTTCTAATGATACTGAGTCTGGAACTTTGAATGTCAAGGAAGCAGGATGAACTACTGATTCACGAAGGCAACCATGGATTGGAGGTGTAGCCCAAAACCGTACATTAGGATCAAGATTATACATACCTAATCTTGAAGCTTTACTTGTAAAATCGGGAATCCCTGGTTCCATACAAACTTTATCCCCGACTGCAAGATGAGAAACTTTCTGGCCAATTTCGATAATAATTCCAGATGCCTCATGGCCAAGAACCATAGGTTCAGTAACAATATTAGGACCAATCTTTCCTTCTTCATAATAATGCACATCACTACCACATATCCCTACATGTTTCACAGCAATGCGAACATCATCAAGGCCTAGATATTCTTCTATAAAAAAATTATCTACAATAGTAATGTCCTTGCTTTTATTTAACAAAACCGCTTTCATTCTATTTTCTTTCTTTCTCCTTTATTTTATGTATTAAATAACTTTTAACCATCCTCCATCAACATAATATGTTGATCCTACACAGTAACTAGCACAAGATGAACTAAGAAAAACATAAAATTTTGCTAATTCTTCGGGAGAAGCAAATCGACCAATGGGGGCATTATCCTTTGCAATCTGATCAAGATATTCATCAGCTGTAATATTTTTTTCCTTACTAAGCAAAGTTGCTGTTTTGTACCAATCGGGAGTTAAGATCAAACCCGGGTTGATACAATTAACTCGTATATTATATTTAATTACTTCGTTTGCAAGGCATTTTGAAAACATTACCAAAGCAGCTTTTGTGGTATTATAAATTGGCTCATAGTCAAGAGGTTGTTTTGCACAAATTGATGCAGTGTTTACAATCACACCTCCCCCTCTCTTCCGCATAAAAGGAACTACGGCTCTTGATAACCTAACTGCTGCCATTACATGTAAATCCCAGTAATACTGCCATTTTTCATCTGGTGCATCCATAATCTTTTCTGCACTCCCAGTTCCAGCATTATTAATTAAGATATCTGCTCCATTAAAAACCCTTTCAACTACAGAAATTAGATGCTTTATATCCTCTATCTTAGTAATGTCTGCTTTTATACCCAAAGTTTTAATATTATATTTTTTTTCAATTTGTTCAGCTGCATTAATAATATATTCTTCATTTCTCGCACAAATAACAAGGTTTACCTCCTCTTGTGCAAAACATTCTGCAACAGCAAGACCTATTCCCTTGCTCCCTCCAGTTATAATAGCAGTCTTTCCCTTGAGATTTAAATCCACAACTAAATCCTCCTTTCCTTTTGAATAATTTAATAGGCAATAGACATTGCTTTAAATTAATTCTCTCATAAATAGAAAACATACTACCAACTCTAAATATAAATTAAACTTTCTGTTTTTAATCTGAATTTAAAGTTACTCTAACAAAACCTTTAAATTCCTTTACCAGTCTTGTAACTTAAGACTGAACATTTTTTATATATAACATTACAACTTCATCGCCTATATATTTACCTGTATTTTTTACATCGATACTTATTTCAACACTGTCGTTCACGGAAATGTTTTTTGGTGAAAAAAGCATATTGTCAAAACAAAAACTAGTATAGCTTAAACCATAACCGAAAAGTATAAGCGGTATCCTGACTATTTCACTACCTCCTTTCCATTTAAGTGAAAGTTATATTCCTATCTCTCCAATCTTAAATTTCGTAATGCGATCCATTGGTTTTCCGTCAAGCCCTTTCACAGCAGCATCAACCTCTTTCCCCCTGAAAAATATTTTATCAATCCTTGCATCCCGGCCGTATGCTTCATAAAAACGAATCTTTAGAGTTTCTTCACGTCTTATACTGGTTGGAACAATTCCCTCAGCTTGAACATAAAGCAAACTCCGCCGTTCAACCGGGCTTTTGCTTTCCCAACGTACAATCGGAGGACGCTGCCGTGCCATGGCCCAGGATGGTACAAGGTCATCACGCCAGTTGTTTGTATGAGGAAATAAGAAGAAACTATAAGTACGTCTCCCATTCAACCTCAAATCCAATAATGCCCGCCACTTCATCGCCTCGTCATGGTTACTGAAATGACCCTTATTATCTCCCCAGGCCAAAACAGTTCCTATACGATTATCTCGCCGGAATGTTTTATATGTTGCATCGTAAGCAATAGATAGTCCACCTCCTGAAGGTGTATCCATATCAAACCAGGAAACAGGTAAAAAGGCAATCTCACTACGGCTTGGTACTTCAGACCCTCCCGGAATACCATTATTAATCAGGTTTTTATACCAGTTCGGCCACCATATACACAATTTATGAGAATCTTCAGAGTAAGAGTCAATCTCAGTCTTATCAAAATCACAGCTTATTTCCATTTCAAGCCATGGTAAATTATGATAAAGGTAAGTTTTTCGGGTTACAGGGATAGGTCCAACACTTCCTCTTGAAATCAGGATATCAGCCACTGGCCCCCTTATCAGCTCACTTTGATAATCTGACAATGCGTATGCATAAAGCTTTCCATCAATCATAGCAGTGATGGCACCAGCGGCATCTATACCATATAAATAATGTGTTTCATCGAATGTAGTCCATCCCAGACCGATTAACCTTTTTTGCTTAATACCCATAGCATCTTGTTTCCTAAGTCCTTCAACAGTGTAATCCTTAATGTTTGAAGCAGTATTTAAAAAAACCGGATTCCCCTCACTACTATATGCACGTACTATACCACCGTATGTTGAAACATCTGCACGATAAAAGTCGTTGAAATATGTGAAACCTTTTGTAATAATCTCCTTATCTTGCTCCTTTCCCACTCCTTTGACAGAAAATGTTTCCTGAACACATCCATCTGCAGAATAGGGAATAAGCAAATCTACTCCTTTATTATCCGCTCGATCCACCTGGATATGAATCTCCTTATTTACTCCAACAAGCTTCTCAGGTGCTTTTCCTGGATACCAGATCTTTAATATCCCTTGATGAGAAATAGGATAAATAGTTGTTAGCTTTAGTGTATCGCTGCCCTCTTTTCTGTCATCTCCCATAATTTTCATTAGTTCTTCCCGTGCCTTTTTTTCCGTTTCCTGGCACCACTTTCTTGACTTCTCTCTAAGCTCAGGTGCACCATGCCATAGGGCATCATGGTGCTGGGCTTGAAGCAAGCGCTTCCAGAGTGGTCTGAGCATTTCAGCAGATAAATCTTCGTTCATCAGGGACAAAAGGGTTTCAAGCTGTATCAACACTTTTTCACACTGGTAAATATCCTTTATTAAAGACTCACCATCGGTCCCCTCTACATAAGACCAGGGAAGTTGCAGCTTGGCTTCAACCTCGGGGGGACAATTCACGTACTGTTTCTCCAATGCCTCGTCCAGAGCAACATAATGACAATCCGGTTCGATATCAAATTCATCCATATCCGGTGATTTTATAAACAAAAAATCCTCATGCTGCTGCAATTCTTTAGGTTCTCTTCGATCAAGATTAATGCCAGGCCCAGCACCTATTATAAGAGGTATGTAACTCCCATCTAACCCAATCCACCGGTATAAAAGGGATGGCTGTGGCCCTTTTCCCATAGGAGTTATTAAATCATGAATAAACGCTCCGTACCAGGCAAATTTCATTCCAAAAGCTTGCAAAAGTTGCGGAGTCTGACTTGTATAATCAGGTTCCTGTACAGCATGGGTAACAACGTTAAATCCGTATAATTTCCGAAAAACTTTAAGTCCATATTCCAACTGCCTTATGTTAGTCTCAAGACTCAGTACATGTCCATGGGGTTGGTTGTACGACCCATTAACAAAGAACAATTGACCAGCTTCCAACATCTTTTTCATCCGTTTACAAAGCTCTGGATAACCAACAGACAAATCCTCTAATTCATATGCTCCAAAATCAAAATTTAGCTTAATATCAGGATTTTTTTCTATTATACTTAAATTCCGGCTGACCCTCTCTGCATAATCATTCAAGCATTCCGCACCCCACGGAGGAACTGACTCGGCACACAATGTATCCTCTTTGATAATCAGCCACATAGGATGCTGAATCATAGCTATTTTTTTCATCTTTTTTCTCATCTAAAAATTCTCCTTTATTTTTTAGAAGCTAGTTTTACAATCCATAAAATTACCCACTATAACAAGCATTCAACTTTTTATCATTCTTTGAGTACTAGTGTAACTAATATAAATAATTTTTCCCTTTTCTCAATATATCATGCATAGATCTATACCATTGAAAAGACATCCATGCATATATAATTTTACGTAAAAAAATATATCCTCCACCAGTACACCTTATTTAAGGGGCATACTTGCAACTTCAACAACTATTTCTTGCTGTACCATTTTGTAAAATATCACAATTTACATTACCTTTCAGACAGACCTCATTCATTACTATTCTTTTTATCTCAGCAATATCTATCAATCCCTTGCTGAGGCTCTAAAGAATGTAATGCAGGAGATTTAACCTGAAGTATTTTTATTGCATAAATTGAAAAACTACGAATGAAGGAGCATGTTCAATTATTCTTAAATATTAAGGGAGTAGGCTGCTACTTCATAATCAACATTGTGATTCTCTTTAAAGGGAGTTAATTCGTTGCATAAGAATCTTTCAACATAATTTTTATCAAACATAACTAATTTCCTCTTTTTCTTTTAAAGTATTTCCCAATTTCATTTTCAAATCTCTTATCCCTTTACAGCTCCTTCTGTCAAACCTTCCACAAATTGTCTTCCTAAGATTATAAACAAAATAAGCACGGGAATGGAAGCAATTATTGCCGCAGCTAACAAAGGTCCATAACTTATTCCATAAATATCTATAAAAGAATTAATGCCCACAGGAATAGTTCTCTTATATGTTGAACTTATAAGGGTTAAAGCAACAATAAATTCGTTCCAGCAGAATAAAACGTTTAAAAAAAACACCCCGGCAATTCCTGAACGAGCTAGTGGAATATGAATATGAATTAACATATCTAATATACCACAACCATCAAGCAAAGCAGCTTCATCTAATTCTGAAGGTATCTGATCAAAAGAATCTTTTAATATCCAGAGGGTTATTGGAATGCGTGTAGCGGCATAGATTACTATCAAAGATAAATGTGAGTTAAGGAGTCCTAACTTGCTTAGTGCAGTATATTGACCAATAAGATATACTAGAGATGGAATCATACTAAATGCTAACAAAAGTATAAAAAGTATATCACTCCCCTTAAAGTAAAATCTTGAAAACGCAACAGCAGCTAAAGTAGAAATTGTTACAGCTAATAAAGCTTCTACTCCTGCAACAATAAAACTATTTTTGAAATATATTGGCATAGGACTAGAGTTCCATACAGTAAAATAATTTTGCAAGGTAGGCTTTCTTGGGATAAGCCTCCCTGGCTCACTTAATGTTTCAGAATCTAGTTTAAAACTAGTTGAGATGGTCCACAAAATCGGAAATAAGATCATAAAAGAAGTAAATATTACTATTACAGCCCAAAGCATTTTTTTATTGAAATGATTATACATTTTGCACCTTCCCGTTAATAAGCAACCTATAGAAGATTACCTAACAGAATTTACTCTCAATCCTCTAGCGATAAATATCCTGCGACCTTTTTAAGAATCTAAAATATATTAGAGTAAAAACAATATTCACCAAGAAAATCACTACGGCAATGCTTGCTCCTTTGCTAAAATCTAAAGAAAAAAAAGCAGTCTTGTACATATGTAAAGCAAGAACATTAGTTGCGTTAAAAGGACCACCACCTGTCAATATATAAATTATATTTATGAGGTTAAACGTTCCAATTGTGAAGATGATGGCCAAGACTAATAACGTAGGGGTGATAATAGGCAAGGTTATATTAATCAGTATTCTAAATTCGCCCGCCCCATCTACATGTGCACTGTCATATAATGCTTTAGGTATCTTCTTTAGGCTAGAAAGAATAAATAAAAAAGCTAACCCGACCCCTTTCCACGTATCTGCTATAATGAGAATAACAAAAGCTGTTGTAGGAACAGACAGCCAATTTTGGGAAGACATACCCAGTTGTTTAAGTACAATATTTAAAATACCTACGTTTGGATTAACCATCCATCTCCACATAATAGAAGTTACAACATCGCTTAAAACCCACGGTACTACAACAATAAATGGAAAAATATTTTTAGCTATTGGACTATAGTTTGCAATAAGCGCCAAAATTAAACCTAGAACTAAATGTAATATAACAGTTCCGCCAACAAATATAACACTCTTCCATAAACTACTATACACCCTGGTATCGGTAAAAGTATCCACTAGAAGTTGTATGGTGCTAAAATTATGCGTACTCATCATAATGGTATATATAGCTGGATATGCTAAAACCCCCGCTACCAAAATAATAGCTGGAAGGGTAAACCAAAAAGCTCTCTTATCTTTTATAATATTAAACAACCTCCTTTACAATAATGGCACAATATTTTTGAATGTCATACTATGAGGATTCCTCAAAGTCAAGCAAAATTCCAGAGTAAAAGCCAGACTTTTTTCCATAGTTGTAAAATGAAAAAATAAAAGCTTAGGATGATTGAGTATAAAAAAGTTTTTCTCCATTATTTGAGGTGGAAGAGGATAATCCTTCCCCCCTCTTTTTAAAATTTTTTTCCGAAAAGTAATACAATGTCATTTATTTAAGCACAATCCTATAAAACTTTAATAATATCTAAAATATTTATAGGATCATGAGTTATTAATATTGAGAGTGTGTAATAGAAAGGTTAATCAGTATTCCTCTCCAAATTTATTGATTAATTGAAATTTTTAAATCATTTTTTTTATTCCTCAGAATAACATAAAATAAATAGGCGCATTTACGCTTGTTTCTTGCATATTATTTTGCTTCAAAATATTATGTACGGATTTGATTAATCTATTTTCGGGTTTTGTAGTTAAAGTTCAATATAATTTATATTAATGTCTTTTGCATGTATAATCATAGTCTGAAAAAAAAATTTATAAATACTATTCTGTGGATAGCTAATCTAATTGCCCTCTTCTTTCCTAAAATAAAATCTTTTACTCAATCTCAAACTTAGTAATTTCTTATTTGGATCCCTCAGAAGAAACATTATCCCGAGGGATCCAAATCTTATTTTTTATTTTTGATTGAAACTTTCAGCTGCTTTCTTTAATGCTTGTTCTGGAGTCTCTATCTCCATAATAGCTTTCTGTATAGCTTCGGCTAAACCCTCCAATAATTCTGGATAACGCTCATGCTGCGGATACATAACTCCTGCATCCTTAATATAATCTGCTACAAAAGGTACATATTCAGGAAGTTCAGGGTCTTCATAAGCAGGAAAACTAATAGGAATCTGTCCACATGCAACAGAGAACTGGACTTGACTATAGCCCCCAGAAAGAATCTTAATAACTTCCCATGCCTCTTCTTTATTCTCGGTCAGAGGTGACATAGCCCATACCCATCCACCAGTGTAAATTACTTCTTTTCCACCTTCTGGTACAGGCAATCTAGCCAATCCAAGCTTATTTTCACGAAATTCATCTGGTATTTGGTAAATTTGCCCCGTCAATATTGGTATTTGGGCATAAACCCCACTTGTAAATCCCATAATGAGATCATCCATACTTGTCGCTACATCTCTAGGCATTACTTTATATTTATTAGCTAGATCAACATAAAATTGAAGGGCCTTTATTCCTTCTTCACTATCATACGTAGCTTTTCCATCGGAATTTAAAGGTTCTCCTCCTTGAGCTAATAGAAAGTAAAACCATCTTTCTGGTGTTCCCAATGAATTATCCGTCATTGTTCCAAATCCCCACATATCTTCTTTAGTCAATATTTTTGCATTCTCTATCAGTTCTTCCCAGTTTTTAGGTACATTTAAGCCATTTTTTTCATATAAATCTTTCCTATAGGCGAAACAGACTGTATCTGAAAACTGAGGTATTGCCATTATTTCTCCATTAAAGGTAACATCATCTATGAAGTTTTGAAAAAATTCCGGACGACCCTCCCACCCTTCATACAATTCTGTTAGTGAAGCAATAGATCCAAGCGCGACATGTGTAGATAAAAAATGACGCCTCAACTTAATGACATCAGGTGGGTTACCAGCAGAATGTGCTACAGCAAAAGTCCTTTCAATAACATCGCCACCATAGGGTACCGAATCAACTTTTATATTTGGATTTTGCTCTTCAATAGTATTTTCCATTAGTTTCATATATCTTCCTGTAGGAGTATCCATTTCTGGGTCATTCGTTGTCCAGACCTCAATTGTAATTTGAGCCATAACTCCAGAAACAAAAAAGCAAACCAACAGTAGACTTATACTTAATAAGTATAAGTATTTAACTTTCTTATTCATTTTCATTATCAATTCTCCTTACTTTTTATTAGAGTATTTAAAAAAATTTAAGAGATAATATTATCAATAAATGGCATACCTCCTTTCTAAATTATTATATTTAATTTATTATTTTCTTAATCACCTCCCAAAGAGAAAGTATTAAAATTGCTTTTTCACTAAAATGTGGTTGTAAATTGATTCTCTGGAGCCTCCTTATTTTTATCTATATTTCTACAGAATCATAGGTTATTAGTCATGTCTTATCATAGTATAGCTTTCGTTCTAATGGTAAAACCATTTAATCACTACCACCTTCACCGAAGGTGGATTTTAAGGTGTACTAAAATACGACATTGTTTAAATTAGCTCAGGTATATCAAAATCTAATCCATAAAGCTCTTTTCCATATTTTTTAAAGCACTCAAAGGCAAAATCATTCCATACAGAATCACACCCTATAGCGTCAAGATACATCTTTGTACCACGTCCATATGATTTGGCAATAAATCCTCCCTTTAAACTACCCAATTTTTGAACCAATCTACGACATTCATCGTCTATTTTTTGAAAATCCCCTTTAATTAAAGTATGCTGAATATCTACTGGCGAAAAAAATGTAACTCTACCGCCATATGCAGCAGCCAAACGTTCTATGCCATCATTTTTATCTCCAGAACTATAATTAGTCGTCTGATCAAATTGTAGAACATCAATACCACACTCTATTAAACCCTCAATTAAATCACCTATCATACCACAACTATGTAAAATTACTTTCATGTTATAACTGTGTGCTGTCTCACATATCTTCAAATATCCTGGAGCAAAAAATTGATCCCACATAGCACGACTAATCAATAAACTTGTCTGAGTACCCCAATCCTCCATTATATGTATGCCATCAGCACCATATAGTGCATATCCTCGCACAGCTTCTAATAGCTCTGTCTCAATTATTTCGCACGCTTGCTTCACTCTACCTGATTCCAATATAAGATCTACCATAAGATTGGAAAATCCACGTAATTTACAAAGAATACTGAAAGATGCTTCATAAATGCAACCAACCTTAAACATATTAGAATAAGATGCAAAAAAACGTTGTACACTTCCTCCGTAGGCTGCTTGAGAAAGTTTGGGCATGGTAAACGAATCAAGTTTCTCCCACGAATCTTCCAAAACACCACAATGAAGAATACCTTTGGTAACCTTATCTGTAGTTGTTCTAACCCATATATTCCCAAATGGATCAAGACTAAACACTTTGTTTCCCTCAATCCATGACTTTCTTTCGTACTCATAGTCCCAATCTAAGTAAGCTGTCACAATATCAGTATAACGTCTTCCATAGGCATAATAATCATAGGCTAGTCGGGGAGGTCTTTTAAAATCTATTGTCCGTCTAACAATATCTTTGCTTTTAATTTCACTTACGTTTATCATATATATACTTGACCTAGCTTCAAGATTTAGTTAAAAGCTTATGATACAGAGTTTCCTTGCCTATCTTTTTTGTTTGCTTCGCGAGCTTTACGATTTCTGTAATAATCATTGTACCCATGTGGATAAATACCGGAAACCTTCACATTATCTTTATGACAACAGTTTCCGCTTCAAGCTCTATCTCCTCCGGTAACATGAGATACATTTCTCCTAACGAATATATAGCTTATAACTTCTTTACTGAATCCCTTTCAATGAGCCTAGTTTCAAGCTCTACAGATTTCTTTATTTTCTTCTTATCTATCACTTTGAGCAAAATTTCAACTGCCTTTTGACCCATCATGTAAGTAGGCTGAGCAATGGTTGTCAAGGGCGGATACGTGCAATCAGAAAATGGTATGTTATCAAATCCGATTATGGATATATCCTCTGGTACCCGGATCTTTAGTTGGGTGAAAGCCTTTAAAGCCCCGATAGCCATCAGGTCATTTGCCGCAAAGATAGCTGTAGGTAGGTCATTAGAATTTTGTAGTTTGGGCCAATGGTGTATTATTTTCTGATAAGCAGTGTCCAGACGAAAATCAGCCACCAATTCTTTTTTCCAATTTATATGAGCTTTTTTCAGGGCAGCCAGATAACCTTTTTCTCTTTCCTGATTAGTTCTGGTCCTTTCTATTCCGGCTAAATACAATATCTTCTTATGGCCCATGGCCAACAAATATTTAACTGCAGAATAGGCCCCGGCAAAATTATTTACCTTGACGATGGGAGTCGTCAGTCCATTTATTTCTCTATCAATAAGTACTATGTTCATCTTTTTAAGTAGGGACAGTTCTTCTTCAGGAAACTCCTCTTCCCGATAACCTGCCACCGTCAAAATTACTCCATCTACCCGCCGGGAATATAAAAGCTTTAGATAACGACCTTCCTTTTCCTGGCTATCATCTGAATTCACCACCAATACACCGTATCCATGCTTTTCACAAACATCTTGAACCCCTCTTACTAAATTAGAAAAAAATATATTGGTTATATCCGGTATTATCAAACCTATATAATCTGTCCTTCTCCTGGGCATATTTGCTGCCATCATATTGGGAATATAGGCTAATTCTTTTATGGCATTTATAACCTTCTGGCGAGTATCTTCTGCCACTATCCCGGGGGTATTCATTACCCTTGATATTGTTGAAGGAGAAACTCCTGCTATTTTCGCCACATCATAAATAGTACTCTTTTTCTTCATTCCAATTTCTTCCAATCAATCTCAGATTTTTTCGGGAAAGATATCGCTGCACCTTTCCTCTGGATAGAGTAAGAAGCAGTTAGATTAGCTACCTGAATTGCTTGAGCTATATCTTCCTGCTGGAGCATTCCGTATAAAAAACCGGCAATAAAGCAATCTCCCGCTCCGGTAGTATCTACCACCTGCTCTACCGGTACAGCCGGAAAAAGATTAAAGATGCCCTTGTCTTCATATCCTGCTCCCTGTTTGCCTAATTTAACAACAACTTCTTTCACTCCCCGGGATTTAAGGATACGAATGGCTTTTAAAATATTCTCGGTGTGAGTAAGTTCTCTTAGTTCTATCTCGTTGGGAAGAAGATAGTCAACCAATTCCCAAATATCGTTATTGCCTACTTCTCTTGCCGGGGCAGGATCCATTACGGTTTTTAAGCCATGTTTTTTGGCAAGTTTTAGGGTTAAAAAAATTGATTTCGGGGGGACTTCAAATTGGGTTAAAAGCCAGGAGGCGTCATCAAAGAATTTTTCATGCTGGATAATAAAATCTTCGTCAACTTCTCCATTAGCTCCGGGATAGATTACGATAGAATTCTGACCCTGGGCATTGACCCAGATAGAAGCAGAACCGGTAGAACTTTTCTGACTTGTAGAAATTCCGGTAATATCTACTCCGCTTTCTTGCAGTGAGGAAAGGGCAAAATCACTAAGAACATCTTTACCTACTTTCCCTAACATCAGAGTAGGAACATCTAATTTAGCCAGGGCAATTGCCTGATTGGCGCCCTTACCTCCTTGGAAGATACCAAAATCATTACTAACGAGAGTTTCACCGGGTTGAGGGTAGCGAGAGACAAAGGAGACAAAATCTATATTGATACTTCCCAATACCAGCACTTTTTCCATAACTTCTCCTGTTTATGAAATCGCTTTCCGATATCGATTTCATAATAACATTAATTCTCTATCCTGTAAAGAAAATTTTTAAAAAAGTGGGTTGCCGAGTAAGAAAGTTCCTTTTCCTGCAAGACTAAATACAAAAAGCTATGGCTTCAATCTCTATCTCTGCATCTTTGGGAAGGCGGGATACTTCCACGCAGCTACGTGCCGGAAATTTCTCCTTAAAATATTCGCCATAAACTTTATTAACCCGGACAAAATTATTCATATCTTTGAGAAATACGGTTGTTTTAACTACATTCTCTAAACCTATGGAATAAGGTTCTAAAACTGCTTTCAAATTTTCCAATACCATTTTGGTTTTGACTTCAATATCTCCCTCTTTCATCTCCCCGGTCTTAGGGTCAATAGGGATCTGTCCGGAAACAAATATTAAATTCCCCGCTTTCAGGCCAGGGGAATAAGGACCAATAGCGGCAGGTGCCTTTTTATTTAATATAATCTCTTTTTCCATCTTTTTAAATCTCCTTTTTTTTGTTTTAAAATTTTAATTTAAAATTTCATATAAAATACTTTCTTTTATTTTATTATTTTTAAAATATAAAAAAGAACTGTATATACTAATGTACTACATTTTTATTAAAAATCCTTTTTTATAATTTTTTATATGAAATAATATAAAATAGTCTTGTCTAAAATTGTTGTTTTTGGGGAATAATATAAGTAGAGAGAAAAGAAATTTGAAAAAAGAATAAATCATTACTAAAAAGTTGATAAAGGCAAACTATCTGAAAGGATAGGACGCAAAGTCATGGGTCTAAAGTGCTTCTGTGCCAAGACCGCCAGACTACCGGCTTTTTTTATTTAGAAGCACTTTGTTAATACTCTCTTTTCTAAATAGAAAAAGCTCCAAAAAGAGGGATAAATAAAATGATAATTTCCAGAAAAAGTATATTTCGCACAGTGTTATTAATTTCCTTAACTATCGTAACATTAGTTTATGGAATAACATCTTCCATAGACAGCGAAAATGCAAATACTTACTGCAAAGAAATCAATATTGATAAACATGTTGAAAGTATAAATACTTTAATCCTTCCCGAAAATACTCATCAGATTTGTGATTCATCCACAGGAGTTTGCACCCCACCTCCCGGTTGGTATTCAACAAATAACTAATACCAATGCTAATGCTAAAAAAAGCCTTAATCTTGAGAACATTGCCCAATTCTCGAATTAAGGCTTTTTTTATTTTTAAGAATCTCAGAGAGCAGGCTTATAAGCAGAAATCTTAATGCTTGCCACTTTAATATCCGTTCCTCTAACTGCCTGCCTGATAACCTTGCTTATTTCCGGTTCTGATTTAATAAATGACTCTAACTCATCCGCTTGGTATATTTTGCGCTCGGAAACTTTTACTTTTTCAAGTCCTGCTTTACGCAGCCCGGAAAGATATTCCTTTTCACTGATCACTCCGGAAATACAGGCACTGTATAAGTTTTTATTTTCTCTCAACCATTCTGGAATGTTCTCTCCCACCATATCTGAAACTACCATGCGACCTCCTGGTTTTAGTACACGACTAATCTCAGAAAACACCTTCTCTTTCTCCGGAGAAAGATTAATAACACAGTTGGAGATTACCCAGTCAACCGAAGATGATTTAACGGGAAGATCCTCGATTAATCCTTTACGTATCTCAACATTCTTGACTCCTGCAGCCTTGATATTCTCCTCCGCCTTGCTGATCATCTCTTCGGTC
>Ga0307378_10005465_pt1 | contig 17701 bp, 11 predicted proteins | sample UN1MG_FD_202238 | JGI IMG/M metagenome (GOLD analysis project Ga0307378, IMG submission 202238) | Soil microbial communities from Risofladan, Vaasa, Finland - UN-1 | ecosystem: Environmental > Terrestrial > Soil > Coastal area > Acid sulfate soil | place: Finland: Risofladan, Vaasa | collected... | reverse complement strand
CGCTGCCGTGAGATTATACCTGTGGGCGTTCGTCTGTGTCCGTCTGTGCGCTTTATCCAAGCCGCCGATCGCGCGTTGCCTTGTGCGCACCCGATTATTCTGTTTCCTGCGGAAGCCCCAGAAACACGCTTCTGAAGTCGGCAAGCTGCTCCGGCGTGATCGCGGCACACGTGCGGATGCGCTCCAGAACACCGGCCGGGTCTTCGGTAAGCTGCTCCGACAACTGGGCCGATGCCTGCAGCAGCGCGCCCGACTTCCTGCTCACAAGCCCGTTGAGGATAGGCGACGCCGCCTTGCACAACGGCCCAAGCAGGCCGTGCACGCGGATGTAAACCGTCACCTTGTTACGCAAGACTTCCGGCTCCTCCTCGGTGCAGTCCATCACAACAACCGACTCCCCCCTCACATCGCCGAGAATGCCCGCGTCGAAAAGACCATCGCCGTAGAATATCCGCTTGTTTCCCTCGTGATACACCGGCTCGAAAGTGCCCGTCATCCCGTGCTTGTCGTCGTAGATCATCATGCCGTCGTCGCGCACGGCGATTTCATACTCCTCAAGCTCCAGGTGGCGCATGATGACCGATGTCAGCGGCATCCGGTCCAGAAGATAGTCGAAAACTTTCGGGCTGCTCTTGAATTTGTTGTCGTTGAATTGCCTGTGGAAGGTGTAGCTGTCTACAACGCGCTTCACCTTCTGAGCATCGTTGAGGTCAGGGAATGCCGTGAAGGGGATGAGCAGGTTCTCGCCCAGGCACATCGGCGCGTACAGGAGAAAAATCAAGGGGACGCAGCAGAAACGTTTCATAGTTACCTCAATGCTGAACGTCCTGTTGCTTCCCTGTGCTACCTCCTGTATCACTGTTATGTTTTTTCCACCAGGTTTCCCACTTTACAATGGCTTCCTCGCGCCAGGCGAGGTCGTCGGTGGGATCATATTCGAAATCGGCGTTCGAAATCTTCTTCAGCAGCAGGTGCGCCAGCACGCGCACCGTCAGGTCTTCATCGCGCAGCCGCATTATCAGAACAGGTATCGCCGCCGGATCGTTCATCAAACCAATGCCGACGACTGCCGCTTTCCTCACACGGGCATCGTCGTCGGCCGTCGATATTCTCAACAGCCCCAGCACGGCCGGCCGCGCCGCCTCGCTGTTGCGGCCGATGCGCCCCAGCGCCGTGGCCGCCGGCAGCCGCAGGCGCGGATTCTTCACCAGCAGAAAGGGCTTAAGCTTCTCGACCGATTCCGCCCGCCCGTGGCTGCCGAGGGCTCCTATCGCCTCGCGCCGCACGGCCTCCGATTCGTCCTCGAGCATCCTGTTGAGCGCCGCGAGCGCGTCCGGATGCTGAATCCTGCCCAGAATGCGTGTTATTCGCTCGCGGGCGGTCTCGTCGGCGGTGCCGGATGCAGCCAGCAGATGCGGAAGGGCAGCCGGCCCGGCGGTCGCGAATTCGTCGGCAGCGGCCATCGCCGCCTCGATGTCATCCTCGGCGAGCGCCGCAAGCAGCTCCTGTGCGCGCGCGGCGGGCATCGGCGGCGGGGCCTGTTCGGCCGCATCTGCCGCCGCCTGATTGCCGGTTTCTCCCGCAGCATTCAGCGCTATTGCAGCAACCAACGCGATCGCGACCGAAATCCGAACCATCATTCCCGCACTCCCTGTGCCTGTCAACGCAGCAGCCTGGCATCGGCCCAGTCGGCATGATCGTTGACGTGCAATTCATCGCCGAAATCGACCACCAGCTTGAGCCGCTGCACTCCGGCAACATCCAGCTTCACGGCCAGCGGGTCTTGGCCCTTCTTGACTTCGCGTGCGCTGAAGGCCAACTCGTCGTCGAGATATATCCGCACCTCAACATTTCCGCCGCTCAGCAAGGCGCAGTTGCGGCCGTCGCGCTGCACTTCGTCGTCAATTCCAACAAGCGTCGAGAATTCCTTGAAACCGCCGGCAAGGTCATACGTCAGTTCGCATTTCGAATGAACTCCGATTCCCTTGCGATATTCCCTGCCCCGCAGCGTAATTGCGTTGCCCCCGACCGAGCGGTCCCGCTGATAGCCCCACGGGCGCTCGTCGAAAAGCGGCACCTCCCTGACCTCGATCGGCTCGAGGTCGGACAGATAGATAAGCCGTCCGTTTCGGGTTCGGATGCCGGTTGTCTGCGCCAGCGGAAGGCTCAGCCGCAAGCCCAGCGTGGTCTGCAGGGCGAGCTTTCCGCCGGCCAGTTGCGCGTCGGACGCCGTAACTGCGGAACCATCGGAGCACGCAAATACCAGCAGCAGTTCCTTCGGCTCATCGTAGGCCTTGCCTATCGAGGCGAAGCTTACCGTACGAATCCTTGTGAGGGGAACGGGTAGTTTACCTAATGCGCAGTCGAAAGTCAACGATTCTTTGGAGAATGCGATCACCATGCCCGGCAGGATGTCGCCGTTGGCAAGGACAAGCTCATCCTTGTCCGGCTGTTTTCGCGGCGGAATCTCCTCCTCGTGCTGTTGCAGTTGCACGCCGGCAATATCTTTCAGCGGCAAATTCACCTCGCCGAGGCTTGGCGAGTTCACCTGCATCGCCTCGTCTGATCCTCCGGCAATCTCCCCGGAGATGATATCGCCGCTGCGCAGGACTATGCGATGTGAGGACGGATTCGCAGCGGCAGCCGGCATTCTGGCCGACACAAGCTCACGTGTGGGAACCCCGCGTTCGCCAGCAGACGATTTCAGAGTGATGGCGGAGGTTGTCAGCCTCGTAATCTCGCCGCGGTAAACGGCGCCGTCCACCGTCGTCAATTTTGCGTCTGCCGCCCCTGCCGAACCATGCAGAGCGATAGTCGCCAGCAGCATTGCCGCCGCAATTGACATTGCCGGTCGTATGGTCATCATTTCTCCAGCTTGAATCTTTTCAGGAGGCCCTTGTAGTGCTCGATGTTCTTGAGGTCGTCTCTGCGGCCGAGCTTGATCATAGCCTCGACGATCGAGCGGTCGAGCTGGTCGTCGTCCTGCAGGTCGAGGAAATATTCCTGGCCGCGTTCGTCGCCGAGCTTGATCCGAATCCACGCCCGCAGCAGCAAGCGGGCGGCCTCCTTGGAAATCGGGACCGTCAGATTATCGTACCATTCGTCGAAGCCGGGGTACCGCATGGTGTCAGTGCCATCGTATTCGGCCAGTTCTGCCAGCAGCTCGCGGTGCGTGGGCAGGTATTTTTCGGTGTAGTCGTCGAAGCTGCCGGCCTGCCTGATCTCCTCGAACTTGCCGGTGTCGCGCGAATCCAGCCGCGCCTCCTGCTCGATCTCGATGTCGGGCTTGACTCCGCCGCGGTCGGTGTGCGTGCGTTGGATGCTTCGCCCCGACGGCAGATAGTATTTCGCAATCGTCACCTTGAGAGCCGACTGGCGCCCGTCGGATTCCAGCTCCATCAGCCGCTGAACGCTGCCCTTGCCGTAGGTTCGCTCGCCCACAAGCACGGCCCGGTTGTAGTCTTGCAGGGCGCCGGCCACGATCTCCGACGCGCTGGCGCTGCTGCCGTTGACGAGCACCACCAGCGGGTAGTCCGGGTGCGTTGCAGGATCGCTGGTCAGGTGGCGTTCCTCGGGCACTATCCGTTCATCGCGCCCCACGCTGCGAACGATCAGCTTGTTGTCCTTCAGGAACATATCCGCAATGTCCACCGCGGCCGACAACAGCCCGCCGGGGTTGCCGCGGAGATCGATGATCAGCGCCTGCATGCCGTCGTCTTCGAGATCGGTTATGGCATCGCGGAATTCTTTCACCGCGTCGTTGCCGAAGTGCAGCAGCCTCACGTAGCCAATCTTGCCGGGCAGCATGCTGTGGAACGCCGAGTTGAGCGAGATGTTTTCGCGGGTTATTTCGAATTCCTTCTCGCCTTCGATCGACCGGCGCCGGATCGTAACGCGGACAGTGGTGCCGGGGGGGCCCTTCAGCGTTTCCACCAGGTCCTTGAGTTCCTTGCCGCGGGTCGGCTCGCCGTTGATCTTCACTATCTCGTCGTAGCTGCGCAAGCCGTCGCCGCCGGGGCCTTCGGCCCGATACGCAGGGCCGCTGTATATCGGCCGGATCACGCTGAACACGCGTGCGTCGGGGTCATCGATGTCGCCGAGGAATCCGACCTTCGCGCCTATGCCGGCATACTGGCCCGACATGTTCTGGCGGAACTCCTTGTATTCTTCGTTGTCGTAATAGTTGGTGAAGGGGTCGAGCGAGCCGGCCATCCCCCTGGCGGCCGCGTCGCGCAGTTGCTCGAACGACTGCGACTCCTCGACGTGAAAAGTGCGCAGCCGCATCGCGATTTCGCGAAGGATTGTATCCTTGAACGTATTGTCGATCCGGAGGCTGTGGCGGTTCATTTCGCGCAGCTTGCGCAGATCGAGCAACGCCTGCGCCTGGCCGCCGCGATGGCCCGGCTCCGCCTGAAGGTTTTCGAGAATCTCGACCACTGCGTCGCTGAATTCGTTGATCTCGGCCAGTGCGAGCGCACATTCCTTGTGCAGCTCGCCGGTCGATTCCTTGAAGAGCGCGTGCAGCGTTGTGCTTGCCTTCTCCCAGGTTTGTTCGGTTGTGGCAGCCGACCACAGCGACCGCGCCAGCGCGATTCTCAGGCTCGGCTCGCCAACCTGGTCCAGCAGCCGCACGAGGTCTCCCTCGGCCTGGCTGCGTCCGTACTTGCCCAGCAGTTCGGCCGCATCGAGCGCGAGCCGGCTGTTTGGATCGTCTGAAATGATCGCCGAGAGCGCCTTCACCCCCTTGAACACGCTGCCGATCCGGCAGAGTGCGCGTGCGGCGCCGATACGATATTCCGGCTTGAGAGTTCCTACCTGTTCTTCCACCATGGGCGCCACTTCCGGGCCCAGCCGCTCGAGCGCGACCGATGCATCCCACACCGGCAGTTCCCCGGCTTTCATCCCGGCCAACAGCTTCATTGCCTCGGCGGTTTTGTCTTCCTCAACCGCCTGGCCGGCCGCTGTTTGGGCGGCGTTCAGCAGCAAACACGTGAAAATCAGAACTACTATAGACCTGGCTGGCTTCATTCTTGTTCCTCGATCCTTTCTGGTATATTCGCTTCTTTGGGTCGATAACCTGTTGGCAGCGTCAGCAGCACGTCGCCGAGCATTTCTGGAGTGAACGTCCGCCCGAGCATGCTGGGGTCGCGGTGCAGGAACAGTCCGGGCGTCCAGCTTATGCACCGCACAACGCCTTGGCCGTCGTCGTCGGTTACTGTAACGCCGAATCCGAATCGCGCGCCCACACGGGCGCGGATTTCGGGGATGTTGCGCCACGGCATTCGGCTTTCGTAGATGACGCCGGAATGATCTTCTTTCAGTCTCACCTCGTATTCGCCTTCCGGCTCATCTTCCTTGCCTTCGTCTTCCTTCGGCTTGCCCATCAGCCCCTGCGACAGTATGTAGTCGCCCCAGTTGTAGCCGTAGCCGCCGTCGTTGTGCGCGTCGACCGCGATGATCAGCAGGTCGCCTATCCATTCCTCGCGGTCCTTGTCGATCAGGCGGTGGGTCCTGTCTGTGACGTCTACGGCCAGATAGAAATTCTCGTCGTCCCAGCCCGCGTAAACCTTGACGGAAATATCGTTGTCGCCCCGCGGAACCGACGGCTGCGGCGTATCGGATCCGGCGATCAGCGACCTGCCTGGTCCGGGGCTTGGCAGCAGCAGTTCGATGTATTCCGGACCCTCGAGGCGAAGGCACGTGCTCTCGTTCCAATCATCGGCCAGAATTCCGTCGATTTCAGGCGGGCGATCCATCTGCACGCAACGCAAAACAGGATGCCTTCGCGTGTGAAGACGCTCGCGCAGGCCGCTCAGCCGGTCATGCAGACGCAGGTAATCGTTGTCCGGCGGATTTGCTGCCATCGCCTTGCAGATGGCATCGACGGCTGCACTGATGTCGGTCATCTTCTCGGAGCTGCGGGCGACTTGCAGCCATTCAGTCCATTCGGATGGTTCGTCGATGCCGGCCGCGACAACGGCCGCCGCGCCGGCGTCGCGCCTGCCCAGGCCATATGTGCCGCGATCGGTTGCAACGATCAACATTCCGTCGGCCACTGTCGCAACCAGGTATTCCGAACCGGCCGGCCGGAAAGCGAAAACTTCGCGCCCGCTGCGGTTCAGCAGCACCACGCGCGGCCACGCCCGTTCGCCGCTGACCAGGATATAGTCGCCGTGGAGCGCCAGGTTGTGCAGGTCTCCGCCTTCGATTGTCACTTCCTCGAATAGTGCCTCGCCGGTTTTCAGCGAAAATGCACGCACGCGCAGGCTCCGGCCCGACCGCTCGAGCAGGTACACGCCGCGGTCGTCCACGGCGGCACCGAAAATGCTGTCGCGGACCGTTTCCATCTCCCACACAGTTGCGCCGGTGCCGGCGGCAAGCACCACCAGGCGGCCGGCGGCCGTATACTTGCTGGGGATCACCACGACGTATTCCCCTTTCGGCGACACCACCACACGCTCGTCGGGGAAACCAAGCTCGCGGCGCCACCGCTCGGCGCCGGATGTGTCAACCGCAGCTATGTATCGATCCGACACCGAGGCCACAAACACCCCCGACGGGTCAAGCAGCACCGGCGGCCGGGTGACGCGCGCATCGGGAAAATTCAGCGGCACCCGCCGACGCACCGCACCGCTCACCGGATCGATCACAAACATGGCAGCCGGATTCTCGGCAAACGCAACGAGCGAACCGCCGGTGATTGTCATCGCGTTGCTGCACATGAACACGCCTTCCAGCTCGCGCTGCCACACCAGCGTGCCGTCGGTGTCGTTGAGGCAGACAAGCCTTCCGCGCGAGGTGGCTGCGTACGCGCGGGAATCGTCGCCCGCGAGCGCCGCGATCCGCTCGTAATCGGCGCCGCCGGAATCCGTCTTGTACTGCCATCGCACCTCGCCGGTGAGTGCGTCGAGGGCCGCGAGCGCGCCCGGCCGGGCACACAGCAGGCACCCGCCGGTAAACGCAAGCTCGCCGCCCCACTGCGGCAGCGTCCTGCCCCAGACGAGGTGCCCGTCGCGGACGGTGCGGCATTCGACGTAATCATAGCTGCTGGGCAGGCGGTCGAAAAACCCCGCGAAGCCGAGGCGCGGGCGGTCCGAGTGGACGGCGAAGAAGACCTGCTGCCTGCCGAACGGCGTGTCAGCCTTGCATTCGAACGGGCTGGTGAACAGCTTCGGCCGGGCGGACGCCAGCCGCGAGCCGCTCCGCCATTGCTCGTGCAGCGGCAGCATCAGCGGCTGCTCGACGAGCCGTGGCATTCCCAGCCGCTCAAGCTCGGCCGTGCAGTATTCGGCGGTCTCGGGATGAACTGCCATCAACTGCCGGAGGAACACGGCGGCGAGGTCGGGTCGGTTGGCCTGTGCCAGCCTTTGCGAGCAGCGACGCACAATTTCCGGCCGATTGCGGGGCGGAAGCTCGTCGACCGCCTGCTGCACGAAATCGGCGGCCTCCAGCGGCAGCCCCACCGCCAGGCGCGACTGCACAAGCGTTTCTACGGCTTCGATGGCCGCAATACTATTTGGATACTGCCGGACGATCCGCTCGAGTTCCACCACGAATCCTGCGGCCGCCTTCAGCAATGCGGCGGCGTCGGCCTCCTGCCCTGCATATCGTTCAGTGCCGTTGCGGGCGATCAATTCCTCAATTTTTATCGCGGCGCGCACCGCCGCCCGCACCTCGAGTCCTGCGGACAGCATCATCAGTTCGTCCGGAAAATCGGTCAGTATGGTCTGATACGCTTCGATGGCCCGCTCGATTCTGCCGCTCCGGCTCAGCATGTCGCCAAGCGTCAGCAGCAGCCGCACGTGGTCGGCGGGCGCTTCGCAATATTTCCTCGCCGTCACCAGATTCCGCAGCGGTTCGGTCTCATCTTGGGTTATGCGCTGCGCCAGCGCCTCGAATACCGCCCGCAATGCGTCCTTGACCCCGTGCGCCATATCGGGGTCGAGCTGCTCGGCCTTCCTCAGCAACACCAGCGCGCGTTCCGGCTGGTTCTTGTCGAGATACAGCCGCCCAAGCTGCGACAGGTCCCACGGGCGGTCGGTGTCGAGGCGGCGGCGCGCAGTTTCCCACGCCTCGAACGCAGCGGCACCCGTCGGCGTGCCGCAGATTAGCGACCCTCCGGCCGCGCACAGATTGCCTGCGTCGAGCGGATCGGCCCAGGCCGTGCTGCCGATGACCGAGCCGTCGGCCGGATCGACTCGCACCAATGTCCGCGCCGTGGGCACCAGGAGGCAGTCGCGCCCCGCGACCGGCCGGCCCGCCGGATCACCCGTTTCGTCCGAAATCCATCGCAGCTTGCCTGTGTGCATATCGACGGCGGCCACGCGCCCGCCGAACATGAAAACGGCGCCGGCACCTTCCGGCGCCGCGAAATACCTCGCGCCCGCCCGCGGCTGCCGCCACAGCACCGCGCCAGAGTGCAGGTCGAGCGCATACAGCCAGTGGTAATCCTGCGGCGCCACTATCACCCTGTCGCCCACAATCGCAGGCGGATTCAACGCCCATCGCTCGGCCGGCGATTCAAGGATACGATGGTCCTTCACGCTCGGCTGCACGTAAGGATACCGCCACAGCCATCGTATTTCGAGCGTATCGGCGTCCATAGCGGCCACCGTGCCCATGTTTGTGCAGTGAATCACCGTGTTGCCGGCCAGCGACGTGGGCGAACCCAGTGCTCCCAGGCCCAGGTATCGCGGCCGAACGTGCGATTCCAGAAAAACCGAGCCGAGCAGCGAGCCGTCGGCCGCATCGAGTGCGACAAGGAAGCTTTCGCCCTCGCCCCTGGTTCGCGTCAGCCCGAAAAACACCCGCCCACGCGCCGCCACGGGCTGGGAAATCAGGGCGTCCGGCTTGAAGATCGGGCCTGTGGCCGGCGTCGTGCGCCATAAAACGCGGCCGCCGTCCGCATCGAGCCCCGTAACCGAGCCGCCGACCATAGTGTAGAACGCTGAGCCGTCTATCATGCCGCCGCCTGCGAGGTCGCGCAAACCTTCGCGCCGCTCGTCTGCGGTGTATTGCCAGATTTCTTCGCCGGTGGCCGCATCGATGCAGATGACCTGTATGCCGGTGTTCAGGTAAACGCGCCCATTGGCCGCAACCGGATGGTGGACGCGGGGGGCAGGGTGCGTCTTGCTGCTGGTTTCGGCTTCGGCACGCGCCAGGCCGGCCGACTGCGGATTGAAATGCCACAGTGCCCGCCCGAGGTCGGGCGTTTGCGCCGGCATTGCGTTTCCGGCGGCGTTGCCGGCGACGGCCGGCCAGTCGTCGACTCCATCCCGGAGGGCCGACTGCGGCAACGTCCGGCCGATCTCGCCGATCGTCGTAGCTCGGCCGGCGATCGTCAGCTCAGTACCGTCGGGCAGTCTCGCCAGAACCTCGCGGGCGCCGGCGGCGTCTCCGGCGAGCGCCCGGCAATGGGCCAGCTTGGCCGCCCTGATCGGGGATATCTGCGGGCTGTCGGTGCTCGAATTCCAACATTGCTGCGCAAGCGGGAATTCGCCACGCTCGAAATGGATGTCGCCCAGTGCGGCGGCGGCAATCCTCCCGTGCTCGGTTGCGGTATAGCGCCGCCACACGTCGCGCAGGCCGGCTGGATCGCGAGCCGCGAGGGCACGCTCGAGGGCCGCCTGCGCCGCCTGCCCGTAACGCCGGCGATACGCTTCGTGCAACTCGGCGCGTCCGAAAACCAGCCGCCGGCGGGCCTCCTGGGCCGCCGATACATACAGCACGCCGTGCAGTGCATCTGTGCGGGCCGGCACCATCGCCGTAGATTGATCGTCCATCTGCATATCTATGATCGCCTGGCAGGCCGCTGCGGCGTCCGCCCATTTTTCAGCAGCTTCCAGCCCGGAAACCCGCTCGAGCGCCCTCACGAGGTCCTCGTCGCCGCCAACGTACACTTCGGCCACGGCAGTCTGCTTCAATGCGGTGGCATCGGCGTCGTCCTCAGCGACGACGTCAGCACCGGCCAGAACCGCCAGCCAGGCAGCAACCGCAATGCGGACGGCATGCGCCAGGCAGAAGTTACAGGCGTTCGAAATCTGATGAATGCGCAGCATTTCGATCCCGCAAAAACGACGCGCCGCCCGACCGCCGGGCGGCCTGTTGGCCAAATTTCCCTTCGTCCGCACCAGCATTCACCCCATACCAATTCTACCGGCGCCATTCAAGGCTTTCAACGCATTTCTGCACGCGCGGCTGTTAGAACTTGTAAATTATTCGACGGATCATGAAACCAAACACCGCCCGTCCGCTGTTTACATCATGAACGACAACAATCCGTCGCCCAGCATTGGTTTCGGAGTATTATTCAATGGAGGGATCAAAATGAGTATGGAGATGCTCAAGGCACATCCGCGCAAGTCAGAAGTGGATGTGGAAAAACTGCACGATATGGTCAAGACAATATGGAGCTGCGCCGGAACGTGCAATATCTGTGCCGACGCCTGCCTCGCCGAGGATGACGTAAAAAGCCTTGCCGCCTGCATCCGCATGGACCTCGACTGCGCGATGGTCTGCGACACGATGGGAGCAATGCTGTCGCGAATCACCGAGGCAAACTGGGATGTGATCAACGCCCAGCTTCAGGCATGCGTGAAAATGTGCCAGGCCTGCGGAGCTGAATGCAGGAAGCACGCCAAAATGGAACACTGCCGCATCTGTGCAGACACCTGCGACGACTGCGCCGACAAGTGCCAGAAATACATGAAAGCGCAGAAGGCGGCGGCTGCGGCCTGACCGAGAATCACTCGTTAAGCTACGGCGAGCGGAATCCCGATGCGGCTTCCGCTCGCCACGTTTGTCAGTGTGATACGCCCTGATTGCAGGCGAATCTGCGCTGCTGGCATGTCATCCAACACGAGGAATCCATCCTTACGAAGCCCCTTCAGGGCTTCCTCCTTCTTTTCCCCGCTTCCCTATGGCTGCGCTCAGCCCTTCGGGCGTTCGCTTGCCATAGGCTATCATACGACGCACCCTTGGTGCGTAAGAACCGGAATACCGTTCGACAGGCCGGAGAACACGATGTATGTGGGTTGCCTTCATCAGCGGGTGAAGGCTGGAATGAAGGCACCACAAAACACGATTGTCTATTCACCTGAAACTGCGGCGCACTACGCATGACTATCGCAGCAGATACACATTCCCCGCCTTCATTTCCAGCGTGCCATCGGCCTGCTGCGATTCATCCGTCGCGAGATTCTTCGCAGCTCCGCTATGGCTTATCGAAGCATCGCGGAAGCACCAGGCAACGGCCGGGCGGTTGTTTTCATCCAGCCACAGCGTGTGATTTCCGCCTTCGGTGAGGCGCAGCCTGTGCATGCTGGGCAGCGCCGCGTTGTACAGGTGGTTGACGCGTCCATATTCCTCGGCAAGCTCGCCGCCGGGCAGTTGGTTGTGCCAGGGGTCTGCACCGCAGCCTGGCACCGTGCGATGCCCCGCGAGCCAGAAATACAGCTCGGGGCTGAGGCGCTCGCGGCTGAACGGCGGGTCGCTCGAGAAGAAGTCCGGGCTGGTATCGAGCAGTGCGAATGCATCGTCGTTGCGAACGGTGTCGCTCCACAGCCGCCGGCGGAACTTGTCGTTTTCGAACCCGAAGGTGCTCACCTGCGAAACGCCGAAAATGGTGATGACTTCGCAACGGAAGCGGAATCCGTATGCTTGCAGCGCCGACTGCATCTCCCAGATTTCATCGGCCTGCGGAGCCTTGTCCGGCGCCTGCCAATCGACACACGTGATGCCGAGGTTCTGGTATGAATCGTAGAAAATGCCGTCAAGGCCGGTGTCGTCTTTCACCTGCTTCGTTTGCTGGAGGAGCAGGTCGCGGAATGGCGTCCGCATCCTGCCGCACCACAGGATGTCGTAGTTGCCGTCCCACGGATCGCCGTTCTGTTCGCGAAGCACCCACTCGGGGTGTTCTTTCCACACGGGCGCGAAGCGGGCGAATTGGAATCCGAACCACTGGTAGACCTTGAGGTTCTGCCCGTGTGCGGTGTCGATCAACTCCTTCATTCCGGCGGCTCCGCCGAACTGCTCGGCGAATCGGAACGAGTATGGGCAGCAGATGTTGCCTTCGCCCGGCCGCCGCTCGGGATCGGACGTAACCGAATCCCAAACGCCGTGCGTGAATACGCCGGTGTAGCCGAGGCGTTTGAACTCGGCCAAGGCATCCATCAGCGGCAGGCGCCAGTTTGGGCCGCGCTCCTTGAGTTCCTGGTCCCACAGATGCGCATGAACGTTCGGCTCGGGCACTTCGGGCTTGAAGCCGTAGTTGGATAATATCCGCGAGCGGACCTCGGTGAAGCAATCGACCCACAGGTTGCGCCATTCGTGGCGCTTCAGCGGCTGGGGATGGCGGTGGACCAGCAGCAGCCGCTCGGGCGCGGCCGCCTGCTCGGTGAGCGGGAAGAAGGGCCGCTCCATATAGTGGATGACATTCTCGTCGCAGAACTTCTCGATCCTTGCCCGCGTGAGGCCGGGCTTTTCGGCGAACAGGCAGATGGCGAGATCGCCCTTAGCCTGGAAATCGCAAATTGCGGAGCCTGCGGCGCGCGGCAGCATGTCCATCGGATACGATCCGCCCCAGGCGCCGGGTTTGTCGGTGAAGAACTTCTCGATCGTGCTGAACGCGCTGTCGGGCTTCACGCTCTGCTCGAGGTCGATCGTCGATACATCCTGCTGTATCAGCGTACAGCCGTCGGCGTCGCCGCCGATTTCCCATGTTGTCGACTCGAGCAGCCAGTTGATCGGGTGGCCGGGGCAGCTCACTTCGATGCGCATCGCGAGACCGATCCAATCGTTCTCCCAGATGCGCTGCGTAACGGGACGGAAGCTCCAGCGGAATGTTGCGATGGGCGAATTCAGGCGCGGCGCCTTGATGCGGGAGTCGCCCATGGCGTCGGCGCCCTGTATGCGCGGCATCCAGGTTCCTTCGGAGGTGAACACGATCGTTGCGGCATCTCCGTTGCGTTCCACGCCGGAGAATGCGAAATCCTGGAACCGCACGCCGGTGTCCGACTCGGTGTAGAAGCTCCACGGCAGGGCCGGATTCCGCAGGAGCTTATCCTGATAGTCGACCCGGCCGATACCGAGGAACCGGTCGCCTTCGACGGCCAGTTTCAACGAGATGCCATTGTCGAAAGTGATGGCGTTCTGTTTGTCCATACCATTCATCCTATCTGTATTACCTGGCGCTGCTTCTTGCCTGACGATTCGATTGCAGCATGCACCATCGCCAGGCTCTTGATGTTGTCGTGGCATTCGCCCTGCGGCGTGGCTCCGTTGTCGAGCCAGTCGAGGAATTCGTTCAGCGATCCGGCAATGCCATCGCCATTGATTTCGACATCTTGCGCCGTGGATGGTGCAACGTCGCGGTGGAATCCCTGCTGCTGCATATCGATCACTGCGTGAGCTTCGGCCGGCCGATCCTTCTCCATCAGGACCGTGCCGCGGTCGCCGATGATGCGCCAGTCGCCGTTCCACGAAGTCGGATGCCCCTCGGCGCACCACGAGCCGCGATAGGTGAAAACGATGCCGTCGCTCATTTCGAAGATGACCGACGCCGCCACGTCGCCGCTGTACCAGGAGCCTTTCGGGTTGAACTCGTGCGCGTAGACGGCCACGGGATCGGCATCGATCAGGAAGCGGCACAGGTCGAAATGGTGGATGGCCATATCGAGGATCAGCGGCGAAGGCATATTGTCGCGGAAACCGCCGAAATGCGCACCTATGTAGAAATCGCAGTTGACGGTGCTGACCGGGCCGATGACGCCCGACTTGATGAACTGCCGGCACGAAGCATGACCCACGTGGTAGCGCCGCGACTGGCTGACCATATACAGCTTGCCGGATTTTTCAGACGCGGCAACCATCTTGCGTGCGGATTCCATGCTTTCGGCCATAGGCTTCTCGCCGATCACCGGCAGCCCGGCGCCCAGCGCATTCAGCGTGACCGGGCAATGCGCCTCGGGCACGGTCACATCGACGACGAAATCCGCGTCGCAGGCATCTATCGCCTCGCCCACTCCGGCAAACACGCGGGCCGTGTCAAGCCCGTTGCTTTCGGCTATCTCCTTCGCGACATCTTGCCGCAGATCGACCAGTCCCACGATCTCGGCCCGCGCATTGGACTGCAAGTTCCTGATCCAGGCCTGGCCCATGCCGCCACACCCAACAACGATCGCTTTCCTTGTAGCTTCCATATGCTTATTTCCTGTTCGTTTTGGGAAAACATATAGCTCGCAAGCCGGGTATTATACCCGCATACGCGCGAGATTTCACGGGAAAAACCGCTGCAATCAGGAAATGTTATCGTGCACCGGAGGCGGGCTTAGTGAAAATCCGATTTCACCAGTTGTACGACACGCTCAGGCCGCCCCAGATTTCGTCGTCTTCATTCACCGTATCGCTCATCGATAGCTGGTAGTTCAGGAATGGCGTGAAATACAACGGCCCGACGTCGATCTGGGTCGAGACGCCGAACGTTGCGTGGCTCCAGTCTGAATCTGCGTCGAAGGCGCCATCGTTGTAGACGGCTTCGGCGGTGAAGTCGATGGTGCGCTCCTTGCCGCCTATGACCGGCATCGTCAGGCTGTAGCTCAGCCCTGCGATGTGAAAAATGCCGCCCGTCGGTCCGCCTTCATCCGCTGGAAACAGCCGGCCGACGTAATAGCTCGGGACGAGCGAGCTGCCGCCCAGCGGAAGCAGCGACGGCATCGACACGCTGGCGCCCACTTCCTCCGTGTCGGCGGCGGCGCTGCGGAGGTTCGGGAACTCATAGTAAATGTAGTTCATCACGATGTCCATCGCATAGCGCTTGTCTTCAAACACGCTGGTCTCGTAGGCGAGTGTGAAATCCATTTCGTCAAAATCCGACAACCCGCTGGAAAGTGCATACGACGCCCACACGTTGGCGCTGAATCCGGTGCCGAACAGGTCGACATCGAGGCTCGGCTGCACGGCGCCGTGCTCGCCGAGGATGTTGTAGCCGCGCCAGATATATTTCGAGGTGAACGTTATGTCGGCCGTAACTTCGAGGCCGGGCGTCTCCTCGCCCGCGAAACCTGTACTGCACGCGAGGAATAGCACGGAAGCTGTCAGGAAGGTTCTTATCACTGGTGGTCTCCTGTTATGGGCGCCCACCCTGCGGCTACCAGGGGTGTCGCGTTCTGCCGCAGGATGGGCATCCCAGTTCTCAAGTTGAAACGACGCATTATTCGCCTAGCCGATGGCGGCACTGCCGCGTTCGCCTGTGCGGATTCTGATGCACTCTTCCAGCGGCAGCACGAAAATCTTGCCGTCGCCGATCTCGCCCGTCCTGGCCCCCTTGACGATCGCCTCGATCGTGGGCGTTACGAAATCATCGTTGACCGAGATTTCCAGCCGCACTTTCTTCAGCAGGTTCACTTCCATCTCGACGCCGCGATACGATTCCGTGTAGCCGCGCTGCTGCCCGCAGCCAAGGGCGTTTGTGACCGACATCTTGTAGACCTCGTGCTCGTACAGGCTTTGCTTGACGTCGTTGAGCTTCTCGGGCTGAATGTATGCGATGATCAGTTTCACGACCATCTCCTTTCTATTGAGTTGTGAAAATCTGGAAACCGGAATAGGATTCCATGCCGTGTTCGCCGATGTCCAGGCCGCGCACTTCCTCGGACCGGGTCACGCGCAGCCCGACGGTTGCCTTGATCAGGTAGAATACGACGGCCATCGCGACCATCGCGAAGCCCGCCACAGCCAGCACGCCCATCAATTGTATGCCGAGCTGGGCAAGCGAGCCGCCGTTCAGCAGGCTGCCATACTTCACACCGAGGGCCTCCTGCCCCCAGATGCCGACCGCCACCGTGCCCCAGATGCCGTTCATGCCGTGCACCGGAACCGCGCCCACCGGGTCGTCCACGCCGACCTTATCCAGCAGGCCCACACCCAGCACCACGATCACGCCGCCGATCGCGCCTATCGCCAGCGACGCTCCGGGCGACACGAACGCGCAAGGTGCCGTTACCGCCACCAGGCCCGCGAGCGCGCCGTTCATCGTCATCGAAAGGTCGGGTTTGCCGAACATGACCCAAACGGCCACCATCGCCGAGATGGCCCCGGCCGCCGCCGACATGTTCGTGTTGATCGCCACGCGGCCGATCAGGCTGCCATCGCCCACACCCAGCGTTGAACCGGGGTTGAAGCCGAACCAGCCGAACCACAGGATGAACACCCCCAGCGCCGCAAGGGGAATATTGTGCCCGGGTATCGCCTTAGCCTGCTTCTCCTTGCCATTGCTGACATACTTGCCGATGCGCGGGCCGAGCATTATCGTGCCGACAAGCGCGACGCACCCGCCCGTGGCGTGCACCACCGTCGAGCCGGCGAAGTCGACGAAACCCATCGACGCAAGCCAGCCGCCGCCCTGCCATATCCAGTGGCCGACTATCGGGTAAATCAGCCCGCTGATGACGGCCGTATACATCAGGTAGGCGGGGAATCTCATCCGCTCGGCCATGCCGCCCGCCACGATGGTCGCCGCAGCACCGCAAAACGCCGCCTGAAACAGCCAGAAAGCAAACAGCGGGACGCCCGACGGGTTATCGGCGCCGCCAAGCCCGAACCCGCTGAACCCTATGAACCCGTTGCCTTCGCCGAACATCAGCGCGTAGCCGATCAGGAAGAACATGAGGCTCGCGACGCAATAGTCCAGGAAGTTCTTGGTCAGAATGTTGCAGGTGTTCTTGGCCCGAATGAAGCCCGCCTCCACCATGCCGAAGCCCGCCTGCATGAAAAAGACCAGGAATGCCCCAAGCAGGACCCAAACCGTATCAAGCCCGCGCGCCAGGGCGGCGGTATCCGGCGACGAATCCTGCGCATCAGCCGGCAACGCGGCCGGCACCAGGGCCAACAAGATAACCACCGCAATCGCAATTCGTTTCATCACGCCATCTCCTTTCAAAACTGCCCGGATCGGCCGGGAAACGAAAAACACCGTGCGCCACGTGCGTGACGACGGTGCAGATTATAGACTGGCGCGGTGAATTGTGATGGTCGCGGGCTTGAAATGGCGGTTACATTGGTGTAACATTCGTGTTTCGGAGTGCAATTGCGCGCTCCGGGCAGGAAGCGGCGAGGCCGTGTGTGCAAGGGCAGCTTCAGGCGGTATTGACGTGTGGAGGAAAGGCGGAAGAAGTGATCTCACTTGCCAGGGCCGCGCGGCGGCGGGCGGATGATCTGCTGACGTCGGGCGCGGCCAATTTCTGGGCGCATGCGAGCGAAGGCGCGCTTGCGATATTCGGGATGCAGCTCACGGGGGATAAGATATTCCCCGTGCTTGCAGCGACGATGGAGGCATCGGCGTCGATGTTCGGCGCGCTGATGTCGGTGCGGCCGGTGGTGGGTGTCCTCGCGCTTATCCTCGCCCCGCGTGTGGAGGCGGTGCAGCGCAAGAAGCTGTTTGTGGTGGCGACAGGCGCCGCAATGCGGCTGCCGGTCCTGCTGATAATCGCAAGCCTGCTGCTGCTGGCGGAATCTGCACCGCTGGCGTGTTTGTGGGCGATCACAGCGGCGCTCGTGCTGCAGAGGGCGGCTATGAACATAATGTCACCCGCCTGGTCCACGCTGATCGCCGAGACCGTGCCGACGGATCAGGTGGTGCGCCTGTTCGGCTATCGCGAGGGGATTGCGTCGCTGATGGGGCTTGCCGCCGGGCCGGTGGTGGCTG
>Ga0307378_10005464_pt1 | contig 17702 bp, 15 predicted proteins | sample UN1MG_FD_202238 | JGI IMG/M metagenome (GOLD analysis project Ga0307378, IMG submission 202238) | Soil microbial communities from Risofladan, Vaasa, Finland - UN-1 | ecosystem: Environmental > Terrestrial > Soil > Coastal area > Acid sulfate soil | place: Finland: Risofladan, Vaasa | collected... | reverse complement strand
CGCCGAGTGCCACCGCAGCCGCCTCGCGGACGTACTCCTTCTCGTTCTTGAGCGCCGCCACGAGAGCGGGGATGGCCTGCGGGTCGCCAATGCGGTCCAGCGCCAACCCTGCCGCCCAGCGGACGATCTCTGCCTCATCCTCGAGGGCGGCCACGAGAGCGGGGATGGCCTGCGGGTCGCCGAGGTCGCCCAGCGCACTCGCCGACAACAAGCGGACGCCATCTGCCTCATCCTCGAGGGCGGCCACGAGAGCGGGGACGGCCTGCGGGTCGCCAATGCGGCCGAGCGCACCGGCCGCCGCCATGCGGACGCGCTCTGCTTTGTCATCGAGCGCGGCCACAAGATCGTGGATAGCCTGGGGGTCGCCGAGGGCCCCGAGTGCCCTCGCCGCTGCCTCGCGGACGTCCTCCTCGTCCTTGAGCGCGGCCAGAAGCGCCGGGACGGCCTGGGGGTCGCCGAGTTCGCCGAGCGCCCTCGCAGCCGCCTCGCGGACGTACTCCGTCTCGTCCTTGAGCACGGCCACGAGGGCGGGCAGGGCCTGCGGGTCGCCGATGCGGCCGAGGGCCCCGGCGGCAACCCCCCGGATGTCGGCCATGGGGTCCTTGAGCGCAGCCAGAAGCGTCGGCACCGCCTCCGCGCCGAGTTTCACAAGGTCGGTCTCAATCTCCAACGTCCACCGCGATAAAAGGCTCCTCCGGCCCCTCATCTTATATATCAGGGCCATGAACCAACTCGGCTCCCTCACCTCCCTCCCCTCCCGCACCTCGTTAAGAAGAGCGGTGACGCGGTCCTCGGGCCCGGATGGCTTGAGGAAAGCCAGAACGGCGAGCCCGACGAGGACAACCAGAAGCAGCAGCGCGGCCGTGAGGAGGCCGGTCTTTACGCGTGAGGCCGGCGAGCGGGAAGCAGCCTTGCCCGGCATGGGAGTTTTGGACATGGCGACATTCTACCAGTTCCGGGCAACCGATGCAAACACGCCGGGAGGTAGTGCATGCTCTGCCTGCCCGTGACAGATGCGTCCGCCGGCCTACGTGCCGACCCCGTCTCGCGGCCGTCCTCTACTTTGTCATCGATCGCGGCCAGAAGCGCCGGGACGACGGTCGGAACAGGGTCGCCCTTCAAGATGACGCCGGCGCCTGCCTGCCGTTCGCCTGCGCCAGCAACCGTTTGCCCGATGGCTTTGCCGGCTTGGTGTCGGACGGGTAGTTGGGGTTCGGTGTCGGCATTTGGGCGCCGGCGCTCCGCCGCCAGTCGGCCGGCATCTTCCGGAGTTCGCGGGCCCTCTCGGGCATCGCCGTCGCTAGGTCGTTTGCCTCGCCGAGGTCGTCCCTCAGGTTGTAGAGTTCGAGGACGACCGTCCTCGAAGTACTCGATCGGTTTCCGGTCGCCGCGGCGCAGCGCCCCGCCGCCCGCCGGCCCCGGTCAACTCGTCCTCGCCTTCGCCAAACCGCCAACGTGAAACGGGGAAAGGGGAAACTCCTGTCAAAGAGACCGTTGACTCTACCTGCAAAAGAGTGTCCAATCGAACTCTGGGGCAGAGGAACTTCAAGGAGGTTGACCAGTGAGCAAGACGCGGGTCGGTCTGATCGGAACCGGGTTCATCGGCGACATTCATGCGGCCGCCTTCAAGAGTGTGCCTGAGGCCGAGGTCGTTGCCGTGGCTTCTCCGCCCCCGGGCCAGGCGAAGGCCTTTGCCGGCGAGCGCGGCATCCCCAAGGCATTCCAGGATTACCGCGACCTGCTGGCGCTCAAAGAGGTTGATGTGGTCACCCTGGGTATTCCCAACCACCTTCACGCCCAGGTGGCGATCGATGCGGCCAAGGCCGGCAAACACGTCATCTGCGAGAAGCCGCTCTGCCGAACGCTGGAAGAAGCCGACCGCATGATCGAGGCCTGCCGCAAGGCAGGGGTCCTCCTGATGTATGCCGAGGAACTGTGCTTTGCGCCCAAGTACGTCCGCGCCAGGCAACTCGCGGAAGAGGGAGCGCTGGGCCGGGTCTTTCTGGTCAAGCAGAGCGAGGAACACTTCGGGCCGCACATGCCGTGGTTCTGGGACGTGGAGAAATCCGGCGGGGGCGTGTTGCTCGACATGGGATGCCATTCCATCGAGTACGCCCGGTGGCTCCTCGGAAAGCCGAAGGTGAAAAGTGTGCTCGCCAGCATGGGCACCTACGTGCACGGCGACAAGACCAAGGGCGAGGATCACAGTTTCTGCATTGTGGAATATGAGGGCGGCCGAACGGCGATGGCCGAAAACTCCTGGGCCAAGCAGGGCGGCGCGGACGACCGCTGCGAGATCTACGGCTCCGCAGGCTTCACCCGCGCAGACCTCTTGCGCGGCAGTTCGCTGCTGACCTACAGCGAGACCGGTTACGGATACGCCGTCGAGAAAGCCGCTACCACGCAGGGCTATACCTTCACCATGTTCGAGGAACTCTGGAACTACGGCTTCCCGCAGGAGATGGCCCACTTCGTCCGGTGCGTCCAGGGGAAGGAAACGCCGATTGAAACGGGCGAGGACGGCCGGGAAGTCCTCAAAATCATCTATGCGGCCTACGAGTCCGCCGGCACGGGCCGCCGCATCGCGTGGCCTTACGAGCCCAGGCATGTGGACAAGCCCATCGACCTGTGGCTGGCGCCGTAGTCGCGCGCCGGGGTGCTGGACGATTGCCGAGAACCCCGAAGGCCGCGCGTCCGGGTTCGCCCGCCGCCGATCCGCAGGGCCCCGCTTCGAAGGAGACGCTGCCGGCCGTCCGTCTGAGAAGCCCGCGTCTTGTCGTCGGGCTCATCCTTTTCCGCTGGGCCCCGTCTGTTCCTTGCGCGCGGGCATCTGGGCGCCGACGCTCCTTCGCCACGCGGCCAGCATCTTCTGGAGTTCGCGGGCCTTCTCGGGCATCGCCGTCGCCAGGTCGTTCGCCTCGCCGATGTCGTCCCTCAGGTTGAAGAGTTCAAGCCGGCCGTCCTCGTACCACTCGATGAGTTTGAAGTCGCCGTCGCGGACGGCCCCGCCGGGCGCGCCGCCCTGGTTGCCGTAGTGCGGGTAGTGCCAGTAGATGGGCCCGCGCGTCATCTTCTCGCCCTTGAGGAGCGGCACGAAACTCGTGCCGTCGACGTGCTGGTTGGGCCGAAGCGGCAGGCCGGCCAGTTCAAGCATCGTCGGATAGAAATCGGTGCTTATAGCCGGCTCGGTGCACGCGCTGCCGGGACGGGTGACGCCGGGCGCCCGGACGATCATCGGCTCGCGCACGCCGCCCTCGTAGAGCCAGCCCTTGCCAGCCCGCAGCGGGACGTTCGAGGTGGGCGACCCTTCGGAGGTCGAGAGGCCGCCGTTATCCGACATGAAGAAGACGATGGTGTTCTCGGCCAGGCCGAGGCGGTCCAGGCGGTCCAGGACGATGCCGACGGCCGTGTCCATCGCCTCGACCATGCCGGCGTAGACGGCGTGGTTCTGGACGAGTCGGACCTTGCGTTCGCCCTCCTGGCCCCACTCGGTTGCCGGGGCGTTCTTCTGTTTGGCCTCGTACTTGGCCCCTAGTTCCTTCGTGGTCATGAGGGGCGTATGGACCGAGTAGAACGAGAGGTAGGCGAGGAGCGGCCCGTCCTTATGGGCCTCGATGAAGTCGGCGGTCTCGCGGCCGAGGCGGAGCGGCAGGTGCTCGCCGGGCGGGCCGTCCTCGAGGCGCGGGTTGCCGTAAGGCGAGAAGTACTTCTTGCCGCCGTACGGGCCGCCGCGATCGATGCCGCCCTTGTTCACGTCGAAGCCCTGATCCTCCGGCCAGAAGCCCTCCGGCCCCAGGTGCCACTTGCCCGCGAAGAACGTGGCGTAGCCGGTCTCCTTGAACGCCTCGGCCAGGGTGACCTCGTCGAGGGCCAGGCGGTCGGCGTAGGGGGCCGGCACGAGTTTCGTGTTGCGTTTCCAGTTCCCGGGCTGGCTGGCGCCGATGTAGTCGGTCACGCCGGTCCGCGCGGGGTACTTACCGGCCATGATGCTCGCTCGCGTCGGCGAGCAAACCGGGCAGGCGGCGTAGGCGTCGGTGAAACGCATGCCCTCGCGCGCGAGACGGTTGATGTTCGGCGTCTCATAGAACGTGCTCCCGAAACAACCCACATCCCGCCATCCTAGGTCGTCGACGAGGAAGAAGACGAAATTGGGTTTCTTCGGCGGCGCCTCTTGCTCCTTCGCTCCCGCGAAACGCACCCACGCACCGGCCAGAAAGCCCAGCGTGCCGGCGGCGCTGCACTTCAGGAATGAACGCCTGTCGAGCCCGGTCATGCCGCTCCTCTCGGTTGCCCCGGTCGCAGGGGCGATAGGTATCTCTGGTGATTCTATGCCGCGCGCGGCGTAGTTCAAGGGTCTTCAGCGGGTTCGGCCTTGTCCGCGCGGTCGGCGGCCGGCATAATGTCGCTCATGGCCGACCCGTCTGAAACGCCGCCGCCGGAACCGTCGCCCCTCGTCGCCCGCGCCGAGCAGGTGGTTCTGGTCGTCCTCGCGCTGGCGGTGGTGGCGGGCGTCGCGTGGCGGGCAGCCGATTACTGGCGGATCGGCGCCGAGCCGATCGAGGTTGTCCCGCCTCCCGAAGGGCCGACCTTTCGCGTCAACGTCAATCAGGCCGACTGGGTGACGCTCTCGCTCATCCCCGGGGTCGGCGAAAAACTTGCGAAGCGGATTGTCGAGGTGCGCCAGGAGCGCGGCGGGAAGTTTGAATCCCTCGACGACCTCAAGGTAGTCCCCGGCATCGGCGACAAAATACTCGAGAAACTCCGGCCTTACCTTTCCCTTGGCGACCCCAACGCCGGGGATGAGCCCGTCGAGATGGTGGACGCCCCCTGAGGCCCGCGCCGTTGCCGCCTGGGCCCCTCTGTGCTATGATGCCCTTTTGCCGATAGGGGTTCCGGCTCATGGACCGCTTTGAACTCGTGTCCGATTTCGTGCCGAAGGGCGACCAGCCCGCCGCCATCGAGGCCCTCGTCGAGGGCCTGGAGGCCGGCAAACGGTTTCAGACGCTCCTCGGCGTCACGGGCAGCGGCAAGACGTTCACCATGGCCAATGTCATCCAGCGGGTCCAACGGCCGACGCTCGTCATCAGCCACAATAAGACCCTCGCCGCTCAACTGTACGGCGAATTCAAGGAGTTCTTTCCCCACAACGCCGCCGCCTACTTCGTTTCCTACTACGATTACTATCAGCCCGAGGCATACATCCCGGCGCGCGACATCTACATCGAGAAGGACGCCTCGATCAACGACGATATTGACCGTCTGCGGCTCCAGGCCACCAGCGCGCTCATGGGCCGGCGCGACGTCATCATCGTCGCCAGCGTCTCGTGCATCTACGGCCTCGGCAGCCCCGAGGATTACGAGGGCATGGTCGTTTCGCTCCAGACCGGTCTGGCGATCGAGCGCGACGATTTTCTGCGGCGTCTCGTGGACCTTCAATACGAGCGGAACGACATGGGTTTCGGTCGCGGCAAGTTCCGCGTCCGCGGCGATTGCGTCGACGTCCAGCCCGCCTACGAGCAGTTCGCCTATCGCGTGGAATTCTTCGGCGACCGGGTGGACCGCCTCGCGAGGATCCACCCGACCACGGGCGCGATCCTCGGCTCCGAGGAACAGGTGTTCGTCTACCCCGCCAAACACTTTCTTCTGCCCGAGGACCGCGTTGAGGCGGCGTGCGTGCGGATCGAGGAGGAATTAACCCAGCGGCTCCAGGAACTCCGTCGCGACGGCAAACTGCTCGAGGCCCAGCGCCTCGATGCCCGCACCAAGTACGACCTTGAGATGCTCCGCGAGGTCGGCTATTGCGCCGGCATCGAGAACTACAGCCGCCACCTCTCCGGCCGGGCGGCCGGCGAGAGGCCCTACTGCCTCCTGGACTACTTCCCGGAGGATTACCTCGTTTTCGTCGATGAGAGCCACGCCACGCTACCCCAGATCCGCGCGATGCACGCCGGCGACCGTAGCCGAAAAGTCGTCCTCGTCGAGCACGGCTTCCGCCTGCCCTCGGCCCTCGACAACCGGCCGCTGGAGTTCGATGAGTGGCTCGGGCTCGTCGGCCAGACCGTCTTCGTCTCGGCCACGCCGAGCGACTGGGAGATCGAGCGTTCGGGCGGCGAGGTCGTCGAACAGGTCATCCGCCCCACCGGCTTGGTGGACCCCGAGATACGCATCGAGCCGGCACGCGGTCAGGTCGAACACCTTCTCGGCGAAATCCGTAAGCGCGTCGAGGCCGGCCAGCGCGCCCTCGTCACGACCCTCACGAAACGCCTCGCCGAGGACCTCGCCGAATATATCCGCCGCGCCGGCATCAAATGCGAGTACCTGCACAGCGAGGTCGAGGTGTTCGACCGGAGCGAAATCCTGCGGGACCTCAGGCTCGGAAAGTTCGACGTCGTCGTCGGCATCAACCTCCTGCGCGAGGGTCTGGACTTGCCGGAGGTCAGCCTCGTTGCTATCCTTGATGCGGACCGCGAAGGGTTCCTTCGCTCGGAAACGAGCCTGTTGCAGACGATCGGCCGCTGCGCCCGCCACGCGAGCGCCCAGGTGGTCCTCTACGCCGACGTCGTTACGCCGAGCATGCAGCGGGCCATTGAGGAGACTCGCCGACGCCGCGAAAAACAGGCCGCCTATAACCGGGAGCACGGCATCAAGCCCGAAAGCATCCGAAAGGCGGTCCGTGTCGGCATCGAAGGCGAGGTCCAGGGCCGGCGGGCAGCACGCGAGGCCGTCCGCCTGAGCGAAAGCGATTTCGCGCGATCCGAACTCGTCCGCGAACTGGAAGGAGAAATGCACCGGGCGGCCGAGCGGCTTGAATTCGAACGCGCCGCTCAACTCCGTGACCGCATCGAGGAAATCCTCCATGAAACCCAAACGTCCCATTAGCACGATCCCCATGGATCGCCTCAAAGCCCGCGCCCTTGAAAGCCTCCAGCCCCTCCTCACCCTTTCTCTCGACGAGGACATCGGCCCCGGAGACCTGACGACCGACGTCCTCATCGACACCGAGGCTGAGGCCGAGGGCGGCTTGGTCGCCTGTGCCGACGGCGTCGTCGCCGGCCTCCTCTTCGTCGAGCCCATTCTGCACCGCGTCGACACGCGGCTCCGATTCAAACCCGCCCTCCGGGACGGGGCGCGCATCCGTGCCGGGCGGACCCTCGGCCGCATCACGGGCCCCGTTCGCCCTATGCTCACCGCCGAACGCACCATGCTCAATTTTCTCCAGAGCCTCTCGGGCATCGCTTCCCTGACGCGCAAGTACGTGGATGCCGTCAAGGGCACCGGCGCCGCGATTCTCGACACGCGGAAGACCACTCCCGGCTGGCGGTACATCGAGAAATACGCTGTCCGCGCCGGCGGAGGCGTCAACCATCGCACGGGCCTTCATGACGGCGTTCTCATCAAGGACAACCACCTGGCCATCCGTTCGCCGAACCACGTCGGCGAGACGGTGGCGGAACTCATCCGCGAAGCGCGGGGACGCGTCTCGTCCGAAATCCCCATCCAGGTCGAGGTCGAAGACCTGGATTATCTCGAGGAAGTCCTGCGGGCGGCCCCCGACGTCGTCCTGCTGGACAACATGCCGGTCGAACAACTCCGCCAGGCCGTCCTCCAGCGCGACCGGCTTTTCGGCGACACCGGACCCGCCCTCGAAGCCTCCGGCGGCATCAACCTCTCCAATGTCCGCGCCGTCGCCGAGACGGGTGTCGACCGCATCAGCGTCGGCGCACTGACGCACAGTGCCCCGATCCTCGACATCTCACTGGAGATCCAGCGGAAGTGAGACGGCGCCTTCCGAAAGGGCCACCGTGGACCCGCGAGTTTCCTTAGCGCTTCGGCGACGGCACGGGCATGCCATGCTGCCGGCGGATCTGACGGCGGCGCTGGGTCTTTCGCCACGCCGCCTCGCCGAAGCCGTCCACGACCTTGCGGAAGTCGGCTTTGTCGTCGAGACACACCCGATGCTCGGCCTGCGTCTTGTCGGCGCGCCGGCCTGCCTTCTGGCGGAGGAACTGGCGTGCGAACTCGCGGTGAATCGCGTCGGTCGGCACATCGAGTGCGTTGAGGCGACGGCTTCCACGAACGACTTGGCGTGGGAGAGTGTCGCGAAGGGGAGGGACGCCTCCGACGGCCTGGCCATCTTTGCGGAACATCAGACCGCGGGCAGGGGACGCCGCGGCAGCCGTTGGCTCGCGCCGCCGCACACGGCAATTCTTTGCTCCGTTGTCCTCTGGATGCCGCGCGCGGGAGCCGCTCCGGCCCTCCTGACGCGCGCCGCCGCCGTCGCTGCTGCTGAGGCGATTGAAGAACAGGCAGACCTTACGGCCGGCATCAAGTGGCCGAACGACGTTGTCGTCGAGGACCGTAAAGTGGGCGGCATTCTGGTCGAAGCGCGTCCGGCGGCCGAAGGCACAACCGCCGTGGTGATCGGTATCGGGCTGAACGGCTCGCAGGGGCCGGAGGCGTTTCCGCCGGACATTCGTCCGCAGGTGGCCAGCCTCGGGATGCTGGGGGCCGAGGTCGACAGGACGCTGTTGGCGCGGTCGCTCCTGGAGCGGTTGGATCGTGTGTGCGGCGGTGTGGATTGGGCTGATGAGAACGAGGACGTTCGGCACGAGGCGGCCAGGCGCTGCCGGACCGTCGGCCGACGAATCACCTTGGCCGAGGGAGGAGAGGTCTACGAGGGGGAGGTGGTGGACCTGGATCCCGACTATGGCCTCATCTTGCGTCTGGCGGACGGGAGCCAACGGCGGTTTGGGGCCATGACGAGCCATGTGGTTTCTGGAGGTCGGCCGGGGGCTGGTTGAAAAATCGGTCGAAAAGGGCGGCTGTGCGGGGGCATGCCGAGCCGATTCGGAACAGGTGTCGGCTGAGGGCGTGACACCGTAACTGCCTGTTCTGCAAAGGCTTATGATAGTTCTGGTGACGGAACCGCCGGGTTTGACCTCCTGGGGAGTTTGACAGAAGCCATCCGGCGGCTATACTTTCTGCGTCGGAACGGCTTGGAAAGGGGACCGGAAGATCGGCCCTGTGTTTTTGGGCTGAATGGAGAAGATGGGAGGTCTGGCGTGATTAGGCAATTTTTTCTGCAGGTCGTTGGGGGTTCGGCCGATAAAGGTTCCGTAACATCGAATCTTTGGACGGACACTGGAATGATGAATACGGGACTTTCTGAGGCAGGTAGGCGGCAAGAACGGCAACCGGCCCGTCGCGCCGCCGCCCGGTTAGCGGCGCCCTGGAAAGGGGTGAGAAACGATTCGAGCGCCGCACGTGCGTGTCCAGGCTGACCGTTGCCACGCCCGTACGGGCTCGTGGGCGGTGTCACGAAGGGCCGGAAGACGAAACGAATTCAAGGAACCCTGAAGAAAGAACGGAGCACAAGGAGGATTGGCAATGAACCGTGTCGCAAGAAAAGGCTTTACGTTGGTTGAAATTCTGATTGTCGTGATCATCCTGGGCATCTTGGCTGCCATCGTGATTCCGCAGTTTACCGAAGCGTCGGGCGAGGCCCGCGTGTCCAACCTCATGACGAACCTCCAGACCATCCGCAGCCAGTTGCTGCTTTACAAGACGCAGCACGTGGAAACCCTGCCGGCGTCGGCTGCGGGCGAAGACGGCGATGACTTTGCCGACCAGATGACCAGCTACACAGACGTGGACGGTAACGTCAATGCGACGCCGGACAGCGACTACCCGTTCGGCCCGTATCTGCAGTCGATTCCGGTCAATCCCGTTTCAGGGGATAACACCGTGACCGTGGTGCAGGTCGGTGCGACGGCGTTCGCGGCTCCGGCGGCGGACGGCGGATGGTGGTTCAACACTGTGACAGGGGAGTTCCGGGCCAACCTGACGGACGCCCGTACGACGACGGACGGCACGACGAAGTTGAACGAACTGTAGGAAAACGCTGTGGGTGCGCAGCGGTGACCGCCAGTCTCTTCGTGTAGGGGCGAAGAGACACTGGGCTCGAGGGCAGAGACGCGCGGTGCGTCGGCTGCCCTCGGGTTTTTTTAGGGCTTTAAATCGGGCTCAGGAAAGATCGGCGGCGCCGTGGTGGGCTGCTGAACGTAAGGGGAGCGGGTCGTCCGGGCGCTGAGCACTTGACCCTGTGAACGAAGGGTAACAGGGCATAGGTCAGGCCCCCGAATGACTTAAGGCCTTGGCGGAAGGATGCCGATAAAGACCATGCTCGGAAGCAAGTATGCGCTGGGCGCGTTTTTTAGGCCTTTGGGTGTCAAGGTGGGAAGCATAGGGAGACTAGGCAATGCTCGCAAAGCAATTGGACACGATCTCGCAGGGTCTGATCCTCATTGCTGTCGTGCTGGCTGTCATTGCGGTGGGCGTATGGATGCGGGCGGACGGATTGGAGTCGCGTGTCCACGCTGGGACGGCAACCACGACGGCAACGACGACGGATCGTTCGGTGGCCGGCATTCCCGACTCGGGTCGCCAGCGGGAAACGATGATCGAGGAACTCAAAAAACTGAACGATCGCCTGGCGGCTATCGAGGAAGGGCTGAAGGAAGGCCGCTTCCAGATTCAGACGCTCGTGCCGAAGGACGGCGGGGCGAAAGAAGCCGGAAAGGCGCGGTGATGACGACGGGAGGAGACGGCATGCGAGAACGGGCGTTCACGCTGGCCGAAATGGTCGTGGTGGTGTTGGTGTTGGCGATCGCGGCTGCAATCGTGATTGGCGGCATCGGCACGACGAAGGACGCGCAGGCGATCAGTGCGGCCCGGGTGCTGGCGTCGGACGTGGAATTGGCGCGGAACCTGGCAGTGACGACGCAGGCGCCGCACACGGTGCTGTTCAGTTCGGACCGGCAGGCGTACAAGGTGGTCGCGAATTACACGGGCGGCGGATACGCGCTGGCGACCGCCGTCGAGCACCCGGTGCGGGGTGACGAGCGATTCGAGGTGAGGTTGGCGAGCCTGAACGGAATGGGGTCGGTCGTGGTGGGAACGGTGAGTTTCGGCGGCCAAACCTATGTGACGTTCGACGCGGAGGGAGATCCGTCGAACGGCGGGTCGGTCACGCTTCGGTCGGGCGGGACCGAGATGGTGATTTCGGTGGAGGCGCTGACAGGCGCGGTTTCGGTGGCGCGGTCGGCCGAATAACGGAACGGGGAAGCGGGAAGATGGCGAGGGTGTTGCCCATCGGGTTGGATATCGGCGTCGCGACGGTCCGGATGCTGCAACTGGCCGGCAGCGAACGGGATCTGCGCGTGATCGACGCGGCTAAGTTTCCGATCCCGCACGAGGTCAGGGCGGACGCGGTTCTTCGGCGGGAGGTGGTGGTGGAGGGGATACGGCGGGTGCTGAAAGAGCACCGATTCCGCCGCCGCGAGGTGGTGATGTTGCTTTCGGCGGAACAACTGGCGATCCGCAGCATTCGCATGCCGAAAATGCCTGAGAAGGAACTGGCGACGGCGGTGAACTGGGAGGCCCAAAACAAGTTTCCATTCGACACGGCGACGGCGGTGATTCAGCACGTAAGGGCGGGAGAGATGCGGCAGGGCGAACAGGTGCTGGAAGAGGTCATTCTGTTCGCGGCGCCGCGGGTGGAGGTGGACCGGCAGATTGAGCTGGCGCGGGAAGCCGGGCTGGAAGTCATCAGCCTGGACGCGGAGTGCTGCGGAGTGTTTCGCGGTTTCGAGCGGTTTCTCCGGCGGCGTGAGGATGAGGGCGTCGTCAGCGCGTTCGCCGACATCGGCGCCCAGACGACGGTGGTGATCTCCCGCGGGCGGGACATGGTGTTCGTCAAGTCGATTCCCATCGGCGGGGCGGTCTTCAACCGCGCCGTGGCGGAGTGCCTGGAACTGGCGCCGTCGGAGGCGGAAGCGCTTCGCCGGCGCACGGCCAAGCGAAACCGTGAGGCCGCCGAGGCCTCCGACCAGACGGACCAGGTCCGGCGAGCGGTGAGCGACGCGATTCGGCCGCACATGGAGGATCTGGCGAACGAGATCGGCTTGTGCCTCCGCTATTATGCCGTCACGTTTCGCGGGGATCGGCCGGACACCATGGTATTCACAGGAGGCGAGGCCCATGACCCGGCGCTGCCGGCGGCTCTCGGCGAGCGGCTGAACATCCGGGCCGAGGTCGGCGACCCGTTCCGCGGCGTGCGGACGGACCAGTTGGGTCCGGTCCTTGACCGGCGCGGGTGCCGCAGTGAATGGGCGACGGTCTTCGGTCTCGGCCTGAAAGGGTTTTACCTGGCGGACGGCCTGGAGACCGGTCTGGCCGCCTGAGGGAAAGGGAGCCCAAGCGGTGCGCGAACTCGAATTCCTTCCGGAAGATTACATTCGAGCGCGGTACCACCGCCGCATCGGCTTTATCCGTTCCTGGCTTCTGCTGGCGCTGGGGCTGGCGATGGTGTTGTGGAGCCTTCAGATGGGCAAATGGGTCCAGGACGCACGGGCGGAACTTCAGGCGCTGCGGGGCACGGGATACGCGGCCGGCGTCGACGTGGAGAAGGTCGAAAAACTTCAGACCGAGCAGCGGGCGTACGAACGGCGCCTCGGCATCCTTCAGCGGTTTGGTCCGACCGGATCGGTGGCGTCGGTGGTGGCGGCGCTGGCCGACCTCGTGCCCGACGAGGTGGTTCTGGAGGAGGTGAGCCTGAGCAGTTCCGAAGCCGCCCCGCGTTCGCCTGCGCTTCGGGTCGCCGGCTGGGCGCCGTCCGAGGTCCTGGTGACGCGGACCCTGGGGGCCCTGGAGGCGTCGCCGTCCCTGGAAGGCGCGCTGCTTGTGGAATCGAAGCCGGGAGGAGCGAACGAAAACGCCGACCGTTGCTACTTCGTGATCACCGTGAAGGGCGTTGACGTTTCTGAAACGGAGGAGAATGCAGGTGGGATATCGCCCGAGCGCGCGCAAACGCTTGGCCATTGACCGGCAGCAGTTGCTGATTCTGCTGGTGGCGGCGGTGATGAGCGGCAGTTTTTTTCTGCTCGTCCTCTGGCCGAAGCAGAAAGAACTGTCGGCGCTGGCGTCGGCGGTGGAGCGCGAGCGGGCTCTCGTGAAGCAAAAGGTTCGCACGAGCCGCGAAGGGGTTTACGTGACGGTCCGTGTGGCGAGCCTTCGAAAGGCCGGCGGTGCCTTGCTGCGTCGGGTTCCGGCGGGACCGGAACTGGCGAGTTTTCTGGAGCAGATGGCCGAGTGCTTTGCCGAGGAGCCTCTCGTTCGCCACGAAGTCGAGCGGATTGAGGCTGATCCGCCGAAGGGCGCGCCGGCGCTACCGATTCGGTTGCGTCTCGCCGGGCCTTTTGAGGCGGTGTATCGGTGTCTGGGAGCCATTGAGGGGCTGGAGCGTCTGACGTGGTTCCGCCGGCTCGAGATTCGCCGGGCCGATGAGGAAGGCGGCGTAGCGGCAGAGGTCGAGATCCTGGTCTATTACCTGCCCGTGTCGCAGGATGAGAAACTTGCCGGCGGCGAGGGGCAGACGTTGGAGGTCGCGGCGGGATGAGTGCCAAACCGAACGAACTCGGGTCACGGGAACCGAATCCGCGCCTGGCAGGGCTTTTCGCTTGGCTGGCCGGACACGCGACGGGTCGCTTGGCCGCAGGCCGCGGCCGGTGGATCAAGATGATCCTGACGGTCGCACTGCTTGTCACGGGATTGAGTGCCTGGGCGCTGGCCGTGGTGCAACCATGGGCTGCGCGGACCGCCGACCCGGGCATCGTCGCGCTGCCGGCGGCGGATGTGAGCCCGGAAAAGGTCCGCATGCTTTCCCAGCAAGTGGAGCGATTGTGCGGGAACTGGAAAGAAAGGGTGCTGCGTCCGTTGCGGCGGAACCCGTTTGAGGGATCCGGTGCGGCCGGCGGGGGGGGCGAATTCTCCGCTCCGAACCCTGGCGCGGCGGCTCCTGCTGCACCGGCCGCAGAGAAGTCGCGACCGGCGCCCGAGGCGCCGACGGCGAAGGAAATCCTGTCGGCTCTGAAGGCGCTGCGGCTCGAAGTGACCCTGGTGTCGCCGAGCGGCGAACACTGGGCCGTGATTGACGGCAAGGATTACTGTGTCGGCGACACGGTGGGTGAGATGGAAATTGTCGAGATCGAAGAGGGGCGGGTCAAACTGCAGCGAGGCGCGGTGACGTGCCTGCTGCGAATGGACTGAGGGCGAAACCGTGGCAGAGCAAAACAGAATGTTGGGAAGGTACGCGTTCCGCTGGCTAATCGCGGCGGTCCTGGCACTGGGGTACTTGGTCGCCGGGACGGCAGCCCTGTCTCAGGAGCCGCCGCCGGAAGGTGCTGCGCCGGCCGGCGCGGGAATGTTCGACAGCGTTCCCGCGGCGGAAGGTCAGGCGCCTGAAGCGGAAAGTCCGGTATCCGAGGCGGAGGGGGCGGAGAGTCCGGCCGCGGAGCAGACGCCGGCGGCGGCCCCCCCGGCTGTTGCGGCCCCGGCGCCCGCGGCGCCGTCCGAAATCTCCGTCGAGGAAGGCCGAATTACACTCCACGCGAAAGACGAAGATCTCACCAAGGTCCTCGAGACCATCTCGCGGCTGAACGAAGTTAACATTGTCGCCTCGAAAAGCGTCAAGGGGAAGGTCTCCGCCGACCTCTACAAAGTGACTGTGGACGAGGTGCTCGACGCCATCTGCCGGTCGAACGGTCTTCGCTGGATCCGCGAGAAGGGGTTTATCTACGTCCACACGCCGACCGAACTAGAGGCCATCCGGCAGGACGACAGCCGCCTCGTCACCGAGGTGTTCCAGTTGAACTACCTGACGAGCGAGGAGGCGGTGAAACTGATTCAGCCGATCCTTTCGAAGAAGGCGACGACGGCCGCCAACACCGCGTCGGAGGTGGGAATTGCGTCGAGCAGCGAGGAGGTCGGCGGCAACAGTTACCCCCTTCAGGATTGCCTCGTTGTGCGCGACTTCCCGGAGAATCTGGACGAGGTCCGCAAGACGCTTAAGAGAATGGATCAGCGGCCGCGCCTCGTCATGGTCGAAGCCACGATTCTTCAAGTCCAACTGACGGATACGACGAGCCTGGGCGTGAACTTCAACGCCCTGGCGGGCGTCGACTTCCGGGACCTGGCGATCAACACCGAACCGACGACGGTGCCGGCAACCATCACGACCGCCGCCGCAGCCACGCCCAGGGCCACCCAGCACGAGTGGGGCCAGGTCTATACCCAGGGGTTCGCGGCGCCCGGGACGGGGCTGAACATCGGCGTCGTCACGAATAACGTCTCGATGTTCATCAACGCCCTGGAGGAAGTCACGGACACGACGGTCCTCTCGAACCCCAAGGTCCTGACGCTCAACAAGCAGCGCGCCGAGGTCATGGTCGGCGACCGCATCGGTTACCGCACGACGACATTCACCGAGACGCAGGCGTACGAAACGGTGGAGTTCCTCGAGAGCGGCACGCAATTGGTCTTCCGGCCGTTCATCAGCGACGATGGTTACATTCGCATGGAAGTCCACCCGGAAGTCTCCAACGGCGACCTCGTCAACAACTTGCCGCGCGAAACCACCACCGAGGTCACCTGCAACGTGATGATTAAGGACGGGCACACGCTCGTGATCGGCGGCCTGTTCGATGAGGACGTGTCCATCGGGCGGACCCAGATCCCCGGCCTGGGCAACATTCCGGGCCTGGGCTGGATGTTCCGAAGCCGCGAGGACGCCACGACGCGCAATGAAATCATCGTCCTCCTGACACCGCATATTATCAAGGAGGAGGAGGCGTATGCTCTCGGCGAGCAGATGCGCGACGACGCCGACCGGCGCTGCATGGGCCTGCGCGAGGGGTTCAGTTTCCTGACGCGCGAGCGCATGACGGTCGCGTACCTTCAGGAAGCCGACAAGTCTTGGCGGAAGTACGAGCAGGGCGACTCGTGGCTGGGCTCGTTGGGCTCGTGGATCGACCGCGAGTGGGCCTGGTGGAATGTCAATCTCGCCCTGAACGTTGCCCCGAACAACATCAAGGCGATGCGCCTGAAGGACAAGATCCTGTCCTCGAAGAAGGGCCGGCCGGTGCGACCCGCGCCGTGGACGTTGTGGGACAGCATCCAGGAGCACATGAACCCGGTCGACCGGACGAGGGGCCTCGTGCCTGAGCCGAAAGAAGAGAAACCGAAGGCGCCGGAAGCGAAGCCGGAGCCCCCGCGCGAAGAGGCCCCGGCGAAACCTGTCGCGCCGCCTGCCGCCGACGTCGCACCCAAGGCGCAAGGAGAAAAGCGATGAAACGCACCAGACGAGCCGCGCTGTTTGCCGCCGTCATTTGTTTGGTTCTCGTGGCCGGTTGCGGCAAGACGAACATGCAGAAGAAACGTGATGCTGCCATGGACCGCTGGGCGACTTCCCAGGCTGAAATTTCGACCAGCCTGGCTAAGGGGTGCTTTGAGCGCGGTGAACTCGGCCGGGCCCGCGAGCATCTCGATGAGGCGCTGAAGAGCGGGGCACCCTATGCGCCGATGTATGTCCTGGCCGCACGCCTAACGGCGGAAAAGGGCGAACTCGATGCTGCGCGACGCTATGCCGATGCCGCGCGAAACCTCCAACCCGATTCCGCCGAAGCCTGGTACGTCCTGGGAACCATCGAGCAGATGCTCGAGCAGCGGGATCCGGCGCTGGCGGCATTCTCGGAGGCGGCGAAGTTGGCGCCGGAGAAGGCCGCCTACGTCCTGGCGGAGGTCGAACTGCTGGTCGCCGAGAAGCGGACGGAGGAGGCCGCGCGACGCCTGAACGAGGCGCTCGGCCGGACCCCTGGCTCCGTCGAGCTTCACGCGGCGCGCGGCGACCTGCTCTGCCTGATGGATAATTACGCAGAGGCAGTCGGGTCGTACCGAATCGCGCTACGTCTGGCTCCAAAGCGCCAGGACGTGGCGGAACGCTTGGCGACGGCGTTGTTCTACTCGGGCGACTACGCGGAGGCGGAACCGCTTCTCGCGGACATGGCCGACGCCGAACCGGAAAAGACACCGGGGTGGGTCCTGAGGATGTGGGGCGACAGCCTGTTGTCCCTCGACCGCCTGCGCGAGGCGCGGCCGGTGTACGAACGGATTCTCGCGTGCGACGAGGCGTCGGTCGACGCGCGCGTTGCGCTGGCGAAGTGCGACCTTCTGGAAGACCGGCCGACATCGGCCCGGCATCAGTTGGACGAGGCGTTGAAGCAGGCACCTGACCATGCGGAGGCCAATGCGCTGATGGGACTCATCCTGATCGGCGCGGGTCGGCCGGGCGAAGCCGTGCCGCACTTGAGGCTTGCGCTGGCGGATCGGGATTGTGGCGATCGCGAGACGGTGGAACGGCTTCTCGCGCGTGCAGCAGCCAAAGAGCCGGAACAAGTCGTGCCGTAACCGTAAGTGGACGGGGTGTCGGGTATCAGGGAAATTGGGGAGGCGCTCGGGAGTGATTGAACTTCGCCGCGCTGCGGCTGTCGTTCTCCTGTTTCTTGGGGTCGGGATGTGTCTGCACCTGCTCCTGAATCCCATGAGCGAGTCCGGCCAGTCGGCGGCGGTCAAGACGGTTGTCCTGGGCACGGGCCTGTTTCTGGCCCTTCTCGGCGTGATCGGGGGCTACCTGATCTCCCGGATGCCCAAGGAGCGCATCAACGTCGTGGCGGAGCGCCTGGAGAACCTGGTGCGCCAGGGCACGATCGGCCTGGTGATCAGCGAGGGCGAAGTGGATTCGCTCGGCCGACTCGGCCAGGCCGTCAACCGCTACCTGACGTTCATCAAAGACGAAGTGGAACAGTCCC
>Ga0307378_10005463_pt1 | contig 17703 bp, 16 predicted proteins | sample UN1MG_FD_202238 | JGI IMG/M metagenome (GOLD analysis project Ga0307378, IMG submission 202238) | Soil microbial communities from Risofladan, Vaasa, Finland - UN-1 | ecosystem: Environmental > Terrestrial > Soil > Coastal area > Acid sulfate soil | place: Finland: Risofladan, Vaasa | collected... | reverse complement strand
ATCGTCGATTTTCTCAACAGCCGGGTGGTCGACCAGTCGGCCCTGCAGGCCATCGAGGCGCTGGCCTCGAAGTATGAGGCGGTTGGCAAGTCGCTGCAGTTGCGGCACCTGTCGCGCGATTGCCACCAGCTTCTCAATCGCGCCGGCCAGCTCATGGTGGATTCCGACGACGATCCGAATTATGCCCTAGCGGTCGACTATTCCATCAAGACCGGGATGCTGGGCGGAGCCCACTAGCGAGCCGGTGTTTGTGAACCGGTAGCGCAGAAAGACGCGGATGGCCGGGTCTTTTGGGCGCTTCAATTTGCTATTTTGCGTTGTGGGACGTTCGTCACTACATTTCGCAGATGACCGAGACACTCACCAAAGACCAAATCCTTGCCGCGCTGAAAGGCGTGCGCGATCCCGACTGCGACGCCGACATCGTGTCGGAGGGCCTCGTCTCCGAAGTGGTGATCCACAAGGGCAAGGTCTATTTCGCGATCTCAGTGGATCCGGCGCGTGCCGCCGAGCGCGAAGAACTGCGGCTGACCGCCGAGGCCGTGGTGAGGGACATTCCCGGCGTCGAGGGTGTCGCCGTGACGCTCACCGCCGACCGCGCCCCGGGGGCGGCCGGCGAGAGCGGCAATGGCAATGGCGCGGGCGCGAAGCCGGCCCCGCACACGCATGCCCCGCAAGGTCATACACAACAAGGTCCTGGCGTGACCGCGCCCGGCGCCGCCCGCGATGCCCGGCACCGGCCCGGCGGCGTGCCCGGCGTGAAGCACATCATCGCCGTGGCCTCGGGCAAAGGCGGCGTCGGCAAATCCACCACCGCGGTTAATTTCGCTTTGGCGCTCAAAGACCAGGGGCTCAAGGTCGGCGTGCTCGATGCCGATATTTACGGTCCGTCCATGCCGCGCCTTCTCGGCATCCACGGCCAGCCCCAGCAGCTTGCCGGCGACAAGCTCGATCCCATGCGCGCCTACGGGCTGAAGGTCATGTCCATGGGCTTCCTCGTCGACGAGGAGACGCCCATGATCTGGCGCGGGCCCATGGTCATGTCGGCCCTATCGCAGATGCTGAAGGACGTGGCCTGGGGCGAACTCGACGTTCTGGTGGTCGACATGCCGCCAGGCACGGGCGATGCCCAGCTCACCATGGCCCAGCAAGTGCCGCTGGCTGGCGCCGTCATCGTCTCCACGCCGCAGGATTTGGCGCTGATCGATGCCCGCAAAGGCCTCAACATGTTCAAGAAGGTCAACGTGCCGGTGCTCGGCATCGTGGAGAATATGTCGACCTTCCTCTGCCCCCATTGCGGCGAGCGCTCCGACATTTTCGGCCATGGCGGCGCGAAGGACGAGGCGGCGCGCCTCGGCGTGCCGTTCTTGGGCGAGGTGCCGTTGACCATTACCCTGCGCGAGACCTCCGATGCGGGCAAGCCCATGGTGGCCACCGATCCGGGATCGCCCGTGTCGCAAGCCTATCGCGATATCGCCGCGGCGGCGTGGGGCGAGCTTGCCCGCCTGTCGTCTGGTTCGGACCGCCAAGCGCCAAAAATTGTCATGGAAAACTAGAGGCTTGCGGGGCAGGGGCCGACTCAGCTAACTCAGGTCAGGCGTAAGTGTAGAGCGTATCGGTGAAACCGCGAGCTCTCTGGCGTCCGTGATCCCAGTCTATACAGTCAATTTGCCGGCCTGCGTCTTCGGCGCCGGCCTTGCCCATGCGGCGGCCCTGGCGCTCGTCCTGCCGATGATGATTACCCTGCCGGCGCCCAGCGAAAGCAGCACCGCCAAGCTGGTCGCCATCCCCGTCGAGATCGTAGCGGCTTCCGGCGCGCCATCGGCCGCCGACCTCATCGGCGCGCTGATGGACGATGCCGGCGAGGGCGACGCTGATCCCGACCCTGCAGACAACTTCGCCGACATCCCAGCCGACTTGCCGGACGACGCGCCCGCCGATGGTCGCGCCGATGGTGCCGATGAGGTCACCGCCGCTCTGCCGCAGGACGTCACGGGGGCCTTACCCGCCCCCTCGCTCACCGAAGCGCCCCCGGCCGCGGACTTGCCCGGGGACAGCGGCATGGAAGCGGATGCCCGAGATGTTCCGCAAGAGGAGCCGGAGCCGGCGTCAACTGAGCTGGCCAATGTGGATGCTGTATTGCCGCCGCTGCCCATTCGGGTCCGTCGCGACGATGCCGGGGAGGCCATTTTGCAGAGCCGCCCCGTGCCGCGCGAACCCGTGCCCCAGGCAAAGCCGGTCCACCGCGCCGTCCCGGCGCCGAAGCGTGGCCTGTTCGGTCTCGCCCAGCCCCGCGCCCCTGTGGCCAAAACCGGGGACGCCGCGCCCTATCAGGGCTCCTGGGAGTCGCTTCTCGGCAAGCCCGCTCATTAGGCGGTCATCAGACTTAAAAAGAGGAACGGTGGAGGCCTTGTCAGGCGGCGCTGGAGCGCCGCGTGTGGAGGGGCGTGACCTTGCCGTCCGCCGTGGCGTTGGGCTTGGCGTCGGTCTGCGCCGCCTCGGGATAGCCGTAGAGGAAACCCTGAACCTGGCGGCAGCCGAACTTCCGCAGCATCTCGGCCTGCTCGGGCGTCTCCACACCTTCTACGGTGATGGTCACGTCGAGCGACTTGCCGAGTGCGATAATGGTCTTGACGATGGCCCGCATCGCCGGGTCCCGCGTCATGTTGCCGATGAACTGGCGGTCGATCTTGATCTTCGAGAACGGGAAGCGGGCGAGGTAGCTCAAGCTCGAATAGCCGGTGCCGAAATCGTCCATGGCGATGGCCACGCCGAGATCGCGCAGGCGGTTCAGCTTGCCGAGCACTTCCTCGGTGTCGTTGATCAGCAGGCTCTCGGTGATCTCAAGTTCGAGCCGGTTGGCCGGCAAGCCCGTTTCCCGGAGGATACCCGCCACAGTCTCGGCAATATCGCTGTCGCGGAACTGCGCCGGCGACAGGTTGACCGCCACGGTTAGCGTCTCGGGCCAATTCACGGCCTCCAGACAGGCGCGCCGCAGGACCCACTCGCCGATCGGCACGATGAGCCCGGTCTCCTCGGCCACCGAAATGAAATGCCCCGGCGCGATCTTGCCGTGCACCGGATGATGCCAGCGGATCAGCGCCTCGGAGCCGGATTGTCGCTCCGTGGCCAAATCGTATTGCGGCTGGTAGACGACCTCGAACTCCTCGCGCCCCAGTGCCAGGCGCAGCTCATGCTCCACCGTGCGCCGGCGCTGCAGCGCCTTATCCATGCTCTCTTCGAAGAAGCACATGCGTTGGCCGCCATCGCCTTTGGCGCGCGACAGCGCGATGGTGGCGTGGCGCAACACCGTCGAGGCCGTGTCGCCGTCGGCCGGCGCCAATGCGATGCCCACGCTGGTGGTGATCAGGACCTCTTTGCCGGTGACATGGAACGGCAGCCGCAAGGCCGCGACCAGCCGGTTCATGAACGCCATGACGTCGCCGAGATTGGCGATGTCCACCAGGGCGATGGCGAACTCGTCGGCGCCAAGCCGGGCGATGATGTCATGCTCCCGGAGGGTTCCCCTGATGCGCGTGCCGATCTCGCGCAGCACCTGGTCGCCGCCGCCATGCTCGCTCGCGTCGTTGATCTCTTTGAACTTGTCGATGTCGAGACAGATGACGGCAATATGCGTGTTGTCCCGCTTCATGCGCAACAGCGCCTCGCCCAGCTGCTCGGCGAATGACCTGCGGTTCGCCAGCCCCGTCAGGGCGTCGTGATTTTCGAGATAACGCACCTGTTCTTGCGCCGCGCGCTGCTCTTGGCCGCGCATCCACGCGAAAGCCACCGGTGTGGCGATGCCGATACACAGCAACAGGAGCGTAACAATGGCAATCAGGTCGAAATAGGCCGAGAAGATTTTCGCCTGGTCGGTCTGGTCGAGATAGACGATGAGCGTGCCGCGCGCGTGCTCATTGAAATCCAGCGGCATGCTCAGGACCGCGAAATTCGACGGCGCGCCTTCGTCTGCCCCGGTGTAAAGGCCGACGACGGTGCCGTCCTGTGCCGGACTGGTGGCCACATCCACGAGTTGATCTTCGAGTAAAAGGCCGGCTTGGCCGCTCGTTAAGCTAAGCCGTCCCTTCGCGTCGTAGAGCTCGTAGCGGAGCACACGCCTGGCGTAACCAGATTGCTGGAAGATCTCGCTGAATTGCGGAGCGAACCCGGGGCGCGTCAGCGCGTCGATCGCGATGTTAGGCTCATCCAACAACGCCGCGCGAATTCGGGTCTCGGCCATGAGTACTTCGCGCTTCAGCTCCAACAGGCTCACGCGGCCGGGTGAGATAATTGCTGTCGCGGCAATCAACGCTGCCAGCAGCGCCAAGCCAACCCAGTGCCACGATCTGTTGAGCGTCTTCAGTCCCGACATTTGTAACAAAAGCCTGTTCAGCGAACTCGCGCACGTCACTGATCCCAATGCCGAAACTACCCGGACGTAAGTTAAAAACGCCGTAAGCTGATTGATTAACAAAACAATGCGGCCGCCGCGCATGGGTGCCGCGGCGCGGGCTCACTCGCCAAACCGTGATTTTCGCTAACGGTCTGTTAACCGTGGCCCGTTCTACCCGCCGGTCGCCGACATATGGCGGGAGATCGAGGGGGCGGCGGTTCGATCGATGACGAAATCGTGGCCCTTGGGCTTGCGGCGGATGGCTTCGTCGATCGCGGCATGCAGCGGCGCGTCGGATGTGCTGGCACGCAATGGCAGCCTGAGGTCGGCGGCATCCTCCTGGCCCAGGCACATGAAGAGTGTGCCGGTACAGGTGAGGCGTACCCGGTTACAGGACTCGCAGAAATTATGGGTCATCGGCGTGATGAAGCCGAGCCTGCCGCCGGTCTCGGCGACTTGGGTGTATCGCGCCGGGCCGCCTGACTGAAAGGGGATGTCCGCCAGGGTGAAGCGCTGCTCGAGCCGGGTTCGCACCAGTGACAGCGGGAGGTACTGGCCGCTGCGGTCTTCGTCGATCTCCCCCATGGGCATCGTCTCGATCAGCGTAAGGTCGAACCCGCGGCCGTGGCTCCAATGCAGCAGGTCGGCGATCTCGTCCTCGTTGCAGCCTCTGAGCGCCACGGTGTTGATCTTGATCTTCAGCCCGGCGCGGTCCGCCGCGTCGATGCCGCGCATCACCTGGTCGAAATTTCCCCACCGGGTCAGAGCGCGGAACTTGGCGGCATCGAGCGTATCGAGGGACACGTTGATCCGCTTCACGTCGCACGCGGCTAGCGCCTCGGCGTGCTGCTCGAGCTGGCTGCCGTTGGTGGTGAGCGTCAGCTCGTCGAGCCCGTTGCCGAGATGCCGCGACAGCGCCTCGACGAGCCACATGATGTTCCGCCGAACCAATGGCTCGCCGCCGGTTAGCCGTAGCTTGCGCAGGCCGCGCGCCACGAACGCGCTCGCCAGCCGGTCGATCTCCTCTAGCGACAGCAACTCCTTGCGCGGCAGGAAGGTCATGTTCTCCGCCATGCAATAGGTGCAGCGGAAGTCGCAGCGGTCGGTCACCGAAACGCGCAAATAGGTGATGGCGCGGTCGAACCGGTCGACCATCGGGGAAAGGGGCTCACTCATTTACGCGTCTTGATCCTCCACCACGCCGGTCTCGTCGACCGGGCCGCTTCTGGCCTTGCGGCTATAGGTCTTGACGCTCTTCACCACGCGCTTGCGGTAGCGCGCATCGGCCAACGCGGCCGCGGGCGCATTCCTGCGCTTGACCGTGCGTTTCGGCTTCATCTTGCGGGCTCGCGTCTTAGGCTTCGCGCGGCCTCTTCCGTCTGAGGTAACCGCCATCTTCTTTTGTCTCTAAGAGTCATTCGGCATTAATATATCCCTCCTGGTTCCATATCACAGGACAGAACGGCGGAGGAGGCCAAGATGGACGAGCAACGCTTCAACATGTCGATGCGGAAATTCCTGAAGGAGGTCGGGGTGACCTCGCAACAGGCCATCGAGCGCGTGGTCCGCGAGGAAGGACTGGGCGGAAAGGGCAAGCTCAGAGTCAAAATGGTGCTGACCGCCGAAAATACGCCGCTCGACCATGTGGTCGAGGGCGAGATCGACTTGGGCTGAGACCGTGGCGGCAACCTGGCCGACGGAACTCAAGCTTGACCCGGACAAGCGCAACCTGGCCGTGAGCTTCGACGATGGGCAGAGCTTCACGCTGCCGGCGGAACTGCTGCGGGTGATGAGCCCGAGTGCCGAAGTGCAGGGGCACAGCCCCGCGCAACGCGTGACCGTGCCCGGCAAGAAAAATGTCCGTATTCTCCGGCTAGAACCGGTCGGCAATTACGCCGTGCGCATCGGCTTCGACGATGGCCACGACACTGGCCTCTATGTCTGGGACTATCTGCGCGATCTCGGCGAGAACCAGGATGAGCGCTTCAAGAGCTATCTCAACGAGCTCGCGTCCAAGGGTCTGACCCGCTAGCGGCCAGATTTCTCGCGGTCAAGCAACGCGCGCTTGCGCATCGGCCCCCAGCGATAGCCGGAGAGTCCGCCGTCACTGCGCACCACGCGGTGACACGGGATCGCCATCGCGAGCTTGTTCGCGGCGCACGCACCGGCGACCGCACGGACCGATTTCAACGCGCCGATAGCCTTGGCGATGTCCGCATAGCTCGCCGTGGTGCCGGCGGGAATGCGCCGCAGCGCCTCCCACACGCGGTGCTGAAACGCGGTGCCCCTGATGTCGAGCGGCAGGTCGAGACCAGCGCCGGGCGTCTCGACGAATTCGATGACCTTCGTGGCGAGATCGGCGAAATCCTTGCCGCCATCGACGATCTCGGCGCGGGGGAACTGGCGCCCCAGGTCCTCGATGAGGGCCGCGGGCGTATCGCCGAGCAGGATGGCGCACACGCCCTTGTCGCTGGTGGCGACGAGGACGAAGCCGAGTGAACAGGCGCTCACGGCGCATCTGAGTCTTTCATCCGCGCCGCCGGCGCGAAATGCCCCGGGGGTCATACCTAGAACGTCTGGCGAGATTGCATAGAACCGGCCGCTGGAATTGAACCCGGCATCGTAGATCGCTTGCGTGACCGTCGCGCTCTTGCCGAGGCCTGCGCGCACTCGCGCGTCGCGCTTGGCGCAGGCATAGGCTCGTGGCGTGACGCCGGTGGCCCTTTTGAACAGGCGATGGAAGTGGGAGGGGCTCAAGCCCGCCGCATCGGCGAGCGCTTGCAGGCTCGGTGGCGCCTCGGCTGCTTCAATCAGGCGGCAGGCTTGCACCACCTTCGACCCATGCTGCGCCGTGGCCGATAGCTGGTCCGGTTTGCAGCGTTTGCATGGGCGAAAGCCGGCGGCCTCCGCTAGAGCGGCCGTGTCGTGAAATCTGACATTTGCGCGCTTGGGACGTCTGGCGGGGCAGGACGGTCGGCAATACACGCTAGTGGTCGCAACCGAATAATAGAAGTCCCCGTCGAAATCGCCGTCTCGGGCCAGGACGGCTTCCCACCGCACCGCCTCCGGTTCGGGCGCCGGTGACCGGCTGGCAGGTGAGGCCGTCTGTGGCATCGCGTGATCCTTGCGTGAGCGTCAGATTGGACCCTAGTCGTGTGCCCGGCGCTCCCGCACCCCGATCCTTGCTTTCAAACTCGATGATACACCGATTGCAGGTCTGGGATTTATAGCTATGGCATTGCCGGGAGCGAGGCCCCACCTCCGGCCTGGGACTCAGCGCTGCGTGCCATGACACCAATTTCCTTTGTCACGAAGACGTCGCAGACCGGGAGGGGCCCTGTCGCAAAATCGTGATATTCCAGGAACAAAGATAGCCGGGACCGGGATTAGGAACGCGGCGATTCGTAGCAGAGTTCAGGAGAAGGCGTTGATGAACCAAGCCGAACAGAGCACGCGCGGGCTGCCTCCGGGCCTGCTTTGGCGCGCCGGCCACGCCACCCGGCGTGGGCTGCGCGAGCTTGCGGCCCGGCTCTGGACCTCGCTTTGGCAGGTGGTGATCGTCGCTGTCATCATGGCTTCGCTCGTGGCGCTGGGCAATTTATCGATGGCGCTCGCGTTGACGGCCTTTATCGCCTTCGTCGCCTCTGTGGCGCTGCTGCCCCGCCAGGACGTGGACCAGGTCCTCGGGCCCGACCTGCCGCGCTCGGTGTCTTCAGTCCGCTCTAACTCGGCCATGCATATCATGGCGGAGGCGCTTCCTGATCCGGTCATTCTGCTCGACCGGTCAGGGCAGGTCCTGTTCTGTAATGGCCCGGCGCGCGGCCTTTTCGCCCCGTTGCGCGAGGGCAGCCACATCTGCTCGGTGATCCGTACCCCGGAATTCCTCGACGCGGTAAGTGCCGCGCCCAAGAGCGGGCAGGCGGTCACCGTCACCTATGCGGAGCGCGTGCCCGTCGGGCGCCGCATGGCCGTGACTGTTGCCCCCCTGATCGGGGGGAACGAGCGGAACGGCAACATCCTCGTGCTGCTGCGCGACCTCACGGAGATCGAGCGGATCAACCAGATGCGCGCCGACTTCATCGCCTTTGCCAGCCACGAGCTACGCACGCCGCTGGCCTCGCTGCGCGGCTTTATCGAGACGCTGCAGGGCACGGCCAAGCAGGATCCACGCGCCCGCGAGCGCTTTCTGCCGATTATGGCCGAGCAGGCCTCGCGCATGACGCGCCTCATCGACGCGCTGCTGTCTCTCAGCCGCGTGGAGATGAACGCGCACGTGCCGCCCAGCGACCTCGTCGACCTGAACGATGTTTTGGGCCATGCGGGCGATACCCTCGAGCCGCTGGCCGGCGATTCGGGCATCGAACTCGAAGTCGGGCGCTTCCCGCGCCCGGCGATGGTCCGCGGCGACCGTGACGAGCTGCTGCAAGTCCTGCAGAACCTCGTGCAGAACGCCCTCAAATACGGGAACGGTGGCCACGTCCGGATCGAGGCCAAGCACATCCCCTCGCTCGGCCGGCAAACTACCGGGCGCTATGCCATCTCGGTCGTGGATGACGGGCCGGGCATCCCGCCGGAGCATTTGCCTCGCCTCACCGAACGCTTTTACCGGGTCGATGTGGCCTCGAGCCGCGAAAAAGGCGGCACCGGGCTGGGCCTCGCCATCGTTAAGCACATCCTCAACCGCCATCGCGGCGAACTTGCCATCGCCTCCAAGCCTGGCAAGGGCTCGACCTTCACGGTCATGCTTAACGAAGTCCGCGCAAGTTGACGCAGCGGCGTTATTTATCCACAGCCTAAAAATACAAATAATATCAAATTCAGCGACTTAGACTGTCATAAAGTCGAATCATCGCTGTCATAAAACCAATATCCCTGGGGACTAGCGTGCGCGCGAGCTGGCAGCGTTGCTCGCGCTGGCGGAGGCTCACATCCAAAAAGGGAGAGTGAAGTGAACAGGATTGGTATCGCAGTGTCGACGCTCGCCGTCGCCGCTCTATGCACGGGCGGCCCGGCGCTTGCTCGTGATCAGATTCAGATTGCCGGTTCCTCTACGGTTCTGCCTTACGCGCAGATCGTGGCCGAGGATTTCGGCAAGACCTACTCGAAATTCAAAACACCTGTTGTCGAGTCTGGTGGCTCGTCTGGGGGGCTGAAGCAGTTCTGCCAGGGCCTGGGCGAGGCGACCATCGACATCGCGGACTCCTCGCGCCCGATCAAGGAGAAGGAAGTTGCGGCCTGTGCCGAAGCCGGCGTGAAGAACATCATGCAGGTTCGTTTCGGCTATGACGGCATCGTGTTCGCCACGGACGTCAATGGCCCCGACTTCGCTCTTGAGCCGAAGGACGTTTATCTCGCCCTCGCCGAGGAAATCCCGGTCGACGGCAAGCTGGTCAAGAACCCGAACAAGACCTGGAAAGATGTCAACGACAAGCTGCCGGATTGGAAGATCGTCGGTTACATCCCCGGCGAGAAGCACGGTACGCGTGAAGTGTTCGAGGAGAAGGTTCTCGCCACGGGTTGCGAAGCCGCTGGTGGCATGAAGATCCTCGTGGACGGCGGCATGGACGAGAAGGCTGCCGGCAAGGCTTGCATCAAGGTTCGCAAGGACGGCGGCACGGTCGACATCGACGGCGACTACACGGAGACGCTTGCGCGTCTTCAGTCGAACCCGACCGGTGTCGGCATCTTCGGTCTGTCCTTCTATGAGAACAACACCGACAAGCTGAAGGTTGCCACCATGAGCGGCATCACGCCGACGGTCGCGACCATCTCGAGCGGCGAGTACCCCGTCTCGCGGCCACTGTTCTTCTACGTCAAGAAGGACCACATCGGCGTCATCCCTGGCCTGAAGGAATATGTCGAATTCTTCGCCAGCGAGAAGATGATTGGCCCTGACGGTCCGCTTGCCGACTATGGCCTGGTGCCGCTGCCGGAAGACCAAATGGAAGCGCTTCAGGCGGAAATCAAAGAGGGCAAGGTCCTCAGCATGTAAGGCTGCAACGTCAGCCGAACCCTTTTGGGGGAGCGGTAGGCCGACAAGGCCTCTGCTCCCCCGATTTGGGCCCTCAATCTTGGAGAGTCAGAAGCGTGTCCAGCCTTTCCATTCTCGCCGTTCTCTTGATCGCCGGCGTCGTCGCCTACTTCGTGGGGCGTATCCGCAGCGTCAAAGTCTGTAAGGGCGAGCAGAGCACGCTCCACTCCCGGCCCACTTATCACGGCTTTTATTTGGCGGTTTGGACGGTCCTGCTTGCCGTCTTCGTTCTGACGGTGTGGTCGGCTGCCGAGCGCCCGGTCCAGAACTATCTGGCCATGAAAAAGATGCCAGCCTCGGTTCTGGAAACCTCGGACGCGCAGAAGTCGTTGACCATGAGTGTCGTCGACTCGATCGCCACGGGCCTGCCCAAGCTTACCGCCGAAGAGCGCGAAATCGTACGCAAGGCGCGGTATGGCTTCGTGACCCCGGCCGACGCCCGCGATGTGCTGGCGCGCCATGGCGTCATTCTTGGCTCCGCGCCCGAACCCTATGTTCTCGCCGCCGCCGACGATCTGGCGATCAGCCGCGCCTTGGCCGCGACGATTCTCCCGATCGTCTGCTTCCTGGTCGCGGCCGCCGGTTTCCTTTGGGGCTATACGCGCCTCGCCCCCAAACTGCGGGCCCGCAATATCGTCGAGTCCGTGATGCGTTGGGGCCTGTTGGCCGCGTCGACCGTCGCCGTGCTCACCACCATCGGTATCGTGCTATCGGTCTTGTTCGAGACGATTCACTTCTTCCAGATGGTTCCGCCCCAAGACTTCTTCTTCGGGACCGTCTGGGACCCGAGATTTTCCTCGGTCGGGCGTGCCGGAGGGGCTCAGGGACAATTCGGACTGTTGCCCTTGCTGTGGGGCACGATGTTCATCTCCATCGTGGCGCTCCTCGTCGCGGTGCCCGTCGGCCTCTTCGCCGCCATCTACATGTCGGAATATGCCGGACCCAGGGTCCGCACCTTCTCCAAGCCGGTGCTGGAGATCCTGGCCGGCATTCCCACCATCGTTTACGGCTTCTTCGCGCTCGTCACCTTCGGTCCGTTCCTGCGTGATACCGGCGCCCATATTGGCCTCGATATCTCCGCCTCCAGTGTGCTCACCGCCGGTATCGTCATGGGCGTCATGATCATTCCGTTCGTGTCGTCGCTGTCCGACGACATCATGAGCGCGGTGCCGCAGTCTCTGCGCGAGGGGTCCTATGGCCTCGGTGCGACCCAATCGGAGACCATCAAGCGCGTGATCCTGCCGGCGGCGCTGCCGGGCATCGTTGGCGCTATCCTGCTTGCCGCCTCCCGCGCCGTGGGTGAGACCATGATCGTGGTACTTGCGGCCGGCATCGCGGCGAATTTGACCCTCAATCCGCTTGAACCGGTGACCACCATCACCGTGAAGATCGTCAGCCAGCTGACTGGCGACCTCGAATTCAACAGCCCGCAAACGCTCGTCGCCTTTGCGCTCGGCTTGACCCTCTTCGTCATCACCCTCGGGCTCAACGTCTATGCCCTCTACATCGTCCGCCGCTATAGGGAGCAGTACGAATAATGACCGACCAGGCGGCTACTATCACCCCATCCTTCGGTCCGGGTTCGCCGGCAACCGCCAAGCTGCGCAAGCGTCATGCCGCGGAGAAGCGCTTCCGCCTCTACGGCATTCTCGCGCTGCTGTTCGGCTTCATGTTCTTGGTGGTGCTGTTTGGGACCATCATCAGCAAAGGCTGGACCGCGTTCGTGCAGACATCGATCCATCTGTCGATCTATTTCGACCCGGCGGTGGTCAACCCTTCCGGAAATCCCGACGACCGCGATGAATTGCTGCGCGCCGACTACACCAAGCTCGCCCGCAACGCCCTCTATAAGGTCCTCGACGTCAATACCGACGACAGGAAAGAACGCCGCGCCGCCAACGACTTGCTGTCGCGCGGCGTCGACGTTCAGCTCAAGGACGCAGTGGTCGACGATCCTTCGCTGATCGGCCAGACGCGCGAATATTGGGTGCTCGCCAGCGACAATACGGACGCCCTCTTGAAGGGCTCCATCGATCGCAAGACTCTGAACGAGCGGCGTGCGGTCAGCGATCAGCAAATCGTCTGGATCGACCAGATGGTCAAAGACGACGTCATCGAGAAGCGCTTCAACACCGGTCTGTTCGTGAACGGCGCCTCGAGCAGTCCAGAGACGGCCGGCCTCGGCGTGGCCCTGATCGGCTCGGCCTTCATGATGCTGACCGTGGCCCTGCTGGCGGTCCCGCTCGGCGTCGCGGCCGCGCTCTATCTCGAGGAGTTCGCCACCAAGAACCGCTGGGCGGACATTATCGAGGTGAACATCAACAACCTCGCGGCGGTGCCGTCGATCGTTTTCGGTCTTCTGGGTTTGGCCGTCTTCATCAACTTCCTGGGGCTGCCACGGTCGGCGTCCCTTGTCGGCGGTCTCGTGCTCTCGCTCATGACCCTGCCGACGATCATCATTGCCACCCGCGCCGCCATCAAGGCGGTGCCGCCCTCGATCCGCGAGGCGGCCCTCGGCGTTGGCGCGTCCAAGATGCAGCTCATCGGTCATCATGTGCTGCCGCTGAGCTTGCCCGGAATTTTGACCGGCACAATCATCGGCTTGGTGCAGGCTCTTGGTGAGACCGCGCCGCTGCTCATGATCGGCATGGTGGCCTTCGTTGTCGACTATCCGACCACGCCGCTTGAGCCGTCCACGGCCCTGCCGGTGCAAATCTATATGTGGGCTACCGCCGCCGAGCGCGGTTTCATCGAGCGCACAGCGGGTGCCACCATGGTGCTTCTCGCGTTCTTGATCGTCATGAATAGCGTGGCGGTTTACTTCCGCCACAGGTTCGAACGGAAATGGTAAGGGGGACCGAAGTAATGGAGGCTAAGGTGGACGAACAACCGGCCGTCCGCGTACAGGCGCCCACTGTGCCGAAGCCAAGAGAAGGCAAAACGGCGGCCAGTCAGCACGAGCTGAAGATGGGCGCGCGGGACGTCAATCTCTGGTACGGCGCCAAGCAGGCATTGTTCGACGTCAATCTCGAGATGTTCGACCAGTCTGTCACGGCGCTGATCGGGCCCTCGGGCTGCGGCAAGTCGACATTTTTGCGCTGTCTGAATCGCATGAACGACGTGATCGATATTTGTCGCGTCCAGGGCGACATCAGGCTGGACGGCGAGGACATTTACGCGCCGCAGGTCGATCCGGTGCAACTGCGCGCCCGGGTCGGCATGGTCTTCCAGAAGCCGAATCCGTTCCCCAAATCAATCTTCGAGAATGTTGCCTACGCCCCGCGCATCCACGGCCTCTGCAGCACGAAGGCCGAGATGGAAGAGGTCGTGGTCAAGAGTCTGACCAAGGCCGGCTTGTTCGAAGAGGTCAAGGACCGGCTGGACGAGCCCGGCACCGGCCTGTCGGGCGGCCAGCAGCAACGGCTCTGCATCGCCCGCGCCATCTCCGTGAACCCCGAAGTGCTATTGATGGACGAGCCCTGCTCGGCGCTCGACCCCATCGCCACGGCCAAGATCGAGACGCTGATGGACGAACTCAGGGAGAGCCTGTGCATCGTCATCGTTACGCATTCGATGCAGCAGGCCGCCCGCGTGTCGCAGCGCACCGCCTTCTTCCATCTCGGTAAGCTTGTCGAGGTCGACGAGACACCCAAGATTTTCACCAATCCGACCGACCAGCGGACGCAGGACTACGTCACCGGACGCTTCGGCTGATATCGGCTCTTCAGGAGTTCGCATCGATGGAACAGCAACACGAACATATCGTCAGGTCTTATGAGGAGGAGCTGTCCCTCCTCAACAATAAGATCGCCAAGATGGGTGGCCTCGCCGAGCAGGTGCTCGGTCAATCCTTCGAGGCTTTGGAACGGCGCGACCCCGAACTTGCCGCGGCCACCATCAACGAGGACGAGGAAATTGACGAGCTCCAGCGGGAGATCGAGGAGCAAGCCGTGGTGATGATCGCCCGGCGTCAGCCCATGGCCTACGATCTGCGTCAGATCATGGCGGCCTTGCGCATCTCTACCGATCTCGAGCGCATTGGCGACCTCGGCAAGAATATCGCCAAACGCGCCGTCGCCGTCGTCAGCGAGCAGCAACCCAAGCAACTCATGCTTGGCCTGAAGCATATGGGCGAGCTGTCCCTCGGTCAGCTCAAGGAGGTGCTCGACGCCTTCATCGAGCGTGACGCGGACCGGGCGCTGGCCGTCTGGTACAAGGACGAAGAGATCGACGCGATGTACAACTCGCTGTTCCGCGAGCTCCTCACCTACATGATGGAGGATCCGCGCAATATCGGTCTCTGCACCCATCTCTTGTTCGGCGCCAAGAATATCGAGCGCGTCGGCGACCATGCCACCAACATTGCCGAGACGGTATTCTACCTGGTGCATGGCCGGGCCATCACCGATCAGCGTCCGAAGGGCGATACCACAGCCTCGACGCCGGTCTCCCTGAAGCGGACTGCGGTCTAACACATGTTGCAGACAAACGTGATGAGCGCTGGAGCCAAGATCCTGGTTGTCGAGGATGAGGAGCCGTTAGCCCTTCTCCTGCGGTACAACCTCGAGGCGGAAGGCTATGCCGTCGAGGTTGTCCACCGGGGCGACGAGGCGGAGGTCGCGATCGCCGAGAGTTCGCCCGATCTGATCGTCCTCGACTGGATGCTGCCCGGCCTCTCGGGGCTTGAACTGTGCCGGCGCCTTAGGACCGGCAAGGACTCGCGGACCATCCCCATCATCCTGTTGACGGCACGCAGCGAAGAGAACGACCGCATCCGGGGCCTGACGACTGGGGCCGACGACTATGTGGTCAAGCCCTTTTCCTTGCCCGAGCTTATGGCCCGGGTGCGGGCGATCCTGCGCCGCACCAACCCGGAGCGCATCGCCTCGGTGTTGACCGTGGGCGATATCGAGCTCGACCGGGATTCGCACCGGGTGACGCGCAACGGTCGCCAGGTCCATCTCGGGCCGACCGAGTTCCGGCTGCTCGAATTCCTCATGCAGAGCCCCGGCCGCGTGTTCAGCCGGGCGCAGTTGCTCGATGGGGTTTGGGGCCGCAACGTCTATGTCGATGAGCGGACCGTGGACGTGCATATCGGGCGCTTGCGCAAGGCCATGATGCGGGGCAATGAGCGTGATCCGGTGCGCACCGTGCGCGGCGCGGGCTACGCCTTCTCCGACAAGCTCGAAGAAACCGCCTGATTTTCACGCCAAAATGAAAGAGGCGCCGCGAACGGCGCCTCTTATCGCGTTGTGCCTGGTCGTGCGCAGCTAGCCGGTGGCGAAGCGCTTCTCGCGTCGGCGTGACTGCGCCGGCTGATAGGCCATGCGGGCATGGTGCTCGCAATAGGGCACCGTGCCATCCTTCTTTCGGCCGCAGAAGTGGAATGCCTCTTCGGTCGGGTCGCCGATGGGCCAGCGGCACATCGACTCCTTCAGCGTCAGAATGGTCGCCCGCTCATGCAGCGGGATGACGAGTTCCGTGATCGGCGCCGGAGCCAGCTCGTATTCGGCTTCGTATGAGGGCTTGAGCGCCACATTGCCGCGCGTCCCGAAGGTGAGCGACGGCGTTCGATGCTGCCGCGGCGCTTGCGCGCGCCGTGGCCTTGGGGCGCTCGACCGCGAGCTTGTGGCTCGCCCCGAAAGTCCGAGCCGATGGACCTTGCCGATCACCGCATTACGGGTCACGCCGCCTAAGCGACCCGCGATTTGGCTCGCGCTCAGTCCTTCCACCCAGAGTTTCTTCAGCAGTTCGACTCTTTCTTCAGTCCAACCCATGGTTTGGCCTCCTCGTTTGGACTCAGAATCCCCCGTCCCGTGAAGAGACGGCATTTTCGAAATACTCGGAATTTACTGCTGAGAATGACCGCTCGGGCGCCACGCACCACCCACGACATCTGGTAGCCGAGCAGTGATTACCCTACTAGAGCCGGTAGACTCCGACAAGCGTCCGCCACGCTTGAAAGCTTCGTTTTCCACCGGAACCAGCGGATTCTGCCACTTCTACGGCGAGAACACAAACGCCAGCGTTGATGGAAGCGTGGAGAAGCCTTGGATAAGCCGTTGCTAGGGCAGATTGACAGGCCTTATTGCGAGACCTAACACTCTGACTTTCCTTGCTGCCGCCCCTCGGCGGCAATTTTGTTTCAGGGATAGGCAATTTTTATGTCGGCCCTCCTTCCGACCTATGCCCGCAGCGGATTGTCCTTCGCGCGCGGGGAAGGCGCCTTTCTCTTTACGGAGACGGGGGAGCGTTATCTCGACTTTTCGAGCGGCATCGCCGTCACCGCGCTCGGCCATGCCCATCCGCGCCTCGTGGAGGCCCTGACCGAGCAGGCCAAGAAGGTCTGGCACGTGTCCAACCTGCACCACATCGCCGATCAGGAGCGGCTGGGGCGGAGGCTGTGCGACGCCACGTTCGCCGACCGGGTGTTTTTCGCCAATTCCGGCGCGGAGGCCGTCGAGGCCGCCATCAAGGCCGCGCGGCGCTACCACTACGTCAACGGTGCGCCCGAGCGCTACCGGCTGATCACCTTCCAGGGCGCCTTTCACGGCCGCACCCTGGCCACCATCGCCGCCGGCGGTCAGGGTAAGCATCTCGAAGGCTTCGGCCCGCCGGTCGACGGCTTCGATCAGGTCGCGGGCTTCGATATAGAGGCGGTCGAGGCGGCCATCGGCGAGGAGACTGCCGGCGTTCTGCTCGAGCCGATCATGGGCGAGGGCGGCATGCGCGAGGTGCCCTGGCGCTTCCTGCAGGACCTGCGGGCGCTATGCGACGCCAAGGGTATCTTGCTGTTGCTCGACGAGGTGCAGACCGGCGTCGGCCGCACCGGGCGCTTCTATGCCCATGAATGGGCCGGCATCACGCCGGATATCATGTCGTCAGCAAAGGGGCTCGGCGGCGGCTTTCCCGTGGGCGCCTGCCTCACCACCGAGGCGGCGGGCGCCGCTATGACGCCGGGGACCCACGGCTCGACCTTTGGTGGCAATCCGCTGGCCATGGCCGTCGGCAACGCCGTGCTCGACGTCGTTCTGGAGCCCGGCTTTCTCGAAGGTGTCGCGCAAATGGGCCTAAGGTTGAAGCAGCGGCTCGCCGGGATCGCCGATGAGCATGGCGACATTATCGAAGACGTGCGGGGCCAAGGCCTCATGGTCGGACTGAAGTGCAAGGCGGAGAATTTGAAGCTGATTGCCGCGTTGCGCGACCGGGGGATGCTCACCGTGCAGGCCGGCGATAATGTCGTGCGTCTCCTGCCGCCGCTGATCGTCGGTGAGGACGA
>Ga0307378_10005462_pt1 | contig 17708 bp, 12 predicted proteins | sample UN1MG_FD_202238 | JGI IMG/M metagenome (GOLD analysis project Ga0307378, IMG submission 202238) | Soil microbial communities from Risofladan, Vaasa, Finland - UN-1 | ecosystem: Environmental > Terrestrial > Soil > Coastal area > Acid sulfate soil | place: Finland: Risofladan, Vaasa | collected... | reverse complement strand
AAGATCGCTGGTTTGCGAGGCCTGTTGTTCCCGAAGGCGCAGGCCGCGATAAACCTGGCCGGCGATCTCGGCGGCGTGTGGCCCGTACATCTGCTTGCCGCCCCGCAGCAATACGACCACCGCGTATTTGGGCCGCGAATCGCTGGAATAGGAAGCGAACCATCCGAGGCGCGCCCCATCCTCGCTGCAAGTGCCGGTCTTGCCCAGAATCTGCTCTTCCGAATCGTAGGCGGACTGCGCGGTGCCGTAGAGGACCGCGGCGGCAAGCCCCTCTTTAATCTTCGGAATGTGTTCCGTCAGGATTTCGAGCCGGCGGCGCTCCTTCGGCTCAAAGCGGGTGATTTCCTCCTGCGTGCGCGGGTATTGCAGGTAGTAGAGAGTGCCTCCATTGGCCACGGCAGAGATGATCGCGGCCAACTGCAAAGGAGTGATCTGTATGTCAGTGCCGTAGCTCGAGAGCAGCCCCACGCCCCCTTCCTTGGGCGGCTCGGTCGGAAAGACACCGGGATACTCACCGGGGATTCCCACGCCCGCCTTCTCACCCAACCCAAATAGCCGGGCGTAAAGAGCGACCCGCTCGAAACCCAATTGGCGGCCCAAATAGGCGAAAAAGGTGTTGTTCGATTTCGCCAGGGCTTCGGTGAGGTTCATCCGGGCGCGGCGCCAGACGCGAAGCCGGGTATCGGGGGTGATCAGCCCTTCGTTCAACGCCGCGAGGGCGACGACGGGCTTGAACGTTGAGCAGGGCGTGAAGCCGCTGGAAAGCGCCAGCTTCTGATTGACGATGGAAAGGATGTGGCCGGTGTTGGGCTCCACGACGACGATAGTCCCGTTCCAGTTGCCCAGGGCCTCGACCGCCGCCTCACGTACCATGGGGTCTTCGCCCGTGGGATCATCCTCGGCCGTGGGATTTCCGAAGGAGCTGACGCTCCAGGGACTGCGTCGTCGCGAGCGCCTGACCCGGCGGCGCCGGACCTTCTTCTTGGTTGTCGTCGAGCCGGCCTGGGAATTGGAGGAAGAAGCGGAAACTGACTTGCCGCTGCCGGTTGTGGACTTGCCCCCCTCACCCGCGGGAGAAGCGGCGGTGAGTGGAAAGTAGACTGCACAGAACCAAAAAGCTGCCACTGCCAGGATGGCAATTCTTTTTTGCAATGTGTTATCCAAGCCCCCTAAGCATCGGCATTCCGAGCCCGGCCCCGCTGCCAGCCCTGACGGCGGCCCCTCCGGGAGGACATTCGCGCTCGGCCTTTCACAAAGCCCTTCTGTTCGATCGCATCCACGGTGGCTCGCAGGGACGCAGCCCGGTTAGGACACGAATGGCCCGGCAAAGATTCCGGGCCGATGTTGAACTCAATCCACCGGGAGTTTAACTCATTTCTTGGCGCGCTGTATAGCCGGAGTTTCCTGCTCTGTCGTTTCCGGCGGCAAAGGCAGGTTCAGAGCCTGACGAACCTGAATTTCCAGTTTCCTCCGCGCGTCGGGATGGTCGCGGAGGAATTGCTTGGCGTTTTCGCGGCCCTGGCCGATGCGCTCGCCATCGAACGAATACCAGGCCCCACTCTTTTCCAGCAGGTTGCGCTCGGCTCCCACATCGATCAGGTCGCCTTCCTTCGAAATCCCCTCGCCGAATAGGATATCAAATTCCGCGTCCCGAAAGGGAGCGGCAATTTTGTTTTTCACGATCTTCACTTTGGTCCGGTTCCCCACCACGCGGTCCCCATCTTTAATAGATGCCACGCGCCGGATATCGACGCGGACGGAGGAGTAGAATTTCAGGGCTCGCCCGCCCGTGGTGGTCTCCGGGTTGCCGAACATGATTCCGATCTTCTCGCGGATCTGGTTGACGAAGATAAGGCAGGTCTTCGACTTGGAGACGACGGCGGTCAGCTTGCGCAGCGCCTGCGACATCAGCCGCGCGTGCAGGCCGGGCAGGGAATCACCCATGTCGCCGTCGAGCTCGGCCTTGGGGACGAGCGCCGCGACGGAGTCGATCACCAGCACGTCGACGGCGTTCGAGCGCACCAGCGCCTCGACGATTTCGAGCGCCTGCTCGCCGTAATCGGGCTGTGACACCAACAGGTTATCTATGTCCACGCCCAGCCGCCGGGCGTAAGCCGCGTCCAGGGCGTGCTCGGCGTCGACGAAGGCCGCCATGCCACCGCGCTTCTGCGCTTCCGCAATCACGTGCAGGGCGATCGTCGTTTTACCGCTCGCCTCCGGCCCGAAGATTTCCACCACCCGCCCGCGCGGCATTCCACCCACGCCCAGCGCCGCATCGAAGGAAATCGCGCCGGTGGGGATCACTTCCACCGGCACCAGCGCCTCCTTCGTCCCCAGACGCATGATCGAGCCCTTGCCGAATTGCTTCTCGATCTGCGTCATGGCCAGGTCAATGGCCTTGGCTTTGTCCGTTCGTTCTTCCGGCATCTTCAGATCCTTTCCGCTCCGCAACCACGGCGAACGGCACGAGCCATAGTACCTCAGACTGCGGGCGGATTATCAAGTCATTATTTTGCCGCCGAGTAATCGTTGAATCCTCGCCCCGTCTTGCGGCCCAGCCACCCGGCATGGACCATCTTCTCGAGCAGCGGGCAGGGGCGGTATTTGGAGTCGTGGAATCCCTCGTATAATACCCTCATTATATCCAAACAAACATCCAAGCCAATCAAATCCGCCAGCTCCAGCGGGCCCATGGGATGATTCATGCCCAGCTTCATCACCCCGTCCACGGCTTGGGCGTCCGCAACCCCTTCCATCACGCAATACGCGGCTTCGTTGATCATCGGCATGAGGACGCGGTTGGAAACGAAGCCGGGAAAATCGTTGACGCGAATCGGCGTTTTGCCGACCGCCCTGGCCAGTTCCTCCGCGGCCTTCACCGTCTCCGGCGCCGTCTGGAGGCCGGGAACAACCTCGACGAGTTTCATCACCGGCACGGGATTGAAGAAATGCAGGCCCACGAACCGCTCGGGACGCTGAGTCTGGGCGGCGAGCCGGGTGATCGAAATCGACGAGGTGTTGCTCGCCAGAATGGCGTCGGGCTTCGACTCGCGCACCGCCGGCTCGAGGGCGCGGAATACACTTTTCTTCGTCTCGAAGTTTTCGACCACCGCCTCGATGACGAGCTCGACCCCGGCAAGGTCTTTCCCTTCCGTCGTGGTCTTCAGCCGGCTGAGCGCCTGCTCGCGCTGCTCCGCCGTCATCCGGCCCTTTTCGACGTCGCGCGCCAAGCCCTTGCCGATTCGTTCCTTGGCGGTATCGAGGATTTTTGTCGCGACGTCCTGGAGGAGCACGGAGAATCCGCTCTTCACCAGCACCTGGGCGATTCCGTGCCCCATGGTGCCCGCGCCGACGACGGCGACAGCCTTGATTGATTCATTTCTCCATTGATTCATTGACTGATTGGCCTGCCTTGCTAAATCTCGTTGCTGGATTCTCTAGTCCGTTGATTCAATGGATCAATGATTCAATGGACCAATGGATCAATTCCCTCGCTCGACGGCGAGCGCCACGGCGTTGCCGCCGCCCAGGCAGAGAGCGGCGATTCCGCGCTTGGCGTTGCGGCGCGCCATTTCGTAGAGGAGGGTCACCAGGATGCGCGCTCCGGAAGCTCCGATGGGATGGCCGAGCGCCACCGCGCCGCCGTTGACGTTGGTTCGCTCGGGATCAAGACCCAGCTCCTGGATGACGGCGAGCGCCTGGACAGCGAAGGCTTCGTTCAGTTCGACGAGGTCGACTTCGGCGAGCTTCCAACCCAGTTTTTCCACCAGCGACCGCACGGCGTCCACCGGCGCCATCATCACCCACTTCGGCTCGACGCCGCTCACCACCTGGCCCGCGATGCGCGCCAGCGGCTTCTTGCCCAGCTTCTTCGCGGTCTCGGCACTCGTCACCACCAGCGCCGCGGCGCCATCGTTCGTGCCCGGAGCGTTTCCGGCAGTCACCGTCCCATCCGGCTTGAAAACCGGCCGCAGGCGGGCCAGCGCTTCGAGTGAAGTGTCTTCGCGGGGAGATTCGTCAACGGCAAACTGAACCGGCTCGCCCTTCTTCTGCGGGACGGCGACCGGAACAATCTCCTCCTTGAAGCGACAACTCTTCGTGGCGTCAATCGCCCGGCGATGGCTCTCCACCGCGTAGGCGTCCTGGCGTCCGCGGCTGATCTTGTACTTCTCCGCCACCAGCTCGGCCGTCATGCCCATGTGAAAATCTTCAAACGAGTCCCAGAGGCCGTCCTGAATCATCGAGTCGAGAACCTTGGCGTGTCCGAGGCGCAGACCCTGCCGGAGATTGGGCAGAAGATAGGGGGCGTTGGTCATTGACTCCATGCCGCCGGCGACGACGATTTCCGCGTTGCCCGTCTGAATCCCCTGCGCCGCCAGCCCCACGGCCTTCAACCCCGAACCGCAAACCTTGTTGATGGTCATCGCCGCGACGCGCGGGTCAAGGCCGCCCTTCAGTCCCGCTTGGCGCGCCGGGTTCTGTCCCAGCCCGGCGGAGACAACGTTTCCCATGATGATCTCGTCAACCTGGCCAGGCTCGATGCCGGCCCGGCGCACCGCTTCGCGCACCACGAAGGCTCCAAGATCGACCGCGGAAAAAGGTGTGAGCGAACCGAGGAATTTACCGATGGCGGTGCGAACTGCGGAGATGATGACCGCTTCGCGCATAGGTTTCTGACCCCCCGGAATTATAATCGCTTTTTCGCCGCTTTTCACACCGCAAACTGCACCGTGCGATTCCTCTCGCCGCGCGTAGACAAAGAGTCAGCCGTCAGCCGTGGGCAGCCTTCAACGGAATTGCCGAGATACCAGTCCCCAACCCGGAGTCTTGGACCTCCCGGGCTGGCTGATTTTCCACAGGGTAGTGCCGTTCCAACTTTTTCGGCCTAATGCCGTGAGGAGTAACCACAATCCGCCAACTGGCGGGCCGAGACCTTGCGATGTCCGTCAGCTGACGGACACATTAAGTTGGAACGGCACTAGCCTGGCGAATTGGGGGGGGTTGTGGAAAACTCGCTCGGGATGTCCTTCTCTATTCGCCCGGCGGCTGTTTGGACGAGCGCCCACGCAGGCGTTCAAGCCAAGCCTTGGCCCGGGCGGTGGCTTCGTGCGATTTGCGCGCCACGCCGGGAAATCGTGCCTTGACCCTCTCGAGCAGATGGTGCGCCCAGACGTATTCCGAGGAGAGAATGATCAGACCGATGAGGATGAATAGGATCCCCTGAAGCACCGGCAAAAACAGCCCCACAATGCCCAGGAGGATAAATCCCCAGCCGACAACCAGCAGGACGATCCGTTTGATGGCCGCTCTCACGCTTCAGCTATGATGCCACAAAGTGCGGCCGCGTACGCCGCTCTCGTTTATTCACGAGGGAAGGTTCGCTAGGACCGATTCCAGTTCCGGCAGCGAATTGATGCGCGGGCAGGCGGCCTGGGGGTATGCGCCGACGCGGTCGATCAGGACGCCGCGCAAGCCGGCAAGCTGCGCGCCGCCGATATCGGTGGCGTGGGTATCGCCAACGAATATGGCCTCCGAGGGTTCGACGCGCGCGCGGCCGAGGGCGATCTTGAAGATATCGGGGTGCGGTTTTTCCACTCCCACCACGGCCGAATCAATCACGATGTCGAAATGCCGGGCAAGGTCGAGGCGCGCAAGCTGCTCCTCCATGGTGCCGATGGAATTCGAAATGACACCCAGAAAATAGCCCCGGGCGCGCAGCTTTTCGAGATAGGGCGGCGTCTCCGGCAAAACGCGCGACCACAGGGTGATGTCCTGGAAGCCCTCGGCGACGCGCTGCATCAGCCGACCCTGCTCGGATTCCGGGGCGCGAATCCGCTCCATGAGCGCCCGCAGGTAAGCCCCCCAGTAGAAGTGGTCGATGGTGCGCGGCACCTCGCCCAGGCGGATCTGCGGCCAGAGCCATTCGTCGAGCTTCTGCTTGCCGGCGCGTTCCGCGGCACAAAAATCTTCGACCTCGGCCGGATAGCCTTGCTCGGTCAAGTCCTGCGCCAGCTCTTCGACGCGAGGGAAGATCAACGTGTTGCCGGCATCAAAGAAGATCGCGCGGAGCGGAATCTCGGCCATTTTCACCTCTCAGGGACCATGCATTATATCAGCCATCGGCCGAAACCACCCGGCACCCGAAATCACTTGACCCTTTGCGGCCATCTTTCTAGAGTAGAAAACCGGGAGGCGGGGAGCCGCGGACGCGGGCCCATCCTGCATGCAAAATCCAACTGGCAGATTCGGTCATCGCGCATTCGTCTGGTCCCTGGCCGCACTCCTGGCAATCACGCCTGCCTTTGCCGGCGAGGAGAAGCCCGCGGGCAAGCCGGCGCCGCCCTCGAGTGCGGAGAAGAGTTCGCAGGCTGCCACGCCCGAGGTGGAAGAATCCCAGGCGCTGAACAAGGCCCTGGAAGCCGGTCCCTCCAATCCTCTGGAGGTCATCAAGAATCTGGAAAGTTACCTGGAGCGCTATCCCCACAGCGCGCGTCGGGAGCGCGTTCTGCGCCTCATCTACAAGCTCGCCATGCAGTCGAACGATCCGCGCAAGGCGGCGACAGTGGCGGAACAATTGCTCGAGATCAATCCCCAAGACCTCGAACTGCTCACCGCGGTCATCGGACTTTACGAACGGCAGAACGACAGCGCGAGCCGCCAAAAGGCGATTCATTACGGTACGCGCTTCATCGAGCGCGCTGAAAAGATGGCCTCTGAAAAACCACCGGCGAGCGTGGCCCCGGAAAAATGGCAGGCCACCGTGGCCCTGATGCGCGCCACGGCTTATTTCCTGCGCGGCAAGGTCTACGCCGGGTCGGGAGACAATACCCGCGCCGCCGCCGACTTCGAGAAGAGTATGGAAGCTTACCCTTCCGCGCAGGTGGCGGAGTGGCTGGGTGATGCGGCGTCCAAGACGGGGGATACGGATCGGGCGATCGATGCCTACGCGACCGCCTTCGCCTTCCCCGACAAGAGTGTTGAGCCGGCGCAGCGCAGCGAGTTGCGAAAGAAACTCGGCAGCGCCTACATCCTGAAGCACCCAACCGACGAGGGGCTGGGCGATCTCGTTCTCGCCCGGTACGACGAACTGACACGTTCGCTCGAGTCGCGACTGGCCGGCGAGGAGCGCCCCAACTCGGGCGTCCGCGACCCCACGGAATTCGCCCTGGAGCGATTGGACGGCACTCACGTGCGTCTGGCGGAGTTTCGCGGCAAGGTGCTGGTGATGGATTTTTGGGCCACCTGGTGCGGCCCCTGTCGGCTGGAGGGCAAGCTCTTCGAGCGCGTGCTGGAGATGTTCCGCGGCAATCCGGCGGTCACCTTCCTGGCCGTGAACGTGGACGAAGACCGCAGCAGCGTGCCCGATTTCATTCGCCAGGAAGAATGGACCGCTCCGGTGGTCTACGCTCGCGGGCTCGACGGATTGATGGGCGTCAACGCCCTGCCCACGGTGATGATCCTCGATCCCGAGGGTCGCGTGGCGTTTCGCCAAGCTGGACTCGATCTCGGAAGCTTCGTTTCAACGCTGGAGACAAAGGTCCGCGAGGTCCTGGCGCGCCCCGGCGCTGCCGGGGTCGCCGCCACCTCCCAGTAGTCCGCCCACGTTTACGCCCCACCGCCGGCGCGCAAATCCCACAACAGAATCGCTTTGTCGTCATCCGGCAGGAACGCCGCACGCACGGCGTTTTCCATCAGACCGCGTAATTGATCTTGCGTTAGCCCGAAAGTCTGAGCGGCCAAGGCCATCTCGCGCTCCAGACTGGTCCCGAACATCGCCGGATCGTCAGAGTTCAGCGTGATGGTCACGCCGCTCGCCAGGAATAGAGAGAGCGGATGATCTTCAAGGCGGGCGAGCACGCGCGTTGAGACATTGCTGCTTAGGCAGACTTCGAGTGGAACCCCGCGCTCACGCAACAGAGCCATCACCGAGGGATCGCGGGCGGCGGTGAGCCCGTGACCGATGCGCTCGGCGCCCAGCAGCTCCACGGCGCGGCGGATGCTTTCCGGACCGACGGTTTCGCCGGCGTGCGCCGTGAGGTGCAGACCGAGGTCACGAGCCTGGCGATAGATTTCGGGAAAGAGCTCTGCCGGGCCGCGCGCCTCATCCCCGCCGATGCCGAAAGCCACAACGCCACGTGATCTAAACCTCGCGGCCCACTTCATGACCTCGCGAACGTGTTCGACGCCGAAGTGGCGGACGGCGTCGAAGATCCAGTTGACCCGAACGCCCAGGCGCTCGCGGGCTTCCTCGGCCGCAGCCGCCACTGCCTCAAAGACCCCTTCCATCGACTGCTTCTTCCAGAGGACCACGCCCGCGGCAAAGATGACCTCGGCATACTTCACGTTTTGCTCGCGCAACCATTCCACCAGCCGGGTGGTGGCGAGCGCGTAGTCGGCGGGGATTTCAAGCAGCTTGGTCACCAGACCAAAAGCCACCAGGAAGTCCTGGAAATCCGAGTAGCGGTAGGATTGGCGGCCGCGCCGGCGAACCCATAATTCAATCCCCTTTTTCAGCACGCCCCGGCGTCGCGAAAGCTCCCGCAAAGTATCGGGCTGGAGGCTCCCTTCCAAGTGAAGGTGCAATTCGACTTTCGGCAACCGGGCGATGAAGGACTCAAGGCTGGGAGTGATTTCATTCACGATGGGCCGGCGTCCAGTATGCAGAATGCAGCAGGCAGTAAGCAGAAGGCAGCAGGATCAATAGGCGAAGATATCGTCACGGGTGCCAAATCTCTCATCACCGATCCGCTGCAATCTCTGATTTTGACTAAGCGCCGCGGTCCATGGCAGCGTCCCTCGCCACTGCCTGCATGAAGACGTGGAAGGTTCCGGTTAGGGTCCGAAATACCAGATAGGTCTTGCCCGCCTGCTTTTCCTGAAGGGTTCTGATTTCAAGCCCTCCCCGTGGCTATTACTATACCTGACACTGGGATTCTACTTAAGAAGTCCGCGAAGTTAAGACCGGGACGCCGCTCTCTGCCTACTGCTTAGTGCCTTCTGCTTACTATCGTCTGTCTACTGCTTTCTGCCTGCTGGCCCGTTGCTAGCGTCCGGGCAGAGGGGGACGCCCGGCATTCAGCCATGCGGTGTACCAGTACGAACCCGTGTCATGAATCGCGAGATTGATCTGGCGGATCATAAAGGAACCGACCCGCGAGTAGAAGCGGTCGAAGTAGTCGTCGTTGTAACCCATCAGGTCTCTCACCGCCAGCCGGTCGGCCAGAATAATCTGGTCAACCCAGGTGTGCGATTCCAAGACCGCGGCGAAGGCGTAATCGGTGGGATCGTCGATCTTCATGGCCGAATCGGGGCGAAGTATGAAGAAGCTCTGGTACCGGTCGACGACCTGGGAGCCGAAGCGGTCCGCCAGCCCCGGCTGGCCCGTCAACTGCCCATCGTAATTCTCCGTGGTGTGCAAAGGGTCGTGGGTGTCGGCTACGTAGTGACCGAGCGCGGCCGCGACTTCCTTGGCTTCCTCCCAATCGTGCGCCTTCAGGGCGTTCGTCAGGCGCAGACTGTATTCACCGATCTGCCAGGGGAGCAGGCCGTTGCGATTGATCCGGCCGGAGCCGTAACGCTCAACGGCGCGCCGGAAGGAATGCGGGAGTTCGAGGTAGGGGAACTTGCCGTACTTATCCAGGTACAGGTAATGCTGTTTGCGCTCGTAACGGTCCTTTTCCATCCACTCGACGGGATCGTTGGCATGATCCGCCAGGTATTGACGGTTGGCCGCAAAAAAGCCGCGAATCTCCGGTGGGAGTGTCTGCACCGCCCAGTTGTTGACCAGCCGGTGAGCGCCCGGCCCCCAGGCGAAGGCATTGCCGCAGGCCGCCAGCGCGACGAACAAAACCACGCCGGCGCCGAGAGTGCGGCGAAGGTGAAACCCTGCAGTTTGGAATCTCAGGTTGGGCGCGAGATCGAGCGTGGTCATTGGCGTAGGCCCAGCAGGAATCGAAGCAGAAACTGAAATTCTAGCCCAAAACACGCCCGCTGTCCTCAAATCAATGAGGGGCAGCGTCAAGCGTTCGCCGGTTGGGCTTCCCGGGAGCCGTCTCTTCTGGAAATAACACAGACCGCCGAGAGCGCGTAGAGCAGAACCGCCAGCGCGCCCAGAACCGGGGTTCCGGCCAGCATCACGGTGTTTTCCAGAGTTCCTCCCACCACGCAGCCTAACAGGTTGACCCCCAGGGCCTGCGCCGGATCGGCGACATCCCGGAAACTGCGCGAGAACACCAGTCCGGAGAAAAACACCGGAAGTCCCACGAAGATTCCGGCGGCCAACACCTTGGCCGCCGCGGGCAGCAGATCAAGATAGGCTAACGGAAAAAACATGCCCAGACCGATCAAAACAAAAAGCGGCACGTACGCCGTACGGCGGGCGATAGGCCGGAACATCACCAGCGTGTTGGCGAGAATTCCCATCGCCAGAAATGCGCCGATCACCACGGCGTTGACAATCCAAGTGGAGCCAAAGAGCAAGGAGACCTCCGTGATGCCCTTGGTTTCCAGGAGTAGGAACCCCGCGCCAAGGAAAAAGAAGTGCAGGTTCCTGGAGGTGGCGAAACGAGCGAGATTCACCGTGTGGTGCAGAAGCATGGTCGAGCACCAAAGGAAAGGGACAAGAATCACCAGAATCGCCAAAGGGATTGTGCGGCTTTTGAGATACAGGAACGGCCACTGGTCTGTGGCCGGAAGCGTCGTCTCCTCAGCCGACTGGAGTTGCCGGGTGATCTCGGGGAAGTCCGTGAGGGCGAGGGAGTCGCGGGCCTTGCCTTCAACGAACACCACGCCCGCGCTGTCATAGCCCGTGAAGTAGGCGCGCGGCGGAGTTCCGAACGCCCCCCGGAGGGTGGCAAAGAGCCGGGCAGTCACGAAAGATTGGCCGCTGGCGAAAGACACAAAAAGGGTGCCGTCTTCCTTGAGAAGCCGTCGGGCTTCGCGGAAGCTTTGCAGAGTATAAACATAGTTGTCGAGTCGCAGAGACGTATAGCTTGACACCATGGTATGCGAGTCGAGATAGCCGAAAACAACGAGGTCGTACTTCTTGCGGGTTTTCTTGAAAAACGCCCGGGCGTCGTTAACGTGAACCGTCACAAGCGGCGAATCGTAGGGATGTTCGGGGTGATACTTGCGGCCCAGCTTGACGATCACCGGATCGATTTCCACCGCGTCCACGTGCCTGGCGCCGTGCCGCAGCGCGGCCGCCACGTCATTGCCGGTGCCCGCGCCGACCACCAGGACGTCCCCGGGTTCCTCGACCAAGCGATAGGGAAGCTCGTAGGTGGGCAGCGCCGAACGATTAGGTTCCATGCCGGGAAAGCGCTCGATGAAGGAGGGTGAAAGGTCCACCATCTTCTGGTGGTAATCGTGGTTGACGTCGACATGATAAGCCCAGGGATGAGGCCAGCCTGATACCAGTGGATACGTGTACAAACTGACTCGGTAGTACGGGGACCAAAAAGTGTCCGGCATCGGACGGGCGGTTGCCGCGACGAGGAGGCCGAACACCACAAGGGCAAGCCGCCGACTCAGGAAAAACGGAGTGGCAACCAGGAAGCCGATAAACAGCCAGACGGCAGGAGGGAAGCCCGCGAACGCCAGCAAGGTAAATGCCAGAATACCCGCCAGACTCCCCGCCAGGTTTGTGCCATACCCGGGAAGAGGGGAAACCTTGGCCAACTGTTCGCCAACTATCCCGCCCAATTCAACGAAAAACGCCACGATCAGCGCCACAACGCCCATAACAATGGCGAAAAACTGCAGGAAAAGAACCACCGGCGGGAGATCGGCCACCTTCAGCCCGCCCCACACCAAGTAGTCTCCCCCCGGCATTGGAAGGTGCGTAAGGCGAAGCGGCGCGGCAAAGGTGATCAGCAGAAAAAGAACCGCCGTAACGAAAGGGAAGACGCGTGCCAAGGCTCTCGGAGGACGCCCGATCACCATCCCCAAACCGATGCCCAGGAAACTCGCGATCAGTGGCAGGTTCTGGAGATAGGCGAAAACGCGAATCTCGGTTGAAAGGTACCGGATAATGACAAGCTCAAAGTAGAGGGCCAGGAAACTGGCCAAGAACAGCTTCAGAAGCTGCCGCCGGCTCCACTCTCGCGGGAGAGGGAAGGCCTGCCGAGAACCCGCATCTTGAGAAGGGCCCGCACCGCTCAATGCAGCATCAGAAGAGGCATGGTGGGTCATTGGGCTCCCTTGAAAGCAGTCGGGGATTCTCGTTCAGCGCGATTCCATCGGCGGGTGCCCCGGCAATTCTCTGCGCGGCATCCGCGGGTAGTATTGCGCCGATGCGTCGCGAGGGCAAGCGGGTCGGGGAGAGGAATGGCGGAGAAGGGTTCACAAGAGAGTCCCGCTACTTTCGCTCTGCGTCGCCGGCACCGGGAGGGACCGCCAGGGCTCTGGGAGCCTTCCCGAATTCGCTGCGGTGCCGGCTGTAGCTGAAATAAATGGTCAATCCGATCGCCAGCCACACCAGAAAGCGCACCCAGGTCTCCAGCGGCAGGCTGGCCATGAGGATGAGACAGCAAAGGATGGCGAGGATGGGAACGACCGGAACCCACGGGGTGCGAAAGGCGCGCGGACGCTCGGGTTGTTTCCGCCTGAGAACCAGCACCCCCACGGCCACCAGCAGGAATGCGAAGAGCGTGCCGATGTTCGAGAGGTCGGCCAGCGTGCCGATATCGAAGATGCCGGCGGGAATGGCCACGAAGAAGCCGGCGGTGATGGTGCTGACGTGAGGCGTGCGAAACCTCTTGTGCACGTTCGAAAACGCTCGCGGCAGCAGGCCGTCCCGCGACATGGCGAACCACACGCGCGCCTGTCCCAACTGGAAAACCAGGAGCGAGCTCACCATGCCCGTCAACGCGCCGACCGTCACCCAGCGCTGGATGTTGTGAAGTCCAATGGCATTCAGGGCGTTCGCCACCGGCGCGGCGTTGCGCAGCGTCTCCCAGTGCTGGATTCCCGTCAGCACCACGGCGACGGTGACGTAGAGGATGGCGCAGATCACCAGCGAAGCGATGATGCCGAAGGGCACATCGCGCTGCGGATTGCGGCATTCCTCGGCCGCCGTCGAGACCGAGTCGAAGCCAATGTAAGTGAAAAACACAATTGCCCCGCCGGTCAGAACTCCCTGCCAGCCGTTGGGCATGAAGGGCTTCCAGTTGGAGACTTGAACGTACCGAGATGCCGCCACGATGAAAACCAGGATGGCCAGGACCTTGACCGCCACCATGAGGTTGTTGGCGTTCGCGCTTTCCCGGATGCCGATCACCAGGATGACCGTAATCGCCATGACGATGAGAAAGCCCGGCACGTTGAAATAAGCTCCCGTGGGGTGGCCGGAAACGAACATCGGCTCCATGAGTTCGCGCGGCAGCCTGATTCCGAAGCTTTGCAGCAGGGCATCGACGTAAGCGGAGAATCCCACGGCCACGGCCATGTTGCTGACCGCGTATTCGAGGATCAGGTCCCAGCCGATGATCCACGCCACAATCTCGCCGAGCGTGGCATAGGTGTAGGTGTAAGCGCTTCCGGCGATGGGAATCATCGAGGCGAGCTCGGCGTAACACAGCCCGGCCAGCGCGCAGACGACAGCCACCATCAGGAAGGAGAGGGCGATGGCCGGTCCGGCGCCCGGGCGTCCCGCCATGCCCACCGCTTGCCCGCCGTGGAGGATCAGGTCGAGCAGGGGAGCTTTCCAGACCGACTGCACCTCGAGGACTTCACCCGCCGCCGCCGTGCCGGTGAGGATGAAGATCCCCGTGCCGATAATCGCACCCACGCCCAGCGCCGTCAGAGACCACGGCCCCAGGGTCTTGCGAAGGCGATGCTCGGGCTCTTCAGCCTCCGCCAGCAGCTTGTCGATGCTCTTCTTTCTCAGGAGCTGGCTCGCCAACCGAATCCTTCCTTTTTGCGGATTGTCGCAGCGCTTCCTGACCCCATTTCAGCGACGGTCCGAGCGCCGCAGGGATGATGCCACGCTCTAGTGACGCCGCGGCGCGCCCGGCCCCTTCTTCTTCAGCTTGGGCTTGTGCGAGCCGCGCTCAACAGTCTGTTTGGGCTTGGGCGGGCGCTTTTTGCGCGCTTGGCGTTTGAGCTTCTTGCGTTCCGCGCGGTCTTTGATATTTCGCGTGTTCATGAGTGCTCCGTCCTTTCCGGGATTAAGCCTTTTCCAGAGATGCGTACCGTTCCACCAACCGGATCTTGCCGCGGCCGGGGAAGCTCACCGTCAATTTCGCATCGTCGCCTTCGCCCTCGCACTCGAGGACGGTACCCAGGCCGAACTTCGGATGCCGAACCTGCGACCCCAATTTCCATCGGCCGGAGGTGACGGGCCGGAACTGCAGTCCGGACGATGATGCGCGGGTCCTGGCCGCGGCCCGGCCGCGCTCTTTCAGGAACCGGTCCACGTCCGCGGTCGAGTTCACGGCATTCTCCCACGCGGTGCGCGGCTTGGCGCCGGAAACCGTCAGGTTCAGAGGGTCCAGAAGCTCGGCGGGGACTTCCCGCAGGAATCTCGACGGCCGGGTTCCCTCGTAGGCCTCGCGGGCAAAGGACCGCCGCGTGTGAGCCCAGGAGAGGAACAATCGGTCGCGGGCGCGCGTCATGCCCACGTAGCAGAGCCGCCGCTCCTCTTCGAGCGCCGCGTCGTCGTCCATGGAGAGCTTGTGAGGGAACAGACCTTCCTCCAGGCCCACCAGGAAGACCGAGGAGAATTCCAGCCCCTTGGCGCTGTGCAGGGTCATCAGGGTGACCCGCGCGCGTTCGTCGTAGTCGTCGGAGTCGGAGACCAGCGCGGCATGGTCCAGGAACTCTGTCAATTTCTCGCCGCGCTCTTGCGCCTCCGCGGCGGCGTTGACCAGCTCTTCGAGGTTTTCAATCCGGCTCTCCGATTCGGGGGTCTTCTCCGCGCGCAGCATGGCGCGATACCCGGTTCCCTCCAGGATCTGCCTGAAGAACTCGCTCATCAGCAGGCGCTCGCGGTCGGCGACGAGTTCCTGCATGACCCGGTGGAAACTCTCCAGGGCTTTGAGGGCGCGCGCCGGGAGCAGCCGCGCGGCCACTTCCTGCTCCAGCGCTTCCCAGAGCGTCAGTCCACCGCGCCGCGCCGAATCCTCCAGCGCCCGCACCGTCGTGTCACCGATGCCGCGCGGAGGAGTGTTGATGATGCGAAGAAATGCGGCGGAATCGCGCCGGTTGTTCGCCAGGCGCGCGTAGGCCAGCGCGTCCTTGATCTCGGCGCGGGCGTAAAAACTGAAGCCACCTACCACGCGGTAACCAATGTCGCTGCGCCGCAGCGCCTCCTCCAGTACGCGCGACTGGGCGTTGGTGCGATAAAGAACGCCGATGCTGCCTTCTTCGGCGGCCAGCGCGCGACTAGCCTGGCCGGTAACGAACAGGGCTTCCTCATCCGCGTCCAGTGCCTCGTAGATCCCCACCTTCTGGCCGCTTCCCCGGTCCGTCCAAAGGGTTTTCCCTTTGCGTGCCACGTTGCGGCTGACCACCGCCGTGGCGGCATCGAGAATCAGTTGGGTGGAGCGGTAATTCTGCTCGAGGCGAATAATGCGCGTCTGCGGATAGTCCTTCTCGAAATTGAGGATGTTTTCGATGTCGGCGCCCCGCCAGCGGTAGATCGACTGGTCTTCGTCCCCCACGGCGCAGAGGTTCTGATGCGCGAGGGTGAGCTGGCGGATCAATTGGTACTGCGTCCGGTTCGTATCCTGATACTCGTCCACCAGGACGTATCGGAAGCGCTCGTTGTACCGCTCGCAGACTTCCGGCGCGGCGTAGAACAATTCCACCGTCTTGAGCAGCAGGTCGTCAAAGTCGAGGGCGTTCGACTGGCGGAGCTTGCGCTCGTAGCGATCGAAAATGGACGCCAGCTTTTCGCTGACCGGGTCGGCGGCCTGGCGGTAAAGGTCTTCCGGCGTCAGTCCGTGGTTTTTGGCGTAGCTGATGCGCGCAAGGACGCTGCGCGGCGAAGACACCTGCTCGCTCAATCCGAGCTCGCTGACGCACGCCTTGACCACACGCTGCTGGTCGTCTTCGTCGAAGATGGAGAAGTCGCCCGTGTAGTCGAGCCGGCTGATATCCCGCCGCAAGACGCGCACGCAGAAGGAATGAAACGTCGAAATGTGCGGCCAGGATTCCAGGCTCTCGGAGAGCAGCGCCGCCACCCGCTCCTTCATCTGGTCGGCGGCTTTGTTGGTGAAGGTCACCGCCAGGATGCTTTCCGCAGGCACCTGGCGAGCTTCGATGAGGTAGGCGATGCGGTAGGTGATGACCCGCGTCTTGCCGCTGCCCGCTCCGGCGAGAATCAGCAGCGCGCCATCGGTGAGTTCAACCGCCTCGCGTTGCCGGGGATTCAGATGCTCGAGAAGCCGGGACATTCCGGTCCGTCAACTGACGGACGAAGCTCCTTCAAGAAGGATTCAGGGCAGAAGCCTGGAGGGGCATTCTACACGATTGGCGATGAGCGCGCCAAACACTCACTGATTACGGTAGCGGGCCAGTTTGCCTTTTTGTAGCGGCGGTCTCTGACCGCCGAATCTTTTTTCTCAAGGACTTCCGGCGCTCAGAGAGCGCCGCTACAGCAATTTGCCCCACTACCCTGATTACGTTGTGGCCAAAAATGCGACGCCACCGAGCTTCGACCGCTAATCCTTGTCCTCTTGCTCGAGTCGCCGGCGATGCTCGCGTCGGATGGTTGCGGGATCATCGAGCGGCGCGGAGCGCTTGCCCGGTTCGGCATGAAGCTCGAGCCCGGGCTCGCGAACTTTGGCGGGATCGAAGATGCGCGTGTCCGACGGCAACACCGTGTAGGGCGTGAAGTCCGGCTGGTCGGTGAACATGTCGGCGAGGTCGGTGGCCGTGGCGTCGTACTGATTCAAGGGCAACAGACCGAAAATCAGGAAGAACGTTTTCAAGACGCTTCCCATACTTGTGTGCATGTGGGAGACGCCGCGGCGCGCGTAAGGGCTGATCACCATCAGCAGGCTGCGGTGGGCGTCGATGTGGTCGCGCCCGTCCTGCGCGTCGTCCTCGATGACCACGATGGCCATCTCCTTCCAATAGGGGCTGTGCGAAAGCAGCTCCACCAGTTTCCCCAGCGCCAGGTCGTTGTCGGCAACGTAGGAGGCGTGATAAGCGTAACCGTCCTCGGGACGCGGCTTGTCGGTATGGTCGTTGGGCAGCCAGATGCAGATGAATTGGGGGAGCGGTTTTCCATCCACCAGATACCGGACGCGGAACTCACTCTCGAACTGCCCGAAGCGGTACTGATCGGAGATCAGCATGTTGAAGGCCGGATAAGCGCGAGAGGTGTTTTCAAACAGCGGCTTCGAAAGGGGGACGTTCAGCGCTTGTCGTAGGCCCGTGGGGTGAAGCCCCGCGCCTTCCTCGCTGCCCGGCACGTCCGTGCCTTCGCCGTAGGTGCGGAAGGTCACGCCATTCCGCGCCAGGTGGTCCCAGAGCGACCCGGCCTGGAGATAGGACTCCGGCCGCGGCGCGGCGCCGCGGAGCATGTATCTCCCCGGAGCGTCAGGGTCGAGTTGGTAATCGAACCCGCCGCCGTAAGCGGCCGGCCAGTAGGTTTCGATGAGCTCGTTCGGGTAATTGCCCACCAGCCAGTGATGCCCGTCGACGGAGACGTCAGAATCCACGTAGAAGTTGTCGCTGAAGGCGAAGCGCCGCGCCAGGGC
>Ga0307378_10005458_pt1 | contig 17711 bp, 1 predicted proteins | sample UN1MG_FD_202238 | JGI IMG/M metagenome (GOLD analysis project Ga0307378, IMG submission 202238) | Soil microbial communities from Risofladan, Vaasa, Finland - UN-1 | ecosystem: Environmental > Terrestrial > Soil > Coastal area > Acid sulfate soil | place: Finland: Risofladan, Vaasa | collected... | reverse complement strand
ACATTGGTTTGATCTTCGTCAATGGATTAAGGTTACATGAGGAGCCGTGTACGGACCCGTACGCACGGTTCTGTGGGCAGACGGAGGCTTCCTAAGCCTCCTCTGACCCGATAGAAGCTCATGGAAGAAAGACTGGATTCCCGCCTTCGCGGGAATGACGGGTAAAGGCGTCTAATCGTGCGCCTCTCTAAAAGTGTCCGGTGGAGAGATAATATATTCTTCACCTATTGATTAACCCTTATTTGATCTTTCTCATAATGAGATCATAAGGCAGGGAAGTAATAAGGAATCAATGATGAAAATGGGTATCGAGGGTAAGAGTAAGATTAAAAAGCAAAAGTCAGCATTACAGCAATCACCATTACAGAAAAAATTCACTGAAAAGGGAACTGATATTGCCATAATCGGCATAGCCTGCCAGTTCCCTGGCGCTAAAAATTACCGGGAGTTTGCTGATAACTTGCTGAAGGGGGTCAATTCGATTCGGGAGATTCCCCCTTCCCGCTGGGATACGAATAAATATTATTCTCCCAATTTTGATGAGCCGAATAAAAGTATCAGCAAGTGGTGCGGCCTTATCGAGGGCATAGATCAATTCGATAACCAATTTTTTGCTATTTCCCCGCGAGAAGCAAATAATATGGACCCGCAACAGCGGCTGTTGCTCGAAGAAACATGGCATTGTATTGAGGATTCGGGAGTCTCTTTAAGCGGGCTTCAGCAGAAAATTACTTCGGTATATATGGGGGTGATGGCCACCGATTACCACCAGCAGGCATCAGCTCCGGACGTGATTACCGATAGCTATGCCTGTCTGGGAAATTATCAATGCATATTAGCCAATCGGCTTTCTTATGTTTTTGGCTTGCGGGGTGAGAGTATAGCAATTGACGCTGCCTGTGCTTCTTCCCTCGTGGCCATACATGAGGCGAAGCGCTCCCTCATTATGAAGGAGAGTGATTATTCTCTTGCAGGTGGGGTCTCACTGAATTTTCATCCATGGAAATATATTTCCTTTTCCAAATCCCGGATGTTGAGCCCGGATGGGCAATGCAAGACCTTTGATATGGAAGCTAATGGCTATGTACCGGGAGAAGGTGTAGGGGTAATTCTCTTACAGCGGTTAGAGGATGCTATCGCTGACGGAAACCATATCTATGGAATAATCAAAGGATCGGCGATAAACCACGGAGGTAGAACCGTATCGATTACTGCTCCACGGGTTGAAGCTCAGCGGGATGTGATTGTGTCGGCGTATAAAAGTGCGGCCATCAGTCCGGAGTCGATAACCTATGTAGAGGCCCACGGAACAGGGACATCTTTAGGCGATCCGATAGAGATAGAATCTCTCACGAAGGCTTTTCGGGAATATACGCAAGAGAATCAGTTCTGTAAGATCGGGTCTGTCAAAACGAATATAGGACATCTCGAAGCAGCGGCTGGAATAGCCGGGGTCATCAAGGTACTGATGATGATGCGCCACCGGAAGGTCCCTAAAAGCCTCAACATTAAAAGATTAAATCCGATCATTGATTTTAAAAATTCACCATTACTGGTGGCCACGGAATTGAGTGACTGGCAGGCATCCGAACAGGGATCACCATTGCGCGCAGGGGTAAGTTCTTTTGGGTTTGGGGGCGTAAATTCTCACGTCATAGTGGAGGAATATATCAAAGAACCGGTGGCTCAAGATAATGGCCTTGAGGTAAACCACCTGTTTGTTCTTTCTGCAAAATCGGCACCTAGCTTAATAAATCTCCTCGATGATTGGAAACAATTCGTTAACAGCGACACGTTTTCTCAATATAGTTTGAATGACATTTGCACAACGCTGAAGCTTGGGCGCGGCAGTTTTCCTTACCGTTATGCCTCTCATGTACATAATAAAGAGGAGTTGAAAGAGTTATTACAAAAGGCAGACTTATCCACTCCAAAAGCAAATAAAAAATATTGGTGCCTCCGAATTGGCGATTTTTTATTTGAGGGTTTATCGCAATTTCAGGCTTATTTAATGCGATTTGGCTTATTCCAGCAAAATTTGGAAAAAGTAGAAAAATGTCTCCTGAGCATACAGGCCAGTAATAAGCATTTAAACAAGAAAGAATCATTAAAAGATCCCCTAAAGGATTTTCATCAGGGACCCTGGACTGAAGAATCAACCAAGCCTCTCTATTCATTTATGGTTGCCTATGCAGGCATCTGCACCTTAGTAGAATTGGGTTTGAAGCCGAATGTTGTGACCGGCGAAAAAGCGGGAGTTTTGGTGGGTTTGGTTTTAAGCGGTATTATGAAGCTGGAGGATGCTTTGGCTGTCCTCAGTAACCAAAAGGAGTTAAAAGAGGCAGAATTTACTCGCCCCGAAATCCCCTATTACGACTCTATTCTCAAAACAACCGTTATGCCCTTCCATTTTGACGAAGCCTATCTTCGGTTGCTTGTTGATGAATTAAGCAGGCAGAACAAATTATTAGGGCGAATATTAGTTGATGGAATTCTCTATACCCAGGAAAAGGACGCTCATCCTGCTCAAGATAATCAGCAGACATTCCTGGGACAACTGCTTATAAGGAATGGAGCCCTTACCAAAAAACAGCTTCAGGATGCCCTGGAAAAACAAAAAAAGACCCCGGATCTCCTGGGAGTTATTTTCGTACGAGAAAAATATTGTACACCTGATGAATTAACCGAGGCCTTACACCAGCAAGACATCGTGCGCCATTATGTACATGAAGTATTTCGGCATTATGTCGATCAAGCCAGGTTGCTCAATGGGCACCAGTTTACCTTTAAAAAATTTTTGGAGGAATGGGACACCGTTCTCAAAAAATCAGGAAAAGATATTTTACAATTGCTCTACAATGACCGGCTTCTAACACAGCGGTCCGGCAGGTTAAGAAATGAGAAGCTTCTGATAATGATCATCATCATGAACTGCCTTCGTAGGCTCAATCAAAAATGGAACCTGACGGAACAGAAGCTGGTTGATGAGGGAAGATTCTATGAATTGGTGGATTTAGTTACTGATGAGGTAATGCCAAAAGAGGCGTTGATAGAGCTTCTCCTGAGCGATAATCCTGACTATGCTGCCATAGCCCGTACCCTAAATGAACGGCAAATGAGCAGGAACTTAAGTAATTCATATAGATATATAAGGAATCTGAATTCAAATATTCGAGAATTCGAAGATGTCTCCCGTTGGCTTATCGATGCTATGGAAATAAAAAATATCCTGCCAGCCGACAGTATGGCCTACCTGGACGTTGATAATATTGCCTTTTGTGAAATTGGAAAATTTAATGAACCAGTTCCTTTTGAGGGCGCAGTGCACCTTAAGGCAGGAGACAATTTATGCGAATTATTTACCGACAGCTTGCGGGAATTATGGCTGTATGGTGTTGATATACGGTGGGAAACACTATATCAAGAAGGATCGTATAAAAAAGTTGTACTTCCAGGGTACCCGTTCGATCGAAAATCCTTTTGGCTCACTCGAAATGGCAACGGCAACGGCCAGAGCCAGGGGCAAGGACAAAGCCATGCACATGGCCAGTCACAGAGCCAGGGACGTGAAGCAAAAGAATATTCCTCGCCCGTGGGAACGAGTGAGCACACTCAGGCCAAATCTCGTCTACGGCAAGTTGATCAAAAGGGTTTACGGTACAGCCGAAGTTTTTCAATTCAAGATCCTATCATCCAGGATCATGTGATCACCGGAAAACCTCTCATCCCTGGAGCTTCTCTCATAGAGCTTGGGCTGGAATCCGCACAAAAAGCATCAAAGCAGCCAATTAATTTCCTGCGGAATATCATTATTCAAAATCCAGGCATTGTTGAAAAAGAAGCGGCTTTAGAGATGGAGATTGTCCTGGAGGAAAAACGGTTTGTCGTTAAGAAGGTCATGAACACAGGTATTGATACCTTATGTATGGGAGAGTTTGAGAAAACCGAGGGGGAGCCTCTTCCCTCTCTTGATTTGCACTCATATACTCAGCATCAACCCCAGCATCAACCTCAAGATATTTCAGACCTGTACTTATCATTATCTCGGATAGGCTACCAATACGGGGATGGATTACAGGTAATCGAGAATATTTGGAAAAATGAGAGCGGCTTTCTTTTTGAGCTGAAAAAGCCACCTCAAGATGAAGGTCAGGTAACATCCCTGAACCCCAGGATCTTGGATGGCGTCTTTCAGGCAGCCTTGGCAGTTGAGTATCTGGAAGGGCGATTGCCAGAGGACAACACGCTTTTTGTTCCATATTTTATTAAATCTTTCATGATGTCAGGTGAAATCAAAGATCGCTGCTTTGTTTGCATAGACAAACAAGACATTCAGAGAAAAGGCCAGGATCTCAATGTCCACTTTCGTGTCTCCAATGCTTCGGGAGAGGGTGTTTTGTTGATTCTGGATATGATCCTTAAACGCGTATCGAATCAATTTTTATCGTCGCGATCTCAATCGTCAACTAAGGCTGAGGTTCAGAATAAGGTTGATGAGCAGAATGTTGATGCGCAGAATAATGAACATTCTCACGTTTGCTATTATAAGCCTGCCTGGATCAAGCGGGCACTCCATACGCCCGAACTCCGTACTCCTGAACACCATGAACCACATCGCTCAGCAATACTGCTCGTGGATGAAAGTGATTTGAGTGCACAATTGGCTCAAGAGGTAACTTTGCACTATCAGAAGGTTTTCTCCATCGGCAAAGGAAAAACTTTTAGCAATAAAGACAACAATCATTTTGAAATCAACGCCCACCAGGCAAAGGATTATATAGATGCCATACAAGCTATCGACAAACAGATGGATGGCAGTGTAGAGCAGTGTGATATTTACCATCTATGGGCTTATGAACCTCAAATTTCCCCCATTCTTACTCCTCAAGATATCACAGGAAAACAGGGCAAAGGCGTGCAGAGCCTCTTCTTTTTGGCCAAGGCATTAATGAGGGTCCATCCACGGTATGCTGTTAAAATTATCGTGAGCACCTACGCTGTTCATGTGGTTGAACCACAGGATAGCGGTGATGGATATGCTTTCGGCGGACTTTTGGGCCTGGCGAAAACAATAACTATAGAAAATCCCAGAATAAAGATAAAAATGGTTGATTTCGGCAGCGATAATCTGTCATTGCCTGAAAAGGCGGCAGATCTTATTGTCGAAAGCCTTTCCTCTGAATCCTCGGAGTCGTTAAAAGCATCGGCATCATCAGCATTATCAGCATCGATGGAAATAATAGCCTACCGCCAGGGAGGGCGCTATGTGCGTGCCTTTGAGCCGTGTATACTTGGGGAAAATCGGCAAGTGCCTGTCTTTAAAGACGGGGGAGTATATCTTCTGATCGGCGGTGCCGGTGGAATAGGCCTGAAAGTAGCCGAGATGATCACGAAAGAGGCTAAGGCCAGATTGATTCTTGTGGGAAGGTCAGCCTTAAGTCCTGAAAAACGGCGACAAATTGGGCAACTTCAAGCAGATGGGAATCGAGTCCTCTTTATTCAGGCTGACGTAACTAATCCGGAACATATGAGAAAACTTTTGAAAATAATCAAAGCAGAATATGGGGCGCTCAATGGAGTGATTCAGGCAGGAGGCGTACTTGAGGATAAGCTTATCGTGAGCAAGGAGTGGGAATCATTTCAGCGAGTGATGGCCCCGAAGATACAAGGCACATGGATCATCAATCAGTTGACGCAAACAGAGCCTTTGGATTTTTTCGTGGTTTTCTCATCGATCGTCTCCATTGTCGGGAACATCGGGCAAGTGGATTATGCAACAGCCAACAGCTTTTTAGATGAGTTTATCCATTACCGGACTCAGCATGACTATCCAGGGAAAAGTTTAAGCATTAATTGGACACTTTGGGCTGATGGAGGGATGGGGCTTAGTGACCAGACAAAGAAAATTTTTGAAGCCAGAGGGTTATCACCCATTTCTTCCCAAGGTGGGTTGGAAGCTCTCCGGCACCTTATTCAATTCAGAAAGCCGTGTCAAATAGCTGTGTTAGGTCGAAAATTATTGGAATTTGAACGCGTTATGGAACTTGAACGCGTTAAAGGTTAAAAACCCGTTTATCAGTTGGTAAATGAATCAGTTGGTAAATGAATATGTTTGGTAACTGAATATGTTGATAATTATGAACGTTACTGGAAGACAAATTGAAGGTTGAGGGGAAAGAAATGATTAGTGAGGAAACAAGGATCACCCGCATAGAGAACTATCTTGCAACCATAATTGCCTCAAAAATAGGGAGCACATCAGAGGCGATCAATAGAGAAGAATCCTTTTTCCCCTTAGGGGTGGACTCGATTATCATACAGGAAGTCATGAGTGAACTTGACAAAAAGTATGATCATTTGCCTTCTACACTGATGTATGAATACCCTAATATTCGCCAACTTGCAGGCTACTTAAAAGATAAATCATCCAAGGATAGCAAAGATAGTGAGGAAGAGACACCCAAGACTCCTGCGGAAGAGACACTCAAGGATAATCAGAAGGCTCAGGTAAAAGTGGCGATTCAAAGCGACTATCCTGCACCTGAAGGACCTTCCCCTATTCATCAAGAAATCTCCTCTGCCGGAGAGAACAATTCTCCTGAAAAGAAAACGTTTCCTGACGGAGAATCGTTTACCTTTAAGGAAATTAATTTATTCTCTGCTGATTATTCCCATGATTATGTACAACACGATGATTTACGGCAGGCTTCCACTCCTCTGTCCACAGGTGCGGTTCAATCGCAGGCATTGCAACCATCCATTATTCCCCAAAAAGGGTATGAGATTGCTGTTGTCGGTATGAGTGGCAGATTCCCGAAATCTCCTGATCTTGCTACGTATTGGAAGAATCTGATTGAAGGCAAAGATTGTATTGAAGAAATTCCGCGCGATCGATGGGAACATGACCGGTATTTTGACTCTGATCCCAATAAACCCAATAAATTCTATGGTAAATGGGGAGGATTTATAAAAGATATAGATAAGTTTGATCCGCTGTTTTTCAACATTTCACCGAAAGAAGCCGAGCAAATGGACCCACAGCAACGACTGCTTCTGGAGTGCATCTGGGAAACTATGGAGCATGCCGGCTATGGAGACAGGAATCAGTACAAGGATAAATTGGTGGGCATGTTTGCCGGAATGATGTGGAATGAATACTCACTTCTTGCTAACCAGAGCGGATTTCAGAAGGACCAGTATTGGGGACCCGGGTCTATTTACTGGGCTGTAGCCAATCGTGTTTCTTACATTATGGATTTCAAAGGTCCCAGTATAGCGATTGATACAGCGTGTTCATCTTCTCTTATAGCAGTCCACCTGGCCTGTCACAGTATCCTGAGAGGGGACTGTGATATTGCGATTGCAAGTGGAATTAACTTATCGATTCATCCAAGTAAGTATATCTACCTGGGCCAGGCAAAATTTTTGTCTAAGGATGGCAGATGCAGAAGCTTTGGTGAAGGAGGGACCGGATATGTCCCTGGTGAAGGAGTGGGCGCTGTTTTATTGAAGCCGCTCGATAAGGCAATTCGGGATGGCGATCATATCTACGGGATAATTCGAGGCTCTGCTATAAATCATGGAGGCAAGGCAGCAGGGTTCACGGTACCAAACTCCGATGCACAGGCCCGCCTTATTGGCAAAGCCTTTGAACGGGCCAATATTTCGGCTGATCAGCTTGGATACATAGAATGTCACGGAACGGGGACTATCCTGGGAGATCCTATTGAAATCAATGGATTGATCCAGGCTTTCCGTAAGCATACCGGCACCGGCACCGGCACAGGAGAGAAACAATTTTGTCCCATCGGATCGGTGAAGTCTAACATCGGGCACCTGGAAGCGGCAGCAGGCGTTGCAGCCCTGATTAAGGTATTGCTCTGTATGGAGCACAGCCAGATACCAAAGAGTTTACATAGTGAGATTAAAAACCCGAATATTCGATTCGAAGAAACACCCTTCTATGTAGTCAATGAAACAATGGATTGGGTATCAACCCCAGCGCGGCCTAAGCTGGCAGGAATAAGCTCTTTTGGCGCAGGTGGTTCTAATGCTCACCTTGTCGTAGAGTCCTTCGAAGGGACACAGGACAGTACGGGCTACGACGATACGGGCTACGGTATAGGCTATGGGATTCAAGCAGACGTGCAGAAGCAAAATCCCCAACTCCAAGATAACCAAATCCAAGACCCCCAACTTCAAGATCCTCAACTTGTTGTGCTTTCTGCGAAAAATGAAAAACGGCTGAAGGAGTATGCCAGGAAGATGGCGGACTTCTTAGAGCAGCAGGCCAATGAGCAGGTCAATGGGACCTCAGGTACGAAGAAATCCGAAGCCACGGGGAATTCAAAAGATACGAGAAAATCTAAAGTCACCCTTCCAGAAATTGCCTATACCTTACAGGTTGGCCGTGAGGCAATGGAAGAGCGGATAGCCCTGGTAGCGTCAGATATTGAGGCCCTTTGTGAAAAATTAACTCAATATTGCCAGGGAAATACGGATATCGAAAATTTTTATCATGGGAACGTAAGGGCAAAGAAAACCAAAGCTGAGCCTCTGGTAGCCGGAGAAGAAGGCAGGGAATTCTTAAGGATCATTATCGAGAAAAGAAAACTCGGGAAAATGGCTCAACTTTGGGTATCGGGAGTGGTTATCGATTGGAACCTGCTCTATCCTGCCCATAATCCCGGTCGTATTGCTTTGCCTGCCTACCCCTTTGCCAGGGAGCGCTATTGGATTCCTGATGCTGATAAAGTTACTCTCGGTAGTGCGGTTTTGGTTAATGCGCCGGGCCAGGTGTTGAAACTTCATCCCCTGGTTGATCAAAATACTTCTACTTTACAAGAAGAAAGATTTTCAACCCTTTTGACGGGGGATGAATTTTATCTTGAGGACCATAGGGTAAATGGAAAAAAGACATTGCCTGGAGTGGCCTTTATCGAAATGGCGCGTGCAGCCGGAGAGATAGCCGGAGAGCGAAAAGTCAAAAAGGTGAAGAACATTGTCTGGTCACGTCCGGTTACCGTGGCCGAAGCGTCACAGGAGGTCCACATCAGCCTCTATCCTAATCAGGAATCCGTGGATTATGAGGTGAGTACGGATGTGCATACGGAGGCGAGTACAGGGGCGGGCATAGGAGCAGGCACCAGGGGTGGAGGTAATCAACGGGTAATACATGCGCAGGGAAAAGTGATCTATGGCGGGCAAAATAGCAATCAGGATAGCAGTCAACCTGAGACCGAAGCGATCGACATCGAAGCCATTAAAAAGAGATGCTCAAGTACGCGGGAGGCCGCAGAGTGGTATCGGCTGTTTCAGGAAAAGGGCCTGAAATACGGTCCGAGTTTTCAAGTTATTCAGAAGCTCTGGAGTGATGGTAAAGAGGCACTATCTTTCCTTCGATTGTCATCACATTCTGGCAATGCTTTCGATGGCTTTGTGCTGCATCCTTCCCTGATGGATGGAGCGCTGCAAACCGTGATGGGGCTTCTGGATAATTCGGGAGCAAACGCTGGCGGACTTTATCTGCCTTTTGCTTTAGGTGAAGTGGAACTTCTGAAGCCCCTGCCGGAAACCTGCTATGCCTATGTAACCATAAAAGAAAACCGGAATGCTTCAGGCTCCTCACAGGTGCAAAGATTCGATATCCTGCTGGTAGATGAAACCGGGCGCATTTTGGTAAAAATGAGTGATTTTTCTCTCAGGGCATTCCAGCAGCACCCTAAGCTTGTTGGTTCTACTACTCAACTTGCCGGGGCTACAACTCAATCAGAGTCTGGCAAGGTAATGTATTACCGCAGTGTGTGGGAAAAATCGGGAATTATCCTTAACCCGCTCTCTCAAGATCTATCCGGCCATGTTCTGATTTTTGATACCAATGAAGATGTGTGCAATGCTTTAAGAGAAAAACGGGCAGGCAAAGGAGGGGGAAGTTATCAGGTCATATTGGTAAAACCTGGGCAGGGGTTCAAGGATGCAGGAGACCATCTTGATGTGGGAGATCTCGTTTATGAGATCAATCCAGGCAGGAAATCAGATTATTTCCAGTTGATGGAGTCCCTCAAACATCAGGATATGATTCCAGGCACTATCATCCATCTGTGGTCGAAAGACCTAATTGCCGGTACGGGAGAAGCCCTGCATTCTCAGCTTGAGGGGGGAGTTTATTCCGTATTGTATCTCGATCAGGCGATTATGGAGCAAAAGCCAAAGGATAGGATTACGATATTGTATGTCTATGTATCTTCTCCTGATCAGCCGCAACCGCAGTACGCTGCCTTAAGCGGGTTTGCCAGGACGATTCATCGAGAAAATCCCAAGTATGCTCATAAGATCATAGAGATCCAAACACCATCTCTGGCATCCTCCTTAGTACCATCATCTCTAGTACCATCATCTCTGACCTTAACACCATCGGCTCTGCCCTTATCCCAAAAGGTAGACATACTGGTACGTGAGGCGCAATCTGAAGCAGAAAATGAAGTCGAGATCCGCTATACAGTTGAGCAAGCAAGTGAACAAGCAGACGGGCAAGCAGGCGAACATGCAGGCGAGCAAAGATGGGTAAAAAGTCTGCTGGAATTTGATTTGGATACGGAAGCAGCTACAAAAGCATCTACGGGCGCAGCTAAGGGTAAAACAAAGCATCCGGCAGTTTCCCTCAAAGAGAGGGGAGTGTATGTGATCACCGGTGGTGCAGGCGGTTTGGGGCTCATCTTTGCCGAGTATCTGGCCAGGCAAGTGAAAGCACGCCTGGTGCTCTCCGGCCGGTCCGAGTTAAGTCCCGCTAAAAATGCACAAATCAAGAAACTTGAATCTTTTGGAGCAGAGGTAATTTATATAAAAGCTGATGTTACCAAACGCGAAGACGCACAGATGCTGATTGCCGAAGCCAAGGCGCGATTTAAAGAAATACAGGGGATTCTTCACTGTGCTGGCGTAATCCGGGATTCATATGTAGTAAAGAAAACAAAAGAGGAGATGGACACAGTTTTAGCTCCTAAAGTGTATGGCACGGTGTACTTGGATGAAGCAACCAACTCAGGGTCAGGGTCAGGGTCAGGGTCAGTGTCGGGGTCAGGGGCAGAGAATCTCGACTTCTTTGTGCTCTTCTCATCAATCACCGCAGTTATGGGCAATCAGGGGCAATGTGATTATGCCTATGGTAATAGTTTTATGGATAACTTTGCTGCCATGAGAGAGGATTTACGAGCAAAAGGAGAGCGTTCCGGCAAGACTCTATCCATTAACTGGCCGCTGTGGAAAGAAGGCGGAATGAGGGTAGATGCCCACATGGAAGAAATTTTAGCCAAAACCACGGGTATGAAGGCGCTTTCGACAGAGATAGGGCTTGCAGCCTTTGTAAAGGGATTAAACCTGGCGCAAAGTCAATTTGTGGTTACGGAGGGAGATCGTGAGAAATTAGGGAGGGTACTGGGAGTGAGGAAAGAGTATACACCACAAGCACCACAAGCATCACAAGCACCAAAAATATCACAAGTACCACAAGTACCACAAGCATCCCCAGAGAATGAAATAAAACCAATCCAGGCGCAGGACGGGGATTTACTCCATAGTATCCAAAAGGACATCGTAGGGATTGTCTCGGATATTTTAGGGATAAGGAAGGAAGAAATCCAGTTAGATGAAGATATGGGTGCTTTTGGTTTTGATTCCGTTTCCTTCACGGAGTTAGCTACCCGAATTAATGCAAAGTATGATCTTGAGATCACACCTGCCATTTTCTATGAATACCAGTCCATAGAATCACTTACTCACCACCTCCACACAGAGTATAAAGATAATTTCATTCGCTATTATCAGGGTACGAGTACCTTAAAACCGGGTACCATAAAAATGGAAAACCGCATTGTTCAGGAGACTGCGAGCATCACGGTTCAACCAGGCAAGACCGAACAAAGTATAACCGTCCAGGCGCAGAAAGAGGATTTGCTCCCCGGAATCCAAAAAGACGTTGCAGGGATTGTCTCGGATATTTTAGGGATAAGGAAGGAAGACATCTCGTTAGATGAAGATATGGGTGCCTTTGGTTTTGATTCCGTTTCCTTCACTGAGTTAGCCACCCGAATTAATGCAACGTATGATCTTGAGATCACACCTGCCATTTTCTATGAATACCAGTCCATAGAATCACTTACTCACCACCTCCACACAGAGTATAAAGATAATTTCATTCGCTATTATCAGGGTACGGGCACCTTAAAAATGGAACCCCCCATTGTTCAGGACGCTGAAAACTTCGTGGTTCGGGAAGTGCCTCCTGAAGTTAGCGAAGTGCCTGCCGAAGTTGTTGTTGAAAGGGGAAGATTGGGTACTCCTGAAATGGGTACTCCTGAAAGAGGAAGAGCAGGCAACAGGGTTCATCGGTTCGACGAGGGGCTGCCTCGATTCGCCCCGTCCCCATTCGATGAGGAAGTGATCCAGGAAGCGACTACGCCTCACAAAGTGACTGCCCATAGGGTGACGGCTGAGCCTTTGGCCATAGCCATCATTGGCATGAGTGGAGTAATGCCCCAATCGGAAGATTTGGAAGCTTTTTGGAAAAATCTGGAAGAAGGCAAGGACCTGATCAGCGAGATTCCTCAAGATCGCTGGGACTGGAAGAAATATTACGGAGATCCCACCACCGAAGCGAACAAAACGAATGTTAAATGGGGCGGGTTCATGAAAGAGGTGGATAAATTCGATGCCCTTTTCTTTGGTATCTCGCCTCGCGAAGCGGAATTAATGGACCCCCAGCAAAGAATCTTTCTCGAAACCGTGTGGAAAACCATTGAAGATGCAGGTTATAAACCATCGGATTTTTCGGGAACGAAAACCGGTGTATTTGTTGGGGCTGCAACTACTGATTACACAGAGCTTCTTTCAGGTTCCGCGAATATCGAAGCACATACCTCAACAGGAAGATTCCACTCGGTTACGGCCAACCGGGTATCGTATCTCCTGAATCTCCGTGGCCCAAGTGAGCCGATAGACACTGCCTGCTCAAGCTCTTTGATCGCTATCCATCACGCAGTCCAGGCAATAAGGAATGGATACTGTGATGCAGCTATTGCGGGTGGGGTCAGTGTAATACTGACTCCTACTTTGCATATTTCTTTTAGCAAGGCAGGGATGCTGTGTGAGGATGGACGATGCAAAACCTTCGACAAACGGGCCAATGGCTATGTAAGAGGAGAAGGTGCAGGCGCTATTTTATTAAAGCCTTTAAGCAAAGCTGAAGCGGATGGGGACCATATTTATGCGGTGATCAGGGCAACTGCTGAAAATCATGGAGGACATGCCAATTCCCTCACAGCCCCGAATCCTAATGCTCAGGCAGAGCTCTTGGTGAGTGCTTATGAAGAAGCAAAAATTGATCCTGGCACCGTGACTTACATAGAAGCGCACGGAACTGGCACCAGTTTGGGAGACCCCATCGAAATTAATGGATTAAAGAAAGCCTTCGAGGAACTTTACAAAAAATGGGGGAACCCCTTACCCAATGCACCACACTGCGGAATAGGAGCAGTGAAAACAAATATCGGACACTTGGAAACAGCCTCCGGTATTGCCGGTGTTCTCAAAGTGCTCTTGGCTATGAAATATAAAAAATTACCTGCCACTGTCCACTTCGATGAGCTCAATCCCTATATCAAATTGGAAGGGAGTCCTTTTTACGTTGTAAGCAAGACAAAGCCCTGGGAAAGTTTGCAGAATGGTAATGATGGCAGCAAGGATAGTAATCAGGAGATACCAAGACGAGCGGGAGTGAGTTCCTTTGGTTTTGGTGGAGCCAATGCCCATGTAGTCCTTGAGGAATACATAAAAGTACCGCTATCTCCGCTATCTTCTCAGCCGAGCGTGGGGAGTCAGGCCCCTTATGTTATCATTCTTTCAGCTAACACTAAGGAAAGGCTCAAGGCTTATGCGGCAAAAATCGCAGAGTTCATAAGCAATAACAACAGCAATAATAACAGCAATAACAATAGCACTGCCAACAGCACTGCCCAAGTCAGCCTTGCTGATATCGCCTATACATTGCAGGTAGGCAGGGAAGCTATGGAAGAGCGGTTGTCGGTGATAGTATCGAGCCAGAATGAATTGATGGAAAAGTTAACGCACTATTGCCAGGATAAGACAGATATTGAGAATTTATTCCAGGGGAATGCCCGGCAGAATAGGGCCAAACTTGATCTTCTTATAGAGGGAGATGACGGGGAAGAATTTGTAAAGATTATTATAAAAAACAGAAAAATCACCAAACTCGCCAGACTCTGGGTAGCAGGAGTGGAAATAAACTGGAAATTACTCTATCCCAACCATACCACTGCAAACCGCGTATCTCTTCCCACCTACCCCTTTGCCAGAGAGCGGTATTGGGTGCCGGAAGATATAACGGCACACTATCAGTATGGTGCAACGAATCAGCACGGTGCAACGAAAGGATTACATCCCTTAATCGATACCATTATTCCCTCGTTAAGCTTGCACGAGGGGCTTGTTTTTCAAAAAACTTTACACGATACCGATTTGATTGTAAGGGACCATAAAGTAAAGGGCCTATCCGTATTGCCTGGCGTAGGATATATGGAAATGGTCCTTGCAGCCATTTCTCAAATCAAAGCAGGTCACCATCCCAATCTCTCACAAATGTATTGGGTCCGGCCCCTGGCAGTACCGGAAGGGGAAAAAGAAGTCCGGATCATCATAAAAGAGAATGGTGAACATGATGGACAGGGGGAACATGATGGACACCTGGAGTATGAATTCCAAAGTGACCATAATGGCAACGGCACCCCTGTCATTCACGCCAGGGGGAGAGCTCGTTTTGACGAAATCTCTTCTCAAAAAACCAGTCAATGGATATCCATTGAAGAGATAAAAGCACGGTGTACTCGCCAGGTTGACCAGGAAGCGATTTATTCGCGATTTAAAGAAACCGGCATGAATTATGGCACGTATTTTCAAGGGTTAAACCATATCTGGTCAAATGAAGATGAAGCCCTTGGACAACTCATTATTCCTGCCGAGTATGAAAATGAGTTGAAGAATTATACTCTTCATCCAACTCTTATGGACGCTACCCTTCAAACCATATCCGGCTTTTACGAAAAGACATCACAGACCCTTTTACCTTTTGCCATAGAAGAAGTAGAAATCCTGCATCCTCTCAAACCAAGGGGATACGCCTATGTTAAGGCATTAGGTGACAGCCAGTTCCACGTGGCTATTTTAGATGAAACCGGGCTTGTGTGTGTCAAACTTCACGATGTGACCATGAGAGAGTTAAAAGACGATTCTCAAAATTTCTTTTATTCTCCAAGGTGGATTGAGAGTCCTTTACCTCCTGCAACTCAAGAAGACAAGGATAACAGTGGGAATACGCGGAGCAATGGAAACAATGGAAATAGTGGAAAAAAGACGGTACTTATTGTATACCCGCCCGATAGCTTTGGGCTGGAAAAAATAGTTGCTCAGGCCCATCCGGCAGACGAAGTAATCGAAATTAAATTAGGAACTGAAACAGGCCAGCGCAGCAGTAATTCCTGGGAAATAAATACACAAGACGCTTCCGCCCTGGACAACTGCATCCGGCAATTCACTGGCGTCAATAGTATCTATTTTCTCGGAGGAATCCGGGACAAAAAAGCAGATGTTGACGATTTGGATGCCTTGGCACTCACTCAGGAAAGAGGCGTGATTTCCCTGTTCAGACTGATTAAGTCACTCAGCCAAAACAATCTTACCCAAAGCCCTCTTTGCCTGAAAGTTATTACTAATGATGTTCACCAAAGTGCTGATGTTCACCAAAGTGCCTATGTTCACCAGACTGGTAATGTTCAACAGGCTGCCTCAGAGCAAATCTCCAACCCGTATGCAGCGAGTTTGTTTGGCTTGTTCAGGGTAATGGCCAGGGAATATTCAACGATGGATATTGCCTGTATTGATATCAGCCTCAAAGATATAGAGACGACGGATTTGACGCAAGGAGAGGCGAATTCATCTGAAATAAAGGCGGATTCACTGCAAGAGAAAATACCAGCCCTGGTAAGAGCAATTCTTGAAGAGCCCGGAAACAAAAAAGGTGAAGAGGTGGTCATCCGAGATGGAAAACGATATGTGCGTACTCTCGTGCCAATCATCCTTCCTTCCGTAAGCCAGACACCTTTCCGGCATCAGGGAGTTTATGTGATTCTAGGCGGAGCAGGGGGAATAGGGCTTGAATTAAGCCGCTACCTTGCTGAAACAGTACAGGCATGGCTGGTATTACTGGGGCGGGGTGAGCTGGATGACAGACGGAAAGAGAAAATTTCTCAGATTGAATCAAAAGGCGGAAAAGTTCTGTACTTACGGGCTGATGCAACAAATCTTTCAAGCATGAAGGCAGCTATTGAAAAGGCGAAGGCTCAATTCGGCAAAATCAATGGCGTTGTGCATTCCGCTATCGTACTCAGAGATAATATCCTGGAAAACATGGATGAAGAAAGCTTCCGTACGGCCCTGGCCCCCAAGGTGGCAGGCAGTATGGCTTTATACAAGGCAGTGGAGGGAGAACCTCTTGACTTTATCATGTTCTTTTCTTCAGCCGTATCGTTTATAAGTAATATGGGGCAGAGTAACTACACTGCCGGGTGTGCCTTCAAGGATGCCTTTGCGCTCTACCTTAATAAAAAAACGGCCTATCCGGTAAAAACCGTCAATTGGGGCTTTTGGGGTAGCGTAGGCGTTGCGTCCACAGAGGATTACAAAAGGCGGTTGAAGGCTATCGGAGCCCAGTCAGTTGAGCCTGCTGAAGGGATGGAGGCAGTAAAGCGTATTTTGGGCCATCCTGTCGATCAAATTATGGCTCTTAAAGCGGAAGACACCATGCTGGAAAGAATGGGCGTTGACCTGCAACATCAAATGGTGATTGATGAGCATAGCGGAGAACTGAAGCTAGAAAAGCGCAAACAGGTACATACGCAGATTTCCAACCAGGTTCGGGAGAAAATTGAATCTGCGTCAACAACTGTTTATCAAGGCCCGAAACTTCCAGAGCAACAAATGCCGCAACAGGCAGCTAAAAGAGAGGCAGGCAGCAGCGAAGAGGCAGTGATACAGCATATTCAAAAAGGGATTGTGGACACTATTGCCGCTTCCCTGGGAATGAGCGCTCAGAAGATAGATTTTGGAAAACCGTTTCCCGAATATGGGGTAGATTCCATCCTAGGATTGGAGTTGGTTAGTAAACTCAATAAAGTATTCGGCATAACGCTGAAGACGACAGCCACCCTTAACTATGCTAACGTGAGTGATTTATCCCGCCATATCTATGATAAATATGGAGAAAAAATTGCTGAAACACTCCCGGCAGCACCCAAGGGCGAAAAAAGCTTATCCAGTGCTCATACGCTGTTTACTCAACAGCCCAAGGTCAATCAGCCCAAGGCCAGTCAGGCCGACTTCGGTCAACTCAAGGCTAATCAAGAGCAACACATATCGCAACACACACAGCAACGGGCAACAAGTAGAGAAGAATCGGTGAGACAGCATATTGAACAAAGGATTGTGGAGAATATCGCTGCTTCCCTGGGAATGAGCACTCAGAAGATAGATTTTGGAAAACCGTTTCCCGAATATGGGGTAGATTCCATTTTAGGATTGGAGTTAGTTAGTAAACTCAATAAAGTATTCGGCATAGCGATGAAGACGACAGCCACCCTTAACTA
>Ga0307378_10005457_pt1 | contig 17723 bp, 15 predicted proteins | sample UN1MG_FD_202238 | JGI IMG/M metagenome (GOLD analysis project Ga0307378, IMG submission 202238) | Soil microbial communities from Risofladan, Vaasa, Finland - UN-1 | ecosystem: Environmental > Terrestrial > Soil > Coastal area > Acid sulfate soil | place: Finland: Risofladan, Vaasa | collected... | reverse complement strand
GAAGACGGCATAACAGTATCTGTGACAAATCAGGCATTTTTTAAGGCCCAAGTACCCGCCCAACCATAAACAATCCTTAATCATCTAAAAAAGTCCATATTGAGAACACAATTTTGGCAAAAAAGTGCCTGAATAATTGACTTTGCCGGGAGCATTGATTATTTTAATGAATGGTGCATGTGAAGACTCGGAGACCAAATTCGTTCGGTCGGTCTTTACTTATTAAAAGAGGGAGTCAAGAATGATCGCATCAAACGATGGTAGAAGCCGTGCCTTTTGTATATTTCTACTGGCAGGCGCTCTGCTTAGTCTGGAAGTAGCGTTTACGCGTATTTTTTCGTTCATCATGTTTCATCATTTTACCTACTTAGTAATCAGCACAGCGATGCTGGGTTTCGGTGCAGCGGGCAGCTATTTGACAACGCGTAAGACCAACAACGATTTTTCAGCAGGTAATGAGTTCATCGCTCGAAGCGCGTGTTTGCTTGGGTTGACGACAATAGCAGCAGTGGTTTTTATTCCGCGGATCCATTTTTATCCAATGGACATTTATTACCACCACGACTACAGCAATCTGTTGTCACTGATGGTTATCTTAGTGTTAGCCGCTACGCCTTTCTTTTTCGGGGGGACATGCATTGCATATATTATCAGCCGAGCAGGAAAAGGTATAAACAGCATATATTTCGCCGACCTGACCGGAGCTGCGAGCGGCTGTCTGCTAGCGATACTACTTATTAATTGGCTTGGCGGGATAGCGACTTGCTTTGCCGTAGCGGCAGTGGGCATGCTGGTTGCGGCCATTTCAAGCGTGTATCGGCGGAAGCGTTATCTGATTGGGGCGGTAGTAACGCTGGCATTAACAGGGGGAGTTGCGCAGACGGAGTGTCTTCCAATGTATGTGCCATCGAGTAAAGCGATGTTTGGGAAGGAGCACCTGGTCGAGTTGGTTAAGTGGCATGTTATTACGCGGCTCGACGTTACGCGGCCGGAGGAGTCTTACTACTCATTCGCGGGGGCGTTGTCACATAAATACAAAGGGGAGCCGCAAAAAGTCCGTTTGATATATCAGGACGCAGCAGCATGGACCGGCATTATTCAACCAACTCCGACGTCGCAAGAGACAAAGTCTTTGGGCTATTATCTTCAGGGTGCAGCATACAAAATCAAGCCGGAAGCTGAATCGCTTGTAATCGGATGTGGGGGCGGGGTGGACATTCTAATCGCCCAATACTACGGAGCCCGACAGATAGTAGGCGTGGACATCAATCCGCACATGATTAAACTGATTAGTGAAGAGTATAGCGACTTTGCGGGGCATGCGTATGAAGGCAATGATGTTGAGTTGATTGTCTCGGAAGGCAGACATTATCTTAGTCGCGAACAGCGCAAGTTCGACGTGATACAACTTAGCGGCGTAGATACCTTTTCTGCTTTATCAACAGGGGCATATGCCCTCAGTGAGAACTTCATCTATACCGCAGAGGCGATGGACCAGTACTTGGCCCACCTGAAAGAGGACGGTATTATCAATATATCACGTGGTTTTTTTACACCACCTCGTGAAACGCTTAAACTTGTCGCAACATGGGTGGAAGCATTGGAGCGTACAGGCGCCGAACAACCATACAGCCACATGATGATTCTGAGCGGTAAAGGACAGGGTTCATCGATGTCGTGGGCACAAACGCTGGTGAAGCGCTCGCCGTTTAGTAAAGACGAAGTTGAGACACTCAGAAGCTGGACGGAATCACTGGGATTTGACGTAAATTACGACCCATATACAGAAAGGGGAAACGAGTTAGAGACGATAATCCATTTGAGTCCAAAGGAGCGAGCACAATTTATTGCAGGACATCGTCTTAATATCCAGCCTGCGACAGACGACAGGCCGTTCTTCTTCCAGTTTTATCGTTGGGGAGATTTGCTGCGGATGGGCTTGAAAGGGGGTGGAGGGGTGCGCCCGCCGCTGGCACTGCTTATACTTCTTGGCAGCTTTGGCATAGTCACTATCCTGAGCGGGGTATTTATTATTTATCCGCTGTACCGTCAAGGGACTTGCGCGAAACAAGGCGGGCGGGCAGGTATTTTCATTTACTTTGCGTCACTGGGTTTCGGATTTATAATGGTGGAAATTGCCCTGCTGCAGAAACTGACGGTATTTCTCGGCGGGCCCACGTACTCTATGTCCATCACACTATTTACTATTCTTTTGGCGTCGGGCATCGGCAGCTTTTTGTCGCGACACTGGTCAGGTCGACCCTTTCGAGTCCTTAGGGTTGTGATTCCTCTGCTGGTAGTCGGCATTATAGGTGAATCGCTGTTACTCGATTATATGATACCAAAGCTAATGTACCTATCACATTTTCTGCGGGGCGTGGCAACGGTGGCTTTAATTGGACCGCTGGGCCTGCTGATGGGCATTCCGTTTCCAGCAGGACTTCGGCATGTGGACCAGTCACGGTCAGAGTTGAATCCGTGGGCGTGGGGGATTAATGCTTGTGCCACTGTAATGGGAACTATCGTTTGCATAATGGTCAGTACGTTGTTCGGCTTCCGCACAGCGCTAGTTAGCGGTGCAGCGATGTATTTAGTCGGGTGGTTCTTCTTTACCATCTCGCAGCATGGCGTCATAACAAAACCAGTTGCTTTAGATTAGATATGCCTGGTCCAATATGTTTACTTAATGAGTTTTCGAACTTGTTTGAGCTGGGCGATTATTTGCCTTCTGCAACTACTATTGTCAACCGAATTTTCCGGTCATCCCTTATCTGAGCGGCAGATTTTTTAACTGTTTTTTCACCGGAAGTCAATACCGGCTTTGGTATTGAAATCAAATCAGCAGATGTGTTATCGATAGCAGCAAAGACTTCTTTGCCCGGTAGAGCGGAGCTGATTTTGTTCAAGGCGGCGAAGTCGGCGGCCAATTTAACACTTTTTTGCGTATTATCCTGGTTGATAATTTCAGCAAGCTGGTTAATGGTGACATTTTCAACGACTATTTTTTCATCGAACTGTTCGGTATCAATATACATCGTAGCGTTTTTCAGGCCGCGGAAGCTATTTTGTATATCAGCCAGGAAAAGCGACAAATTTTCTCTGCCAGCGTTTAGAGTATATGTTGCTTTGCGGTCCTGAGATATTTCCACCTGCCACTGTTCCTGCAATATGTTTTCATTAAGAGCGTTTGCGATAAGAGCATTAACAGCATTTGGACTATCTGTTCTCAATTCTATTGTGGTATTTAAGACGGTCTCGCCGGGAGCAGCGACAATTGATTTTTCACTTGCGGCGAGTATTGGAGGAGCAGTCATTTCGGCTGGTGGTTGTGTTTGAACGGCGACGCTTTTTTGAGGCACAGGGGTCGGAGCGATAATATTATAGACCACAACCGCCAAAACAGCCACGAGACCAATCATCGCGGCAATGGTGGCGAGTTTGCGACCGAACAAGTGCCTTGTTCCCCTGATCTGTTTGTACTGCTCGGCATATTGTCCGAGGAGGGTGTTTTTTTCGAGAGCGGTCTTAACGCGGTCAGGCATATCGGCGGGAGCCTGCTCGACAGGCAGGGAGCTAAGGAGCATTCTACCTCTTTGCAATCGCTGAAGTCTTTCGAGGATTCTCGTGTCATGTGCAATAAGCCGCTGGACTTCGGTCAACTGCCTCGGTGAGAGCTCACCATCAATGAAACCATTTAGCAATTCATCAATATTTTCCGATTTCATCGTAAAAACCCCTCAAAAATTTCTCTCAGATTATTTCTTGCCCGGCTTAGTCTGCTTTTTACGGTTCCCAATTCGAGTTCGAGCACTTTTGTAATCTGAGCATAGTTCATTCCTTCAATGTCCCTTAAAACAATTACAGTCCTTTGCGTATCATCGAGTTTCATCAGTGCCTTCTGTACCAAATCACAGAGTTCTTTGTTCTGGGCGACGATTGCTGGGTCAGGCGAGGCATCATTTCTTAAGAACTCCTTTAGTATTTGTTTTGGTCGCCAGTTATTTTCCTTTCTTTCAGTTTCGAGGCTCGTGAAGGCAACCTTTGAGCTTCTCTTGCAGTGGTTCAACGTCAAATTGACTCCTATTCTAAAAGCCCATGTATAGAAGCTGCTTCTACCTTCGAATTTATCTATGTTTTCAATTACTTTGACAAATGTATCCTGTGTAAGTTCCGCGGCATCATCAGGATTAGCACACATTTTCAAAATAGTGTTGTAAATCCGGTTCTGATACTTGTAAATGAGCCTTTCCATGGCGGCAGAATCACCCTGCCGGCACTGCTGCACGAGGACGTCATCATCGATGTTAATGTTCGGTGCACCTGCCACCTTCTATCTCCTTATTTAGACCGGAGTCAGGCCCAAAAGTTCCAATTAAAGAAATAAAATTCGTATAGACCAAAGGATATAATCGCAGAAAAAGGGTTGCCGGTCAACAAAAAGGGGATTTTCAGGGCAATCAAAAAGAGTCCTATAATTATACGCATAGACCCAAACTAAAAGGCTAAATCAACCAATCGCGGCTTTAGAAAGTGTGATTTGCTCTCAACAACAGGTTTCAATCGGAGTACTGATGCGCGCCAACGTCTGGGACGCTCATGTCCGGGAGGGGATTTTGCCAGAAATCGAAGCCGCCGTTATCGGGAATATACACACCTGCATCGATACATGGAGAACCAGTGGTAAGCATATAGCCTGTGAGAGTATCAGTACCATCTGCTCCGGAACCGGGAGCGTCGAGCATTGGGTCTGCTGTGATGGCATTAGGGTCATACGGTGGGTCGACGTGGTTGCCATAATAGACATTGTTTGAGAAGACAATGTTTGTGGCGGAACCGAAGCCGGAGGCGTAATTATATGTTCCATCGTCATTGCGGCTTAAGGCATAAGCGTAACGGAGAGTTCCGTCGGCATAAAAGATATTGTTGTAGAATTGACTATCGTCGGGCCAGCCGTCCCAGCTGCCGAACAGAACAAGCGGTATGTCAAGAGCAGGCTCGACGTAGATAACATTATTGTATATGAGAGTGTTTTGAACCCCCCCACCGGAAATATGGAAAGTTCTCTCGGCATCGTCCTGGCTTATGTTGTAACGGACGACGGTACCTAAGGTGCCAATGTTCGATGATGAAGGTGAGGGCCCGCAAATAAGTATAAAGCCACCGTCGTTGTCGTGACTGTAATTGTACTGGAAGAGAGAGTTTTGGCAATTGTAGTCGGAATCAAAACCCTGGCCGTCCTTTGTCCCCTTGACGTGTGAGACTTCGTTAAACTGTATGACAGTGTCATCACAACTCCAGGGCCAGATGCCCGCGGCGTAATCCTCGCATCGCTGCCGTCCACCGTGTACGGTATTGAATTCGACGAGGCATCCATCACAACCCCAGGGTTTTATGCAGTCGCCGCCGATGTCCTCGAGAAGGTTTCCCCGGATGACAACATTTAAGCTTGGGAACCAATTGGAAGAATGGTCGGTAAATGTTGAGCGGCCGCAGATACCGTTTCGGTCGGTGCGGACGACGTGGCAGTCCTGTATCAGCAGGTCGTCAAAACGAGAAAGCTCGGTTCCTTTGCATTCCCAGAAGATGCCACAGCCTTCGGTTGATTTGTCGAGGCTGCCGTTGACATCATGGACGTAGAGATTCTTTAGATGGATATGATGAAGTGTTCCGGAACCGTTTGCCGAAACCCTTACGCCGGTTCTCCAATTCACTCGGGTTGGTCCGAGGTTTGTAATCTCAAGATTGTTTACCTCCCAGTATTCGACGTTTTCGAGCAGTAGTGTGTCGAGCACATCACCTTCGCCATCTATGCGCGGCTTTGTGCCTTCGCCGTACATGTCGATTATAATTGGCTTTGCGGCTGAGCCGGAGCCTTGTGGTTTCAACTGACCGGTATAGGTGGTTCCGGCTTTGAAAAAGATTCTATCGCCGGGGAAAAAAGTTTGAGCGTTGACAGGGTCGAGGGACTGCCAGGGCTCGTTAGGAGAGGTGCCGGGGTTGCTGTCATCTCCGTTTTCGCTGTCGATGTAATAATAGCCCCTATGCCAGGTACCGGTGAGAACCGCGTAATCTTTGAAATCAACATTTCCGTCCTCGTATGCATCGGCAATTACGTCAGGGCCGGTGTTTAGCCAGTCGGAGGTCATTATTGCCAAGTCATCAAAGTTAACAATGCCATTAGCGTCAAAATCGGCGGCAAGCCTTAAAGTGAACCACCAGATGTCGCCCCTCCAGAGGTCAGGGCCGTTAACCTGGTCGATTCGCCAGTAATAAGTCGTCGAGAACTGGATCTCGCACGGGTCATAGGTGTTAATATCAGCGGAGATGTTTGCCTTGTAGACACTTGTGCCTATTGGCCAGGTGTTGTTGGCATCATTTACATCGTCAAAGTCGGTGCCGATGTAAATGTCCTGAGAGTCAGCATTGATTCCAGGTGTCCATGCAAGGGTCAAATCTTTGAGCAGATTACTCTGACCATCAGCAGGCATTGGGTTGGTGGCGAAAAAGAAGTTGATGAAATCAAGCCTTACATTATCGAAACCGGCCCTGATGCCCTGGCTATACGTAGAAGTGCTAATAAACAGAACGCCCAGTTTTTCTCCGATGAACGGGTCCGCAGGCTGGACGGTGTAGGTGAGTTGATACTCGTCCCAGCTCCTGTCCGAATCGCTACCTGCAATTGAGGTAATTTCAACGGCAGTACCATTATCGTCATAATATAACCACCCCTCATAGTTTACAATGCCAGACTGCGGCCAGGTTTTAATCGCGTCAAATGTCAGGAGGTACTGGTCACCTTCGGCGATGGTGTGGTCGAGGGTTTGATACAGAGAACTGTTTTTCCCGAGGTATGCACATTGCGAGCCATCAGTCGCTAAGGCTTCGATGCCGAAATCAGAGCCGTCGACGGTCCAGTAGGTGGGTACAACAAGGCTCTGCTTGCCGCCGGGCGGAAACTCGAAACTGTGGTTTTCGACTGAAATACCGGCAGCTTTGCAGATACAAAACATGGTTAAGACAAGGGGAAAAACAAGGTACGGCGATTTTCGGTTCAAAGTACAACTCCTCCGAATTAAACCAATAAGCCACAAAAACAAAAAATAACACAATATTTTTTAAGCTGCGACGACAATAAGCAGTAAATTTCTCCTCTAAAACAGTAATATTATAGTAAGTCCGTCCACACTAATCAAGCACAAAAACGCCGCAGGTTCTGAAATGTAATTACACATGACAACTGCGAGACGTAATTTTTGTTAGATTTTCGAAGAATGAGGCGGTTTATTCGGGGTGTTTTAGGAGCATTTCGGCATAATGTCGCTTACCAGTGGGACACATGAACGTCACCTGCAGTATGAAGCTTCGGCCGTTGAGTGAGTCAATCTGCAAATTGAATTCATAGGCCCTTACGAAATCTCTCCAGTACCGGTTGTTTTTGTCGGGGTCTGTCAAATCGAAATCGGGCCAGAGCATAATTCTCCTGCCTTTTTGCTCGGCGGAACGGGCGACAGGCTCATAAAGTTCAAAACGAAAGACACCGGGGTTTTTCTCCTGGCAACCAAACCTGTCAAGCAGGCTGACATATGCCTTTATTTGGCAGATGTCTTCTCCGCTTCCCTCACAGAGGAAATAAGTCAGAGGGAGGATTTCGATTCTTTCAGGTTTGTAGGCCTGAATCAAGTCAGTTGTGCTTTCATCCTCAAAAGGTTCTTTGTGAGTGTTCGGCTCACAGGCAGCAAAAGGCAAAAGAGCGAAGATGAGAAATATTTGCAATGTTAAGGCGATTTTTTTCATAAGCTATAAGTCCCTGTCCAGGATGTGTCCCAGGCGGTACTTTTTCGTTTTCAAGTAATCTACGTTGTGTTTCCCGGGCTCAGCAATTAACGGGATTTGCTCGACAATTTTAATACCATAAACCTCAAGTCGGCTTATTTTCTTCGGATTATTAGTCAATATTCTAATTTTTCTGAGTCCCAAATCACGGCAGATTTGGGCCCCGATGCCATAATCTCGTCTGTCGGCCATAAAACCCAATTTGAGGTTTGCTTCGACGGTGTCAAGCCCCTGCTCCTGTAGTTTGTAAGCCCGCAGCTTATTTGTCAGCCCAATACCTCTTCCCTCCTGTCGAAGATAAATAAGGGCCCCTATTCCAGCCTGTTCAATCATTTTCATTGCGGTTATAAGCTGATAACCGCATTCACACCTTTGCGAATGAAAGAGGTCGCCGGTCATGCATTCTGAATGGACGCGTACAAGAACGGGCCCATCATGCTCAATCGGTCTGGAGTCAGCATCGAGATTACCGACATCACCCTTGCAGAGGGCCAAATGCGGTTCAGGCAAAGTCGTGCTCTGGTATGCGATGAGTTTGAATTCGCCGTAATCGGTGGGCAGCTTTACGGTCTCGAGGCGTTTGATTTGACTTTCGCGCTGGAGGCGGTACTCGATGAGCTTTGCGATGGAAGCAATTTTGAGGTTGTGCTTTTCGCAGAATTTCAACAATTGAGGGACCCTTGCCATGGAACCATCTTCATTCATGATTTCACAGATGACACCAGCAGTTTTTAGGCCGGCCAGTTTCATTAAATCGACGGCGCCTTCAGTTTGTCCAGCTCTGACGAGGACACCGCCCTGCCGGGCACGAAGTGGGAATATATGGCCGGGCCGGACAAGGTCACGCGCCTTTGCATCATCTTTAATAGATGCCAATATTGTTTTCGCGCGGTCTGCAGCACTGATTCCCGTTGAGATTCCTTCGGCAGCATCGATGCTGACGGTAAATGCGGTTTCGAACCTCGCGGTGTTTTCGGTAGTCTGTGGGTATAGTCCGAGCGAATCACATTTTTCGGCGGTTAAAGGCAGGCAAATCAGCCCCCTGCCGTGAGTGGCCATAAAATTAATGATTTGGGGTGTTACTTTTTCAGCGGCACAGACGAGGTCACCCTCATTTTCACGGTCTTCAGCATCGACAAGAACAATCATTTTGCCCTTTCGGAGCTGCTCGAGGACTTGAGGTATTTCGCTAAATTTTACAGCCATATTTGAGTTCGATGCTCCTGCTCGCCGCCACTTTTTAATTATACAGCCATTATTTAGTCAGGAAGCGGCGTTTTGGTTCATATTATGCTCATATTGCTCAATATAGCGACTTCCGGTGCGGATGTAAATAAGAGTTGCGAGAATAGCGGTAGTGGCGGCGGACCACCAGAGGACCCTCAAAAACCAAATCCAGCCGGGAATAAACATAGAAATTTCGGGGGCCAGTAGAACTGAGGCAACCATTGACAACTGCAAAACGGTGGCAACTTTCCCAATGAATACAGATACAAGTCGCACCTGCAGTGTTACGAAATAAACAATAATAAAGCCAATGAGCAGAAAGAGGTCTTTTCCGATAATCAGTACGGCAACGGTCGGGGGCAGTCGAAAACCGGTCACGCCCGCTCCGGGTAGAGCCAGCAGGACGCAGGCACAAGCCATAAGCAGTTTGTCGGCCATCGGATCCAGGAAGGAACCAAGCTTGGTGACCTGGCCATTCCTTCGAGCAAGATAACCGTCAAGAGCATCACTGGCGGCCATAATCAGGAAGATAAAAATCGAGAGGTATCGCATAACACTGCTCATTGCCGGGCTAAGAGCAGGGTCGTTCATTTTCAGCATGCAGCTTACAAAGGGGACGGTGAATAGTATCCGAAGTATGGTTATTCGATTTGCCCAGTTCAATTTCATATGCCGCACCTTAGATTAAGCACGAAAAAAGCCACAATAATATATCGGCCAGGTGGATTTTTAACAACAGCCAGGTATCCGGAAGCTGTGAACCAGCGTTATAGACGCCCAAAGGACTTTTACTGCCCCAAAGACAGCGGTTTGTTTTCCGGGTTTGGTGCTCAAGGATTATTCGGTTTATTTTTCTGCGGAGGTTTTGGGACAACTTGCAGCTGCGGTAGCGTCCGGATTATCCGAAGCAGAGCTATCGGCCTGATTTGCCAGGGGGCAGGTCGGTTTTTTGGCACAGCTTTTGTCCTTGGTGCAGGTGCTTTGTTTAAAGGGACAGCCGGAAATCTCAGGGTTAGTGGTTGTTGAGGGGCAAGGTGTTAAAACGGATTTCGTGCCACAGGGTATGCTGCAGGAAGTGTTGCCGGCAATAAACGAATGTGTAGCGAGAGCACCGACGGCAAGTAATACGACAACGAATATTGCGGTTTTGAGAACTTTTGCCCGGCTGGAACTTTGTGTCGAATCGGGGCAATCCGGCTGGCCCTGCGGGGTATTTTGTTCGTTATTTTCCATATTTCTTTCTCCGAGTTAAATATTCAAAAACGATAACCTTGAATATATTACGTATGCGATAAATATCCGTTCGCACTCTTTATTGTTCTTGTCGGTCAGAAACAACATCCAGATTTTAATATATTAGCAGAAAAAGGTAAATTTGTCAATAACGCAGAATATTTCTTGATGTAGATTTTGGTGTTGATATAATTCGTCGGATGGCTTAAAGGGGTTAACAATGGCATTTTTGAACGTAAATATAGACCATGTAGCGACAGTTCGTCAGGCGCGGCGAACGGATGAGCCGGACCCGGTATGGGCGGCGGCCGAGTGTGAGCTTGCCGGGGCGAACGGGATTACAATACATCTTCGTCAGGACCGTCGTCATATCTGCGACCGTGACGTCGAGGTTTTGAAAGAAACGGTGGCGTGCAAGCTGAACCTCGAGATGTGCATGGCAGAGCCGATAGTGAAAATCGCGGAAAGAATACGTCCCGAACAAGTGACGCTGGTTCCGGAAAAACGAGTGGAGTTGACAACGGAAGGCGGTCTGGATTGTGTAAAGTACAAGAGGCGCCTTGCGGAGGTGGTAAGGCGGATGCACCATAAAGGGATTTTGGTGAGTACTTTTATCACGCCGGAGAAAGCTCAAATAGAAGCTACATCTGATACGGGTTGTGATGCGATTGAACTGCATACGGGGATGTATGCCAACGCGAAGACTGAAAGAAGTATCAAGCGAAGATTAAGCGAACTGGAAAGCGGTAAAGACTTCGCGATGGAAAAGGCACTGTTAGTCCACGCAGGTCATGGTTTGACATATCGCAACATCGGGCCGGTGGCAAGTATCAAGGGGTTTTGTGAATTTAATATCGGCCACAGTATCGTATCGCGGGCGGTGCTCGTCGGGATTCGTGAAGCGACCGCAGAAATGATAAAGTTGATAGATAAATACAGCGTGTAAATTTAAAGGGAATTAAAAATGTTTACAGGCGCGATGGTGGCGTTGATAACGCCTTTTCAGGACGGGGAGATTGATTTTCGCACGCTTGATGAGCTGGTAGATTTTCATCTGGAAAGCGGGATTGATGGAATAGTTCCGGTCGGCACGACGGGAGAATCACCGACTTTGACCCATTCTGAGCACAAGAAGGTGATTGAAAGGGTGGTCAAGGCAGTGGGTGGCGAAGTCCCCGTTATAGCAGGCGCAGGTTCGAACTCAACGGCTGAAGCGATTGAATTAGCGGCATTTTCGAAAAAAGTCGGAGCGGACGCTACGCTGCAGGTTGACCCTTATTACAACAAGCCGACGCAGGAGGGATTTTATCAGCATTTCAAGGCGATAGCCGAAGAGGTGGATTTGCCGATGGTGCTGTATGATATACCGAGTCGTTGCGGAGCTGGGATGACACCGGATACGATTGTCCGGCTGTCAAAGATAGAAAATATTGTCGCGCTGAAAGAAGCGACGGGCAGCCTGGACCACGCGAGCCAGGTCGCGACGCAGTGCGATTTGACTATTCTGTCGGGCGACGACTCACTTACGCTTCCGATAGCGTCTATCGGAGGTAAAGGGGTTATCAGCGTAGTGGCCAATATAGTGCCTGCGGACGTGAAAGCAATGACGGACCTTATTTTGGCGGGTGATTTGGTTTCAGCGCGTAAGTGGCATAACAAGCTGTTTGCGCTATGCAAAAACCTTCTTAGCCTGGCGACGAACCCGATACCGATTAAAGCAGCAATGTCGATACTGAATCTGGCTTCGGAGGAGATGCGGCTTCCTATGGTACCTATGGAGCAAAGCAAGAAGGTTATTTTGAAACAAACTCTCGGCGAGTACGGACTTTTGAGCTGAAATCAATCAGTATTCTGCGTTACGATAAACTCTGAGGGTTGAGGAAATCATAGAGCTTACGGAGTAATTTTGCGTGAGGGTTTTCTGCGCGTTCTTTGCAAGTTTTCTGGCGAAATCGTGCGCATCGAGCAGCCGTTGAAGTGCGGCCTTTATGCTCAGTTCATCTTCGGTGTCAAAGACAAGCGCAGTCCGGCTGTCAATTATTAAATCATCAACACCGCCGATGCAGGTGGCGACGGCGGTTCCAACACTCATCGCCTCGAGCAGCCAGGTATTAAACTGCTTTTTCGGTGCAGATTGGACGAAGATGTCGGCGGCAGCAAGAACTGAACGCCTGGGCTCAAGGTGCGGGATTATAACGGCAATTTGACTAAGGCCCAGCGCGGTAAGTGCCTGGCGGAGACGTCTTTCGGCTTTTCCTGCACTTATTACCACAAGCATAAATTCATAGCCGTCAATAGCAAGGTGTCTTATGGCGGTGAGTAGATTTTCAAAGCGTTCAAAATTATCCGCCGGAGCCACGGTTACTATCGAAGGGAGTTGGTCCGGTCTGCTGAAACAACAGGGGCCCTCTTCAGTAAATGTGCCGATGTTTATATGTTCGATTCGGTCTGCAAAACGGGGATAGACTTGGGCCAGATTGGCGGAGATACTTTTTGCCGGGCTGATGATTTTCACACAGCGTTTCGACGAGATTGAAAACTGGGCCCAGCGTTTCTGGAGGGAATTTACCGTAAGGACGTAAGGTAAATCCAGTTGCCTGGCAAGTCGTCTGGTAAGTTCGGCTTTTGTCTGGCACAGGCAGTGCAAAACAGTGGGCGCAAAATTCTCAAGGCGCTCGACGAGTATTTTTCTGTTCCACTTCCATAGTAGAGGTATGTTAAAAGACGGATGCCTAATAATATCGACGGCACCGGAGACAACAGCGTTAAGGTTTTGGTTCGTGGAACAAACGATGGCGGCGGGAATAGATTCGTCAGCAAATCCGACCATAAGATGTCTGAGTGAAGCCGGGAATTCAGTGAAGGTTTCGACGGAAGTAATCAGTGCCGGTCGAACCGCCTTGTTATCCGTTTTTCCCGAAGCTAAATCCTGTTGTTTGTCGTTCATAGGCTTAGTTTTCCATATATTGGTTGCCGGGACAAACACTATGAAAATCAAATCAGCATCTAACGCTCGGACATATTACCATAAAGTGAAGTTGTTGGCCATTGAGCATAGCCAATTTTCAGAAAACGAGGTATTTTTCTGCTTTTCTGAGCGTGGCTGAGTAGCGGGCAATATCGTGTAAAGAGGTTAATCGGGCTCCTCTTCGGCGTTGCAGGATTTTCCTTACGGTAATTGGTCCAATTCCGGGGACTTTCAAAAGCTGTGAAGGTGAGGCGTAATTAGGGTTTACGGGGAAGGCCTCCGGATGTTTTAAAGCCCAGGTTTGTTTGGGGTCAATATCAAGCGACAAGTTGCCATCACGGCCAAAAAGAATGTCCGAGGCCCTGAAACCATATCTTCGAAGCAGAAAATCAACCTGGTAGAGGCGGTGTTCCCTTACGAAGCCGGTAGTTTTGCTCTGCATTGAAGATTGTTCGTTTGAAAAAAAGCTGCTTTTAAAAGATTCATCGCCCTGCTGTTTCTGATAGGCACTGAAGTAAATCCTGTTGACATTCAGGCGGTCATAAAGAGCAGCCATATACTTTACGATTTGGCCATCGGTTTCTTCAGCGGCGCCGACAACGAACTGGGTTGTCTGTTTTACACGATGATATTTTGAGCCGGGCGAGGTGAGCCTGCTGATAAGTTTCATAGGCTCAACAATGTCGCGGATGAAATTTTTCTTTTTTGAAAGTTTTGCGAGAGGTTTTTCGCCGGGCGTTTCAATATTGAGAGAGACGGCATTGGCCACAGAAAGGGCCTTTTCGACAGCGGCATCGCTCGCACCGGGAATGACCTTGAGGTGGATATAGCCGCGGAAGTCGTGCTTCTTTCGAAGCAATTCAGCGGTGTCGATTAGTCTTTGCATCGCTGCATCGGGCGAGACGCAGACGCCTGAACTTAGGAACAGGCCAAAAACTTCACGACGATTGTAATAATCGAGGAAGACGTCAGCGGTCTCACGCGGAGTAAGCGAGCACCTCCTGATGTCCTGTTCATATCTGAGGGGGCAATACTTGCAATCACTGTTGCATACATTTGAAATAAGAGTTTTGAACAGGGTGCTTTTGCCGCCATCGGGCAGAGTGACCGGATATATCCAGCGGCCGTCAGCGCCTCGTTTTCTGTGCTCGTCCTTCTCGCCACTGCACGCACAGGCCAGGTCGTACTGTGCATCGGCACTTAGTATCCGCAGCTTTTGATGGGCATCCGGTTTGACTAAAACCCCAACCATAATATCCATCCTTAGAAAGAATGTATCCTTGCATTTATTATAAAACACCCGGAAGGATTTGCAACAATTTAGTTGCCTTTGAGCCTTTAACAGCACAAATTTTTACATAAACGAAAACGCCAACAGGCCCAGGGTCAGATAATCCTCCTGATATCGGCACTAAAAACAAATTTTTCGGAATATTTTTTTAACTTGAACTGCAGGCAAAACAAGCTACAGTATTGCCATATTTTTGAGACAATCATCAGAAGGGTTTAAACTCAGGTCTTACAAATTTAGGAGAACCAAAATGAAAAGCAGGGAACTAAGAACGGCCATTGTTGGAGTTGTGATGTTTTTGCTTGTCTTCTCAGCCTATGCACTGATTGCCGAGGACGCGGCAGAGAAGCCCGACCCTAAGATTGAGCAAATGCGCGCAGGCAAGAACTTCATCCCGACAAAGGTTTACAGTGCCGAAGAAGACCAAAAAATACTAAAGCTTTTTGAGGGTCTGCGTGTTGCCGACGTGGTAGACGGAATGGACAAGGTGGGCCTGCGAAATGTCGGTGCGATGGACCCGGCGATTCATCCGGCCTGGACAGATACAAAGGCATTCAAACACCGCTTCATCGGTATCGCCCTGACCGTACGATATGCCCCCGTCAACTGGCCGCTGCCGCCGAAAATGAACACCAAAGAATTCGACGAGTACCAGGACCGGCTATACTCAACAACCGCCGCCGAGCCCTTCGTGGACCTTATCCGCCCGGGGACCGCCGTCGTCATCGACGACTCGCTGGGCTACGACGTCGGCCCCATCGGCTCGTTCAACATCATGATTTACAAATCAAAAGGGTGCGTCGGCGTTGTCACCGACGCGACCGCCCGCGACCTGGATGAAGTCGCCGCCCAGAATATTCCGCTGTACATCAGAGAACCCGGCCGACGCATACGTCCCGGACGCAACCAGACCGAATCCGTCAACATGCCCATCGTCTGCGGCGGAGTACTGGTTATGCCCGGTGACGTCATACTCGCAGATGGTGACGGCGTCCTCTGTGTGCCTCGTGCATACGCAAACGAAGTGGCAGATTACGCACGAGCCACGCTCCAGATGGATATGCCCAGGCGCAAAGAAATGTATGAAAAGCTCGGGATTCCACTCGACGATTCCGTTAAATAAAGCCGCAGGGCTTATTTGACGATAAATTAAAAGATTAGGTTTTGTGGAAATTTACTGACTTTTTAACCTTTTTGGAAGGAAAGTATTATGAAATGTCCGGCGTGCTCGAATCAACTGCAGGAAATGACGGTAGCTGATATTACCGTGGACGTATGCAAAGGTGGATGCGGAGGTATATGGTTCGACAATTTCGAGCTTAAGAAATTCGACGAGCCTCACGAAGCAATGGGCGAAGCCCTTTTAGAGATAGAGCGTGACCCGAACGTTACCGCCGACCATAACCAGAAACTGAAGTGTCCGAAGTGCGACAACATCGTTATGATGCGTCACTTTTTCAGCGTTAAGAAGAAGGTTGCGATGGATGAGTGCCCCGGCTGCGCGGGTATTTGGCTTGACGCCGGCGAGCTTGGCCAGATACGCAGCCTGTTCGAGACCGAAGAGGAAAGACACAAGGCCGCAGAAGAATATTTCGATGATGTCTTCGGTGATGAACTGGCGGCGACGAAGGCACAAGAGCAGGCCAAACTTGAAAAGGTACGACGGGCAACGCGAGTTTTCCGATTTATCTGTCCGACCTATTATATCCCGGGCAAACAGGATTGGGGTGCTTACTAACCCCCCTGCCGGTTTTCCTTTAAAGTGAACTTGTCCTGAGCATATGCGAAGGAGTCCCGAATCCCTGCGAAGGCCTCTTTTTTAATGGTTAGCCTCCGAGCTACGACTGTATAGACTGGATACATAGCTTACAGGTGTTCGGGGACATGGTTGACACGTCAGTTTAAGGTATGATGTACCTTTTAGCTTGTTTAAAAGGAGGTGCATTATGTCGTGGAAGGACTGTTCAATCATCAATAATCCTTAATCATTTAAAAACTTTTCCCTTGATTCCCCTCAATCGCCACTGTACAATCCCTGCATACAGAAAAGCATCTTTGGGAAAAGTTAGGACCGGGAGAAAAATGAAGGGAGTTGATTATTCGTATTTTTCCCGTATTTGCAGCTTTGCGCATAAAAACTATCAATTTTTTAGAAAAAGGGAATAATGAAGAAGCTCGTCTTAATTTTGCCTCTTTTCTTTTGTGGATTCGGTTGTTCAACGTATCAAGTAGGTATTAATGGCTATTCGGCTTCTGGGGCAGATTTGGAACTTCCTCAGAACTCATCAATTTCCGTAGTTGCAGATACTAATGCACCTAACCCACTTTTTGAAAAAGAAGTTGCAAGCAAAATTCAAAAAATTCTAAATGAAAAAGGATATAGCTGCGCCCACGTTGGGAAAGCAGATTTTTACTTGTTTTTTGAATATGGCGTTAGTTCAGGGGAAAACAAAACTGGTGTCAGGCCGATATATCATGTAGGCGGCACAGCGACTTATTCAACTATACAAACGCCGGGATATACCACCTATGTTCCCTATTCCTACACCGTTTTTACAAGACAGCTCAAATTATTCTTGTTCGATAACAGTGTTATGGAGCGTAAAGTTGACCCCCTCTGGAGTGGAACAATAACAAGTACAGGAACCAGTTCCGACTTAAGAGAAGTAATAAATTATATGCTTGTCTGTGCCTTTGACCATTTTGGAGAAAATACAAAGAAACGGATAAATATAACATTAATTAAAGGCGACAAAAGAGCTAAGGCTCTTATTGACAACTAAGACAATAGTATCCTAAAATTTAGGCTATTGTGATAATACTTCTCACCCTCGCCACGATGATCTGCAGGAAAGGCAGTTCCTGATTAGGGAATTGGTGCCTCGCCAGCACGCGTTCGGTGGGCTGACTTGGGCGCAGCTTAGGGCGAGACACCTCCGGTGCTTTTACCGGATGTCTGGGGCCCGATGTCGTTTCGGAGAGTTGCCGTTATATTGAAGTCATTTGAAAGTGCATAATGGAAGCATAAACAATAAATAACTGCTCACGTGGAGACAAAAGCAACTGGGAGCGGAATCAACACGGGATAATAGATGCGAAAATGTTGGCGGGAATTGTGGGTTTCTGGGCCGTTATTTTTTTATTTTCCCTTTGACTTTTAAGGTCTATTAC
>Ga0307378_10005456_pt1 | contig 17723 bp, 14 predicted proteins | sample UN1MG_FD_202238 | JGI IMG/M metagenome (GOLD analysis project Ga0307378, IMG submission 202238) | Soil microbial communities from Risofladan, Vaasa, Finland - UN-1 | ecosystem: Environmental > Terrestrial > Soil > Coastal area > Acid sulfate soil | place: Finland: Risofladan, Vaasa | collected... | reverse complement strand
TCTATGGACGGGCCGATGGCGAACTTGGCACCCGGAAACAGGTGCATGACCGCCTCCGCCATAATGTGCGAGGTCGAATGGCGCAACCTATCCAACTGTTCTTCCGACATGATCACCTCTCCTTGTCAGCACCAATACAGTCGTCCCTGCCGGGCTCCTGAGGGGAGTTCTGCCCAATCCCGCTACCCGCTGCCGTCGCTCTTCGCCACCTGGACCAGCGGTTCGGGTTCCAACCCTTTCACCTGCGCAAACCGCGTCAAGACCACCCCGCCCAGGACAATCGCTGCGCCCAGAGCCTGCAAGGCCGTGAGCCTCTCTCCCAGGGTCGTCAGAGCGATGAGTATGGCCACCGGAGGTATCAGGTTATTATAGATCACCGTTCTGCTGGCCCCTATCTCGCCGATACTCTTGAACCAGATGACGTAGGCTACGCCAGCCGCTGGCACCGCGCTGAAGGCGAGAGCCAGCCACGTCCCCCAAGATATGTGGGACCACTGCTGGGCAACCATCTCCGGCACAGAGACAACCACTAGAAACACACTCCCGCAGAGCATCGACACGCTCATCATCCGCAGAGCCGAGTACCGCGCCAATAGCCGTCTTGACAGCACAGCGCTCGCGCCCGACAACGCGGCAGCGATGAGGGTCATCGCATCCCCGCGAATGCTATCCCAGGCCAACTGAAAGCCGGCGCCGCCACCTCGAATGGTCAACGCGACTCCCACGAAGGACATGCACATGCCCACGATCTGCAAGGGTGCGATCCTCTCCTGCCCTGAGGCCGCCGCAAACATGGCTGTCCACGCGGGGATGGTCGCCAGCATCAGCGAAGAGTTCGAGGCCGTGGTGTACTGCAACCCGACGGCGAAGAACACTTGATAGACTCCTACGGCCGTCAAGCCCACCATGATGGCCCTCAACCAGTCCTCCCTCCTGATCACAGGCTTGCCCTCCGTCACCCACGCCCAGATCAGAAGCATGACCGAGGCAGTGACGAAGCGAACAGAGGAGAAGGCCAAAGGTCCTATCTCGCGCAAAGCGTACTTCACCACGCTGAAGCTAGCTGCCCAGATCAATACCACAGACAGCAAGAGCAGATCAGTCCGGCCCAGCCGTCCTCTCATCCACGAACCTCTCCCTGATAAACGACAACCTCTCGCCATCTGGGGCGAGAGGTTTCCCGCGGTTCCACCCAACTTCGGCGGCGCACTTACACCGCCCTTGTGATGGCCAGTAACGGACGCCTCCGTGACTCCATACTCGGGATGGCACCCCAGCCTTTTCCGGAGCCAAGCTCCCGGGGGGTTTTCGCCGAGGTCCTTGCCGGGGGGGCTCCCAGTCGCTGGCCCCCTCCTCCCTGTTGGTGCACCTCAGGTACTCGTCCCGTTCGTCGCCTTTCGTTTATGGTAAGCCAGCACCGGAGTGCTGGCTCCTGTCAGTGGGCGGTATAGGACTTGAACCTACGACCTCTACGATGTCAACGTAGCGCTCTAGCCAGCTGAGCTAACCGCCCAATTCGCTCCCATTATAGCACCGAAGTCGGCAGCTGGCAAGTGATGTGCTGCCAACACCAGGTCAGGCAGCACAGTCTGCGATGACAAGGCTTGACATTGCACGACGGCGGTGGGATACTCTAGCCCTGAACAACGAGAGTCCGAAATCGGTGTTCCTGGGCCGGGCCGTGGGCTAACAAGTGGCCCGGGTTCACCACTCCAATTCATCTGAGGTGGCACTGCCTGCCACCTCATACACCGTTCGGAGGTCACCAGATGAAGGCACTAGTCAGTGCAGACGTATTCCCCGCAACTCAGCATTATACCTACCTCAACGCCGCATCCGTCGCGCCTATGTCCAAAATGGCAGCCAAGGCCACTCTCGACTGGCAGGAAGACCTGGCCCTCCGTGGCACCGTCCACTTCGACGAGGAAGCCGAGACCAGAGTCTTCGACTCCCTGCGCGAGGTGGGTGCTCGTCTCCTGGGATCGGGCGAGGATGAGATCGCCGGTGCCTCCAACGCATCCGAGTCACTCTGTTCCATTGCCTGGGCGCTGAGTCCTGGGCCGGAAGAGAACGTAGTGAGTTCCCGGATCGAGTTCCCCAGCGTGGTCTATCCATGGTTGAGAGTAGCGCGCACTGCCGGCTGTGAGGTGCGCCTCACCAGGGATGAGAATCACGTCATCGACCCCGACGAGCTGGTCGGCCTCATCGATGACCAGACCTCTGCTGTGTGCATCAGCCATGTGCAGTATTCCACGGGGCAGCGCCTGAATCTGAGAGCCCTGGCCGACGCGGCGCATGGGCACGGAGCACTCCTCATCGTAGATGCGACCCAGTCCGCCGGTGCCGTACCACTGGACGTGGTCGCTGACGACGTGGACATCCTGGTCACGTCGGGCTACAAGTGGCTCTGCGGGCCCTTCGGCGCCGCGATGCTCTTCGTACGTCGCGCACTCCACGACACGTTGGAGCCGGGACTGGTGGGCTGGCGAAGCACCTCGACGGTCTTCGATTTCCAGGCCGATGCGCTTCAGTGGGCGCCAAGTGCCAGTCGCTTCGAATTCGGTACCCTGGCCTACGGCTGCACCATCGGCATGATGACAGCTATCGAGCACCTGCTGGAGGTCGGGATCGAGGAGATTCACCGCTACGACCTGGCGCTGGCCGCCCGGCTGGCGGAGGGTCTCGCCGACCTGGGTGCAGAGTTCGTGACGCCCTCTCCGCACGAGTTGCTCTCGTCCATCGTGACGGCCCGCTTCCCCGGCCAGGATCAGGCTCGAGTCGCCCGGCGTCTCAACGAGGAGGGTGTGGTGGTCTCGCCGCGCATAGGTGCCGTGCGCTTTGCACCGCATCTATACAACACTGTGGAACACATCGACCAGGCTCTCGACTGCCTGAAGGTTATACTGGGAGAGAGCTGAAGCCGGGGCCGTCACCCATGGGCACTGCTCCAGCCAAGGCGGCCCAGCGCCCGCACCGTCTCGGGTCGCCGTGGCGCACTGGTGGCACGCGCCTCACGCCTATCTGCCTTCCAGCCACTCCGCAGGGGCGGGATGAGGGAAGTTGAACCCGCAGAGGACGTCGACGATCACTGGACGATCAGCCTTCAGTGCTCTGGTCAGGACGCTCTTCAGTTCTGAATCGTCCTCCACCCTGATCCCCATGGCGCCGAAGCTCTCGGCGTACCTGACGAAATCCGGGCCTCTCAGCTCTGTGCCGATCGTGCGTCCATAGTCGCTAGTCTGAAGGGTGTGTATCATCCCATACTGGCGATCGTTGAGCACCACAATCACGACCTTGGTCCCCGCCTCCATTGCGGTCCCAAAATCGCTGCACGACATCAAGAAAGCTCCATCGCCGGTGATGCCCACCACTTGCCTCTCAGGGTAGGCGAGCTTCCCTGCGATACTACCAGGCACCGCGAAGCCCATCGCCCCCCACGACCCCGGCTCCACGAACGTCTGCCTGCCCTGGAGCTCGAAATACCACGAGGCCCAGACTCCGTGGTTTCCTATGTCTCCCACAACAAGGGCATCCTCATCAAGGAGCGGCAAGAGTTCCTTGAGGACAAGCCCGAAATGTAGCGGCCTGTGTCCGCGCCAATCCTCCACCGCCCTATCCATGCCCCGCAGCAACAGCTCCCTGGCTTCCATTGTCTTCTGCACAGCCCAGGTGCTTGGTCTCCTGTTCTCTTCAGATAGTCGGGCAAACAGAGCTGCCAGCAGCGCGTTGCAGTCGACCGGGGCAGTGATCGTGGCCTGGTCCGAGAGGCCCGTCTCTCCTTCCGGTGTCAGATAGGCGTAGGCTCCAGGCGCATGGCTATCCAGGGTTGCGGCCCCCGCGGTTCCAGCACGCATGCCCACTACCAGTAGCACGTCCGATTGATCAACAAGCTGCAAAGGGAAAGGGTTGGGTGGATAGGTGGTGAAGGCGCCGGCGGAGAGTTCGTGGGTGGCGGGAAAGACGCCAACTGCGTTGCGGGGGAAAGTGACCGCCGCGCCCAGCACCTCGGCCAGTTTGACCAATTCGCTCGTGGCACAAGAAGCCCGCACACCGACGCCAGCGCAGATCACGGGTCGTTCTGCCTTGAGCAGCATCTCCGCTAACCGGTCCACCAGATCTTCGTCCACCACGGGAGCGGGGGCCGATATCCTCGTGTAGTCCCAAACCTCGGCGGGAGGCTCCGCCAGCAGGTCCTCAGGCAGATCGATGTGGACAGGTCCTGGACGACCGCTGGTAGCGATGGAAAAGGCCTCCGCCATGATCCTGGGAATGTCCTCGGCCTCATCTACCCGCACGGACCACTTGGTCACGTCGCGGAAGGCTCGATGCACGAGATCCTCGCGGTCAAGGCCGTGGAAGACGCCCTTCTTCGCCCGCCGGGCCACGGTCCCGCTGATGTGGATCACAGGAGATGCAGCAGCGAACGCCTGCGCCACCCCGGTCATAGAATTGGTGGCCCCCGGCCCTGCGGTGACCAGACATACCCCCGGCTGGCCGGTGAGTCTGCCATACAAGTCCGCCATTAGGGCCGCGTTGTTCTCGTGCTTGCAGACGACGAACCGGATGCCCTCCGTGTCTATCAAAGCATCGCACACTCCGTGAATGTGGCTTCCCGGCAGGCCAAAGATGAGGTCCACATTCTCAGCCACCAACGCCTCGACCACAGCTTGACTTGCGCTCTTCCTTCTCTTCGCCATGCTCACCTCTCGGAAAGATGCAGCCCACTCGGGACGACGTGAGTCCTCGTGGGCGGATTACTGCTCAACGAATCCGGACGCGGCTTCCGCGACGGCGATGTTGTTCATCACCTCTGGTCCGTGTCGAGACCCCAGATCCGGCAGCTGGCAGCGATGAGCGGAGCGCCCTCGCCTCGCCAGCAAGCCTCGATGACAGTAGCACACTCTGAGACAGAATGCGAGCTGCAACCGCCGGATCGATGAACCACAGACGTGCTCCCGCATTCTACGGGTGCACGTAGGCGACGGCATCGCCGACGGGAGAAACGGTAGCCAATCCATAGGCCGCCTCGCCTGCCAGGAACGCCGTCATGTGGTATACTGTGTCCCAAGTCCCCCCGCACTGTAGACGTTCCTAATGCTGTGTGAGGAGACTTTCGCAGGAGGCAATGCGATGGACATCGTGCTCAAAGGTGGCACCGTTGCGACCGCCAAAGACATCTACCGTGCCGATGTGGGCATCCAGGGCGGGCTCGTAGTGGCCATGGGACAGGATCTTCAGGGTGATCGGGTGCTCGACGCTACCGACAAGTACGTTCTGCCTGGCGCCGTCGACCCTCACACGCACCTGGAACTGGAGTTCATGGACACCGTCTCTTCCGACGATTTCTATACAGGCACCGTTGCTGCGGCCTGTGGCGGCACCACCACGATCATAGACTACGCTGAACAAACGAAGGGCGAAACGCTAGGCCAGGCGGTCGACGCCTGGCGGGCCAAGGCGGATCCCAAGGTGGTCATAGACTATGGGCTCCACGTTTCTGTCACGGACGTCCGCGGCGACATCCTTGCCGAGATGGAAGACATAGTCAGGGAAGGCGTAACCAGCTTCAAGTGCTATCTCGCCTACGCGGAACGGCTCAGGGATGATGAGTTGCTCCAGGTACTCATCAGAGCGAGGGACATAGGAGCGCTGGTCAACGTCCACTGCGAGAACGGGTGGCTCGTTGACTTGATGACCAAGAAGCTGCTCGCCGAGGGCAAGACCGGGCCCCGGTGGCATCCGCGCAGTCGGCCCGCTGCCTTCGAGGAAGAGGCCACTCAACGGGCTGTGACCCTGGCTTCCATCGCCCAGGCACCGCTCTACGTGGTTCACCTCACCTGTGCGGGCGCACTGGACGCCACGAGACAGGCACGTGATGCCGGCAAACCAGTGCTGGTCGAGACCTGCCCGCAGTACCTGCTACTCGACATCGAGAGGTACGACGAGCCTGACTTCGACGGGGCCAAGTACGTACTCTCGCCTCCCCTGCGTGAGAGGGACAACCTGGAGGTGCTATGGAGTGGCCTCGCCGTGGGGGATGTAGACACCATTGGAACCGACCACTGTCCCTTCAATCTGGTAGGACAGAAGGACCTCGGTCGGGACGATTTCACCAGGATCCCCAACGGTATGCCCACCGTAGAAACCAGAGCCCCTCTGCTCTACCACGAGGGCGTCAACAGCGGACGTATCGGTCTCCAAAGATTCGTGGAACTCGTGGCCACGGCGCCCGCTAAGCTGTTCGGGCTGTTCCCCAACAAAGGCACGATAGCCGTCGGCTCAGATGCCGATCTGGTCATCTGGGATCCCAGCAAGGAGATGCCCCTGACTAAGGAGAATCTGCACATGAACGTGGACTACAGCCCGTACGAGCAGGTCACTGTCAGAGGGTACCCGGAACTGGTCCTCGCCCGCGGCGAAGTCATCGTGCAGGACAACCGCTTCGTCGGTCAGCGGGGCGCTGGCCGTTTCCTGAATCGGAGACCCTTCAGCCTCAGCTAGCTATCCAGAGGCGGCATGGGGTGCAGGTCACAGGTCCTTCCGGCCTTCATCACCTGGCCGGGCAGCACCTCACCTATGATCTCCTCCGACAGTCGTGCCGTCGCGATGAGGGAGGGAAGATCGATGCCCGTCTCGATGCCCATCTCGTGCAGTATGTGCACCATGTCCTCGGTGGGCACGTTGCCCGTTGCACCGGGCGCGAAGGGACACCCTCCCAGACCAGCGATGGAAGCATCGAAGATGCTTACGCCCTCCATCAAAGCCGCCAGGAGGTTGGCCGAGCCAGCGCCTCTGGTATTGTGGAAGTGAGCCACCCACTGGAGAGCTGGCATTTCCTCCAGGCAAGCGCCTACGACCTTGCTCACTTGAACCGGGTTCGCCATGCCCGTCGTGTCGCACAGGGCAATCTCCATGACCCCGAGTTCCTGCAACCGCTGGCACACACTGAGCACCTGGCTGACCGGAACGTCCCCCTCGAAGGGACAACCAAAGGAGGTAGCCAGGCTGGCCCGCACCGACACGCCTGCTGCCTTCGCCAGATTGAAGATGGGGACGAATCCCTCCAGGGACTCGTCAATGGACCGGCGCACGTTACTGCGGTTGTGACTCTCAGTGGCAGACACGATCACGTCCAGCATGTCCACCTGCGCGGCCACCGCCCGTTCGGCACCCTTCATGTTGGGTACCATGGCCATGCACACGCGCCCATCTCGTTTGATGCCAGCCAGTACTTCCGCAGCGTCCTTCAGCTGCGGCACGAACTTCGGATGCACGAAGGAAGTCACCTCCATGCGCCTTACCCCCGACGCAAAGAGAGCATCCACCAACTCTATCTTCTTCTCCGTGGGCACGAACTCCTGGATGATCTGCAGCCCATCGCGGGGGCCCACCTCCACCATCTCCACGGTAGAGGGCAGAGCTGAAGTCCAACTACTCTTGACCATTATTCAACCTGCAACCTTCCTACTTCCCCCGGGCCTTGCGGGACTGATCCAAAACCATGGATGCCACATCGCCGATCTCGCCGAAGTGGTCCACCATGTGAGCTCCCGCTCCGCGAAGGGCTTCGATCTTGCCCTGAGAAGTGCCCCGGCCTCGGGTCACGATCGCTCCGGCGTGGCCGAAACGCACGTCCGACCGGGCGAATCGACCGGAGATGTACCCCACGAAGGGTTTGGTGAAACCTCCACCTTTGATGAACTCAGCGGCGTCCTCTTCCACACTGGTGCCAATCTCGCCAAAGAAGGCCACCATCTCCGTCTCGTCGTCCCTCTCGAACTCAGTGAGAAGATCGATCAAGGTGGTCCCGACGAAAGCGTCGCCACCCATCCCGATGGCCGTGCTCTGCCCCAGGCCAGTCCTGTTCAGATAGTAAGCCAGAGTCGTGGTGTTCCCCCCACTCCTGGAGATCACGCCCACGGGACCTGGCTGAAAGAACTCCTTCGCCAGATCAGCCCGGCCTCCGATCATGCCCACCAGGCATTTCCCAGGGCTGACCATGCCGATGGTGTTGGGCCCAATGACCCTCACCGTGCCCCGCCTGGCGTAGGCGATCACTTCCAGCATGTCCTGCTGGGGGACCCTTTCCGGATGCAGGGTGATAACACCGATGCCGGCGTCTATCGCTTCGAAGGCCGCGGTCTTGGCGGCTCGTGCAGGCACGAAGATCGAACTGACGGTGATCCCCGGGTGGTTCTCCTTGGCCTCCTCCACGCTGTTGTACACGGGGACACCCTCCACGGTGTTGCCGCCCCGGCCAGGCGTCACACCCGCCACCACTATCGTGCCATACTCTTTCATCAGGCGCACTCGGATCTGCGCCTCTCTCCCGGTGATTCCCTGTACCAGGACTTCGGTGTTCTCGTCAACCAGAATCGCCATTATGCTTCCCTCGCGTAGGTAGGTTTCTCCGAAAGCCCCTCGAGATACTCGTCTAGTTCCGGGAGGGGCAAGGAAACCACCAGGGCCTTGTTGCCATACATCTCACAGTCCAGCTCGCAAGCCAGATCCTCCGTGCAGGCACCGCGCTTCACCTCTTCGAGCGTCGGCTTGAGGGCAGGCACGCCATCCTTCAGCTCCAGAATCTGCCCCATCCCGGTGGTATTGCATATCTTCACGCAGGCCTTCGTCTCACACGACCTGCACTTGTCCAATTCTATCCTGATGGTCCCGCCGGACCTGATCTCGAACTCCAACGTACTCATCAAAAGCCTCCCGTCTCGCTCTTCCACTCCTTGTACAGGGCATCAAAGACCTCGGCGGCCTCTATCTCTGCTGTATCTCGGCCCAGAACTCTGACCCAGCGTCCAGCGCTGATTCCGTGCTGTTTGAAAAGGTCTATGGCGACGTCATCCCACGCGCCGCGGAACACGAGGACGCAGGGGATGTTGGGCTGCCCTCCAGTGGAGGGGTACAGCTCCTTGAAGGCCTTGATAATGCCCCTCGCCGTGTTGTCCAGCTGCTGACTCGACACGCAAGACACGAACACATAGCCCTCGATCTGCGGCTGCGCCATGATCACCTTGGTGATACGGTACAACTTGGATCCGACAGGGTTGCCGGAGCTGTCGCAGAAGTTGATGGGGTAGTATCCCAGGGGAACCAGTTCGTCCATGGTGGTCAGGCTCGTCCCAGCCCCCACGCAATCAAATCCGATGGGCACCTTGCCCTCGGCTTGGGCATAAGAACCGTCAGGATCGATCTGCACGAAGTGGACAGAGCCACGATGATCGTTTTCGTCTATCGTGCCGGCCGCGACCTCCAGAGCGGTGGCTGCTCTCTCTCCGGCCTCCTCGGCCACCTCGAGGTCCAGGGTAGTCTGTCTTGCCAGCGCGTCATCGTCGACATCTACCCTCGCATCAACGGCCACCGGGCCATCTGCCGTCAGCGCAAGCGGGTTGATCTCTGCCAGCTTGCAGTCGTACTCCCTGTACACTCGGTAGAGGTTCGTGTACAGGTTGGCCACGGCAAACATCCGTCGGCTGTCCAGCTGCCAATCTCTCCTCAAGAGATTGAGCGCGTCATAGTAGTAGAAGCCCCTCATGATGTCGATAGGCATCGTGAACACGGCCGCGGCCTCCTCGTCGGCGGTCTGCTCGACGTCCACACCGCCCTTGGCGGAGAATATGGCCACCGGCTGTCGTGTCGAAGGATCGGAAGTGACTGCCACGTATAGTTCCTGCTCGATCTCCGCTTTCTTCTCGATCAACAACTCTCGAATCGGCGCCCCGTGAATCCGCTTCGCCAGCAACTCACGGACCACCTGGGTCAGTGAGTCGCGATCCTCTGCGAAGAGTATGGCGCCGGCCTTGCCCCTGCCACCTGCATAAACCTGGGCCTTCACTACAACAGGAAAGCCCAGTTCGTCAACCACACTCAGGGCCTCTTCCACGCTCTGCACCGCTCTGCCGTCGGGAACCGGTATCCCCTTCCGCCGGAACAAGGCCTTGCCCTGATACTCCAACAATCTGGCCATCCACTAACCTCCTGGGTCACTATACGTAGATATGCTCCGGAACGAAGATATATCCTTCCATGATCCTGCGTGCCGTCCTGCCGACTGACGCACGGCGCAAGATGGGCCCGGAGCCGCCAACGTCAACCTCTGCTTCCACATCAATAACACCGGAGGGATGTCCAATGCGGATAAGATGCCCCTCAGGGGACTGCCCTGCAACCTCCTGTACGATGGTCCCTGGGATCATGGCCGCGGCTCCCGTACACACCGTACCCGTAATGGGATACGCCTTATGCATCCTGAGCATGAACAGAAGCCGGGAGATGAAATCCACCTCACTCGAGCTCACCGGTTCTCCAGTACTGAAACTGGCGTACCCTTGCGCAGGCTCCACGAGAGCGATGAAAGGAACGTAGGGACTCCTCTCAGCCGCTTCCCGCCACTCTCCAACCATACCCATGAGCTGAGCGGCGTGCCCGCGCACTCTTTCGATAGAGTCGAGGAGCCCGGCATCGGAGTCTATCTCTGCCGGGGACTCAGTACCCTGCAACCCCAGTCGCGATGACCTGAGAAAGACCACTGGATTGCCGGCGTCCACGATGGAGACTTCTACCTGACCCACGCCATCCACCTCGAGAACGTCTCTCACATTGCCGGTGGGCAGGATCTGGCCTGTGACGGCGCCCGAAGTGTCCGAGAAGTCCAGCCCGATTCTGGCACCAGTACCCGGCACGCCAGCTACACGGTAATCACCTTCCACCGCAGCTTTGCCCTCGCGCACTGGGACTTCTGCGACGATGATGCTCTTGGTGTTGGTCTGGTGAATCCTTACGGTCGTCTTCGGTTCCACAGCGTCTACGAGCCCTTCATCGATGGCGAAAGGCCCAACTCCGGAAGAGATGTTGCCGCAGTTGCCCGCATAGTCCACGAAAGGGGTCGTGATACTCACCTGACCAAAGGTGTAGTCCACGTCTGCGTCCTCCCGGGTTGGAGGGCCGATGATGGCGAGCTTGCTGGTCAGCGCGTCCGCACCACCGATACCGTCGATCTGCCTGATGTCGGGGCTCCCGTACATCGCGAGTATAACCCTGTCCCGCACAGCCGAATCCTGAGGCAGCTCGTTTCTCATCACGTAGAGACCTCTGCTGGTGCCCCCGCGCATCAAGACGCTGCGTATTCTCCGCTGTTCTGCCATGGTCGCTGTCTCCTTACACTAGCCAGCATGCCCTTCGGCCAACCGCTTCTGCACATAGGACGTGAGATCCCCAGCTGCCAGTATGTCATCCAGGAAGGGCTGCATGGGGTCGAACTCAAACAGAAGGCCCTTGGTCAGATCCTCGATCTTTCCCGCCTCAGCGTCCAGGGAGACCTCGTCACCCTCGTCGATGCTGGCCACTGCACCGGGACACTCTACCGGTAGCAGCCCCAGGTTGATGCAGTTCCTGAAGAAGATGCGCGCGAAAGAGCTGGCCACGATGCAAGACACGCCCAACGCCTTCAGCGCGACCACCGCATGTTCGCGGGAACTGCCACAGCCGAAGTTCTCACCGGCGAAGAGTATGTCGCCCTCAGCGAAGCCCTCGGCCAGTTCGGGGTACGCGCCCTCGAAACAGTGACTCCCCAGCTCCTCTGGGTCCGTGAGACTGAGGTACCGCCCGGCGACGATCTGGTCGGTGTCCACATTGTCTCCCACCTTCCAAGCTTTGCCCTTGAACGCTTTCAACCCGCCACCTCCTGGGGATGAGCCAGCCTGCCGACGACAGCGGAGGCCGCGGCGACCGCGGGTGAGGCAAGATACACCTCGCTCTCGGGGTGTCCCATACGCCCTACGAAGTTGCGGTTGGTGGTGGAGACGGCTCTCTCGCCTGCTGCCAGGAGACCCATGTGCCCACCGAAGCAGGGCCCACAGGTCGGAGTGCTCACCGCGCCGCCAGCCTCGACGAAAACCTCCAGCAGACCCTCTCTCAGCGCCTGGACATAGGTCTTCTGCGTGGCGGGGATGACGATCAGGCGCACGCCTCTCGCCACGCTTCTGCCGCGCAGAATGCCCGCCGCCACCCGCAGGTCCTCGATCCGCCCATTGGTACAGGAGCCGATGAAGGCGGCGTCCAGCTTGACGTCGACTCCATCCTGCACCGGTCTGACATTGTCCGGAGAGAAGGGGAAGGCCACCTGAGGCTCAAGCCCTTGACACTCAAACTCGAACGTGGCTGCATAACGCGCATCGGGATCGCTGCGCAGCGCTTCGTACGGCCGGGAGGTCTTGCCCCGCAAGTACTTGGCGGTCTGGTCATCGGGGGCGACGATCCCGTTCTTGGCCCCCGCTTCCACAGCCATGTTGCACATGGTGAAGCGGCCACTCACGTCCAGCTTCTCTATCATCGGGCCGCAGAACTCCAAGGCCTTGTAGATAGCGCCCGCCACGCCAAGCCTGTCCAGCGTGTGCAGGATCAGATCCTTGCCTGAAGTCCACCTGCCGAGTTCGCCCCTATAGTACAGACGCAATGACTCGGGAACCCTGAGCCATGTCTCCCCCAAAGCCATGGCAGCAGCAATGTCGGTGCTGCCCATGCCCGTGGCGAAAGCACCCAGTGCTCCGTACGTTGTCGTGTGCGAGTCAGCACCGAGGATTACCGATCCGGGGAGGATCAGACCTTCCTCCGGAAGTAGGGCATGGCAGACACCTGACTGCCCACACCCTGGTTCGAAGTAGTGCAACAGCTCATGCTGGTGTGCGAAGTCGCGCACCATCTTGATCCGGTCAGCCGCCGCAATGTTCGATGCAGGGGCGAAGTGATCGCTCACCGCTATCACTTTTTCCCGATCAAAAACGGTCGGTGCACCCATGCGCTCGAACTCGAGGATGCTCAGAGGCAAGGTCACGTCGTGGCCCATCACCACATCGACCTTGACCCTCACTATGTCGCCGGCCTCGACCATCTCGCGTCCGGCCGCCCTCGCCAGGATCTTCTCGGTGATGGTCAACCCCACAAAGAACGCTCCGTCTTTGCCCGTAGCGGGATCACAGACTCTCCCTGCTGAAGCCAGGCCCCTCAGAGAGATGACTACTCGGCTTGCCCCCCGAGTCTGCCACGCTCCGGGCCACCATATCAACGACCAGGCTACTCATTGATGGGATCATTGTTGTCTGTAGGAAGCTCTTCGCCCCGACTTCCAATTATACTCCGTTCCCTCCAGTTGTCAAGCACTTGTTGTGCCATGTGGGACATTATTACAATTACCGAGAACCAGCCCCCTCCAGCGCCGACTTGTTCAGTCTGTGGAGACAGAGTTGTACAATAGACAAACAAAGCTTGACATTGTTGAAAGGTTATAGTATAATCTAGCCAGATTGGGCTATGGCAGTTCCGGGCCAAATTCAGACCAAGAGACCCTCAGGGAACGACCTCTCGTTTTGGAAACGGCGCCCCACCGCCGCTCCCTTGTCTTGCCTGAGACCAACGGCATGACCCCCACTCCTTGCGGATGGCGCCGCTTTCACGGTCTCTGCTCTGTGGGCAAAACCACTCGACCTGTGGGTCCCAACAGATGTCACCGGAGGCATTCCAGCTAATGAAGACAGACTCTCTCAAAGGCAGAGACTTCCTGACCACAGCCGATTTCAATCGCGAGGAGATTGAGACCATCATCGACGTCGCCCTCGACTTGAAGAAGAGGTTTGCCATCCGCGAGCCTCACCGGCTTCTGCAAGACATGACGTTGTTCATGATCTTCTATGGCATGTCCCTGCGAACCAGGAACAGCTTTGAGGCAGGCATGACCCAGCTTGGAGGACACGCTCACTATCTGTCACCCGGCGAGATCTACACTCCCTCCCTCGACGATGCGGTACGAGAGTATAGAACAGAGAGCGTGGCCGATGTATCCCGCGTGCTCAGCAGGATGGGCCATGGTATTGCCATTCGCTGTTTTGGCCAGGCGGTCAACTGGGTCTATGGAGCGGGCCAGGAGGTACTGGAAGGCTTTGCCAGATGGTCAGACATCCCTGTAATCAACATGGAGTCGGGCATGTACCATCCATGCCAGGGGATGGCTGACATACTGACCATGAAAGAGAAGCTTGGCCAGCTGGAAGGCAAGAAGTTCGTCATGAGCTGGGCCTACTCACCACGCTCGCAGAAGCCGCTCAGTGTGGCACATAGTGCATCGTTGCTCACCAGCCTCATGGGGATGGACGTGACTCTGGCCTATCCAGAGGGATTCGATCTTGATCCCGCCGTCATGGACAAGGTGCGAGCCAACACGGAGAGGTATGGTGGATCAATCGAAATCGTTCACGACATGAAGAAAGCGGCTCGAGGAGCGGATATCATCTATGCCAAGAACTGGAGTTGCCGCCATTTCTTCCCTCCAGAGACGGACGCTCCCAGGCCCGAAGAGGCTCAGAAGCTCTTTGAGGCCAACCGTCACTGGATCTGCGACGAAGAGACGATGGCGCTGGCCAACAAGAACGCTTTCTATATGCACTGCCTCCCGGCTGACCGCAATTTCGAGGTCACCAGCGCAGTGATGGATGGACCACAATCAGCCGTCTTCGATCAGGCCGAGAACCGTTTGCATTCACAGAAAGCCGTCATGGCCCTCACCATGGGCTAGTCGGTACCGCCGAGCTTCGGCGAAAAAAGGGGAGGTACGAGACATGCCGATTCAATCCGTAGACAGAGCGATAGCGATCCTGAATGCCTTTGGCATCGACGAGGCTCAACTGGGAGTGACAGAGCTGAGTCACAGGCTGGGTCTCCACAAGAGCACGGTTCACCGCCTCCTCGCCTCTCTGCAGAAGGGAGGCCTGGTGGAGCGAGACCCTCGCAACCGCAAGTACAGTCTGGGCATCCGGTTGATCGAGCTTGCTGGGACAATGCTCAACAGTCGCAACGTCCCTCAAGTCGTGCGGCCCTATCTCCACTACATTGCGGATGCCGTTGAGGAACTCACCTACCTGGCCTACCGGGTGGGAGACGAGGTACTCAACATCGAGCAGGTACCGGGTCCCCACCTGGTGCAGTCAGTGGGTTGGCAAGGCCGACGCACTCCTCTGCACTGCACTTCCGCAGGCAAGATCTTCATGGCCTACATGCCAGAGACGGAAGTGGAGCGAGTGATCGAGAAGGGGCTGCCTCGCCTCACGCCGAGGACCGTCACCGACCCGGCCGACTTGCGCTATCAGTTGGAGCGCGTGCGTGAACAGGGCTACGCCACGTCCTTTGAAGAACTAGAGGAGGGCACCAACGCCATCGCCGTGCCCATCACCAGCCCCAATGACGATGTTGTCGCCGCCATCGGGGTAGTAGGGCCCTCCTATCGTTTCACGCCGGAAAGATCGATGAGCCATCTGGACGTGATCAGGAGTGTGGCCCGAGAGGTCTCCCATAGACTGGGAAACTCCCTCTTCAAGCCCTGACCTGTTGCCACTCCAAACGACGAGACTTCGATGGCTCGGAATGAGCCGGCTGATTCCCCCTTCACCGAGAATACCAGGAAAGGAACAACTGACGTGCGGGTGGCGGGAAGATATGCAATCACGATGGGATCGAAAGGCGTCGTCACCGATCCCCTCATTGAGATAGAGGGCCATCGCATAAAGAGCATCGACAGCAAGCCAGGTTCAGACGCGGATATCCGGGTAGACGGCATCATCCTGCCCGGCCTCATCAGCACCCACACACATTTGCATGGCCTGGTTGCCTATGGTCACCCGATTCCGCCTCCCGCTGGGTTTTGGCCGTTCCTCAAAGAATGGTGGTGGCCGTTGGTGGAGGACGTGCTCACGGCGGAGGACGTGGAGAGCCTTGCGGCCTACGCAGCACTCCTGCACTTGAAGTCGGGGTACACGTGTTTCTGCGATGTGATGGAGGCACCCTACGCAGCAGCTGGCTTCATGATGAGGGAAGCTCAGGCCATCGCTGCCACGGGGGCTCGCGCGCTCGTATCCAACGAAGCTACCGAGCGGGCTGGTTCCGAGATCGCAGAGAAGCTGCTTGACGAGAACGCTGCGATTCTGTACCTCAAGGGCCGCGTCCAGGGACTGATGAGTGTGCACACCACCTTCTCGTGCAGCGGAGACTACATACGCAAGGCCAAGGACATCGCGCGCGAGAAAAGCGCGCTCTTCCAACTTCATCTATCAGAGGGAACCTACCACGTCCAGGACACTCAGGAACGCTTCGGGAAGAGACCGGTTCCCTACCTAGATGACCTGGGAGTGCTGGACGAGATGACCATCGCCTCGCAGAGTGTGCATCTGGAAGAGGAAGAGATAGCGATCCTGGCGGAGAGAAAGGTTAGTGTCTCCCACAATCCCATCTCTAACATGGAGATTGGCACCGGGGCTGCGCCGGTGGCACAGATGCTGAAGAGTGGAGTAAACGTCACTCTGGGTGACGACGGGTTCGTCAGAGCTTTAGACCCCTTCGTCAACATGAGCACCACTTTCTTGTTGCACGCCCTGACCACAGGAGGTGGCGATGTGGGCGCGCAGGATGTTCTCTCCTTCCTGACCACCAATGCTGCCCGTGCTCTGCGACTGGAGGCTGGCGCTATCGAGGAGGGCAATCTGGCAGACCTGGTGTTGTTAGAAGACAACTCACCCGCGCCTCTGATCCCTGAGAACACCATCTACCACACGGTCCTGGGCGCCGCCTCAGGAGACGTGACGGCAGTCATTGTGGACGGCCAGGTGGTCATAGACGGGGGCGTTGCTCAGCTGGTGGATGAGGAGCGACTCAAGAGCAGAGCGATGCACACCATTCGCAGACTCTGGACAGGGAGTGCATAGACCCGAGGTAGAAGCAAGGAGATTTTGAGCATGAGTGGAAGGACCAATGCCGCACGACTCTCCCCGGAGGAAAGGCTGAAGAGCTTCGAGGAGATAGAGAAGACCCTGACGCCCGTACAGGCTACCATCGAGGCCTCCCGGTGCCTGATGTGTGAAGACCCGCCGTGCAGCAAAGGGTGTCCAGCAGGAATAGATATCCGCGGCTTTGTCCGCAAGATCAGATTCAACAATCCCTGGGGCGCAGTCAGGGTGCTGCGAGAGGCGAACATCTTCTCAGGCGTATGTGGTAGAGTGTGCCCCACCGACGCCCTGTGCGAAGAGCAATGTCGAAGCCAAGTCCTGACAGAGCCCATCAACATCGGCGCCTTGCAGAGGTTCCTCACCGAGTTCGAGGCGGAGCGTGGAGCCAGGACGAGAGTTGTCGCCGAGAAGCTTCCGCACAGAGTGGCCGTCGTCGGTGGCGGAGCAGCCGGACTGGCTGCTGCCAACGAACTGGCTCTCCTGGGATACACGGTCACCGTCTTCGAGGCGTCGTCCCAGCTGGGCGGGGCGATGACCGCTGCCATCCCCTCTTTCAAGCTCCCCAACAGCGCCGTCGAAACAGAAACAGATCTCATCAGGAGACTAGGTGTCGAGTTCAAGCTGAACACAGCTCTCAGCGAGGACTTGACCATAGATGATCTCTTTGAGCAGGGCTACGAAGCCATCTTCGTCGCCATCGGCCTCCAGAAACCCTTTACCTTGGGCGTGGAGGGCGAGAACCTCGAGGGCGTCTACTCTGCCCTGGACCTGCTGGCAGAGGCCAACGGACTGCGCGCCTCGAAACCGGTCAAGGTGGGTAGGAGAGTCGTGGTCGTTGGCGGTGGAAGCGTGGCCGTGAACGTCGCTTGCTCGGCCCTGAGAATGGGCGCCCAGAGGGCAACGCTCGTGTGCCTCGAGGCACCAGATGAGATGCCTGCCTTTGCCGAG
>Ga0307378_10005454_pt1 | contig 17727 bp, 17 predicted proteins | sample UN1MG_FD_202238 | JGI IMG/M metagenome (GOLD analysis project Ga0307378, IMG submission 202238) | Soil microbial communities from Risofladan, Vaasa, Finland - UN-1 | ecosystem: Environmental > Terrestrial > Soil > Coastal area > Acid sulfate soil | place: Finland: Risofladan, Vaasa | collected... | reverse complement strand
TGTAGTAGTTCCGGACGGCGATCACGTCGCGCGCGACCTGCTCCTCATCGTAAACGCCCGCCACAAGGATCGGGAACCACGTGCGCGTCTCGATCCGTTTCGCCAGTTCGCCCGCCGGAATGGACGGGTTGCCGACGAATGTGATCTTCCGGACGCGGACGCGCGGCCCCTCGGCCACGGTGAATCGCGCCACCTGACGATCCGCCAGGAGGTCCTCGTCCAGCGTCACGCCGACGAAATAGTAACCGGCCTCCCGGTACTTCTGCTCGATGGCCTGAGCGCCGGTGAAGATCCGGTGCCGATCGATCGCCTCGCCCTCCTTCAGGCCAATCGTTTCGGCCAGATTCTTGTCGGAGAAATGCTCGTTGCCGGCGAACTCCAGCCGCGCAAGCACCGGCCTCTCGGTCACCTCCACAACGAGCACCAGGCCGTCCTCCTCCTGCTGAGGCCGGACGACCACGTTGTCGAACTCCCTCAGGTCGATGATCCGCTTGAGGTCCTGGTCAACCGCCTCGGGGGTGTACATGCTGCCTTCGCGCAGGCGCATCTGGCCGAGAATGCGATGGGTGTTGACGCGTTCGTTGCCTTGCACGACGACGCGGGCGATCCGCTGGCCGGCCGCCTCCGCTTCACCCGCCGCACGCCCCGCCGCCGGCACCCCACCCAGCAGGCACAGGACCGCGAGCATCGACGTGAGACGCTGCCCGAAGCGCCTACCCAAGATCATCTCGCCACCATTCATGCGCGGCTCTGGTCAACCGGTCCTTGGCAGCCACACGACTGGAATCGCCTGATTCTACCGGCCCGCCCGCAGGCTTTCATCAATAAACCACCGGTGTTCCCAGCCCTCCTCCGATCACCCGACCTCCGGAGGCTTCATGGGCCGAAGGACCCAAAGGGGCCACAGCAGCGGGAACAGCGTGATCATGGGAACCAGCAGCCCGTGGACGACCGGCGTCGACAGCACAGGGGTCGGATCACCCAGGCTTGCCAGGAACCAGAGCAGGCCTGCCACAATCAGAAAGATGTTCTCGAGGACGAAGGCTCGGCGAGCCCACGGGCGACCCGCCGCGTAGACAACCGCCTGATAGGCCACTATCACAAAAGACAAACCCGCCAGAATATAGGGGACGACGAGCGGCACGGCCGTTTCGTGCCACGAAGTTATGATCTTGAGACACGTCCACCACAGATAGTGCCTGAAGATGAAAAAGAAGTTGGCCGACACGGCCAGGCCGTCGACCATGGCGACTACGAACATCACTCGCTGCCAGGTTTTCGGGTCGCGATGCCACCTCGGCATAGGATTCTCCCAGCTCGGCCGCGGCCGCGGCGGACGAAGCGTCCATCCGGACAAACCCGTCGCCCCACGCCGGCTTATTCCTCGGCGAAGGTCGGCCCGACTAGAACATCAAAATGATCGAGCGTCGAGCGGTCGCCGCTGGTAATCAGGCGGAGCATCTGCTCGCACCGGACGACGGCGCGGCTGATGAACCGCCTGGCGCTAACAGCCTTCGTCTTGGAGTCGCGCGCCATGTCCAGCCAAAGGTACGAAAGATACAGGTCCGTCGCCACGTCCACGAGCGGACGGGCCCAGAGGTCCAGGTAGTCCGCTCCCCGCTCGCTCTTCAATTGTGCGACGGCTTTCTCGAGATTCGCACGAATGCGGCGAAGGCGGCCGGCGAGACCCTTGAAGCCTCTCCGCGGCGGAGCCGCGTCCATCTCGGCGAAACGTTTCTCCGCCGTTCCGCTCGTCACCCCGCGCACCGTCGCGAGGACCTGCAACTGGCTCGTTCCTTCGTAGATCGACGTGATCCGCGCGTCGCGATACAGTTGCTCCAGCGGGTAGTCGCTCATGTAGCCCGAGCCGCCGAGCACGCTGATCGCTTCGTACGCCACGCGGCTGCACATTTCGCTTAGCCAGTACTTCGCCATCGGCGTCAGCAGCGCCGCCAGGCGCTTGTATTTCTTCTGTTCCTTGTTCATCTCCTGGCGCCGCTGGGGATCCTCGCACCGCGTCATGGCCTCTTCGAGGCCGTACTCGTAGTCGGCGGCGAGTGCCGCCTCATAGAGGAGCGCGCGGCCGGATTCGACGGCAAGTTTCATCTCGGCCAGGAGGTCCGCGACGGCGGGCATCTGCTCGATGGCGCGGCCGAACTGGACGCGCGTCGCCGCGTAGTTCCGGGCCACCCGGAACGCCGCCTCCGCGATGCCCAGACTCTGGGCCGCGATCCCGATCCGTGCCCCGTTCATCAGCGCCATGACGTACGTCACCAGCCCGCGCCGCCGCTCGCCCACCAGTTCCGCCGGCGAATCGTTGAACTGCATCTCGCACGTCGGCGACCCGTGGATGCCCATTTTGTCTTCGGTGCGCCGGATGCGGATTGCCGGGTTCCGTTCGCAGAGGAACAGGCTGAGGCCCATGCCGCCGGGCTCGTCCGGCTCGCTCCGCGCGAGCACCAGCAGAATCTCGCCGCAACCGTTCGTGATGAACCGCTTGACGCCTTTCAAGCGCCATTGGCCCATCCCGTCCTGGTAGGCCTGCAACTGGACGTTCTGGAGGTCGCTGCCCGCGTCCGGTTCCGTCAGAACCATCGCCCCGGTCACCGTGCCGGCGCTGAAGCGAGGCAGCGTCCGCTGCTTCTGGTCTTCGGAGGCGAAGGCGTTGATCGTCTCCGCGATGCCTTGGAGGCCGAAGATATTCATCAGGCTGGCGTCGGCGCGGCTGACCATCTCGATGGCGATGGTGTAAATGATGCCCGGGCAGTTGAGGCCGCCGAACCGCCTCGGCAGCGTAAAGCCCATCAGGTCCGCCTGCGCCAGCGCCTTCAGCGCCTTCTCGATGCCGGGCGCATATCGCACGCATACCTCTTCGGAGCACAGGTGCGACCCCGCGCGGTCGATCTCGGGCGACTCGGGCGCCACCACGTCGCCCGTGATCTCGCCCACGAGGGCCAGCACCCGCCGATAATTGTCCACGGCGTCCTCGACCGTTTCGGGCGCGTAGTCGTACTCGGCCGCCTCCGCAAAATCGCGCTCGCGCATGCGAACGAACGGCTCGAGTTTCAGCCGGCCCAGGTGAAACTGAATGTCCGGATTGTCCGAAAAAAAGTTCGCCACGATTACACCCGCTTCTTAATGGCGTCGATCATCATCGGAATCACGCGATTCAGGTCGCCCACGATGCCGTAGTGGGCCACCTGGAAAATCGGAGCGTGCGGATCGGCGTTGATGGCCACGATCTTCTGGGCCTCGTTCATCCCCGCCCGGTGCTGGACCGCACCGCTGATGCCCACCGCAATGTACAGGGCCGGCCGCACCGTCGTTCCCGTCTGGCCGACCTGGTGGTCCTTGTCGATCCAGCCGTTGTCGACGGCGGCGCGGCTGGCGCCGGCGGCGGCGCCCAGGGCGTTCGCCAGGTCCCAGATGAGCCGAAAGTTCTCCTTGCTGCCTACCCCCGCCCCGCCCGCGACGATCACCCGGGCCGCCTTCAGGTTCACCTTCCGCTCAGCCCGCGTGTGGTCGAGGATCTTCAAAGGCAAATCCGCGGGCGAAAGATCCGGCTTGAAGCGGACGACCTCGCCGCGGCGGGACGTATCGGCGTCGGGCAGACGCATCACGCCCTCGCGGACGGTCGCCATCTGCGGCCAGCGCTCCGGATTCACGATCGTCGCAATGATGTTACCCCCGAACGCCGGACGGATCTGCAAGAGCAGCCGGTCGTACTTCTCCTTGGTGCCCGGCTCCACGTGGTCGCCGATGTCCAGGTCCGTGCAGTCGGCCGTCAGACCGGCCCGAAGGGCGCTGGCTACCCGCGGCGCGAGATCGCGGCCGAGGGGCGTCGCGCCGTAGATGACGATCTGCGGCTTGTGTTCCTCGATAAGTCGGCAGAGGACCTTCGCGTACGGATTCGTCTGGTAGTGCGCCAGGAGGGCGTCCTCGGCCGCCACCACGCGGTCGGCGCCGTGGTGGATGAGGCGTTCGGCGTGGCGGGCCACGTCCGCCCCCATCACCACCGCCGTCAGGCGCACGCCCAGCGTCTCGGCCAGTTCACGCCCTTTGGAGAGGAGTTCCAGGCCGACGTCGTGCAATTGGCCGTCGTTCTGTTCCGCGACGACCCAGACGTCGCCCTGTCGGTTCGCTTCGATCATCGTCATACTCCGCGCCGCGCAAGTTTACCCGCCCGTGGCGGGCGCGGCGGCTAAACCAACATCAACCGATCGTGTGATCTTCGATCAACTCGTGAACCATCGTCGTTATCGCCTCTTCGGTCGGCTCGACCTTCTTAAAGCCGCTGCCTTTCAGCACGACCGACTGAATGCGTTTGACCTTCGTTGGGCTGCCGTCGCGCCCGCACCACGTCAGATCGGCGCCGATGTCCTGGAGGTCCCACTGTGTAATCAACAGGCCGCGGGTCTGGAGCGCCTCGGCCCGCGCCTGAGCCTGCGCCGGGTCGGGCGTCTCACGCTCGATCTCCGCCCGCGACCGGGCTTTCTTGACGGCCATGATTCGCTTGGCCGACGGCGGACGCGGCGCAGGGGCCTGGTCCGTCACCGTGAGGAGACAAGGCAGCGGACACTCGACGCGCTCCGTGCCCGTGCCGGTGTTTCGCCGGGCGCGGATGGTACGTCCCTCGACCGCCTCGACTTCCTCGACGTAAGTCACCTGAGGCCAGCCGAGTTTTTCGGCCGTCTGCGGCGGCACCTGGGCCGTGTCGCCGTCAATCGCCTGACGTCCGCACACCACCATGTCCACCGGCTTCCGGGCGGCCAGTTTCCGCACCGCGCAGGAGAGGATGTAACTCGTGGCCAGGGTGTCGCTGGCGGCAGCCCGGCGGTCGGTGAGGAGGACCACGTCGTCGGCGCCTCGTTCGAGGCTTTCCCGGAGGGTCTCGCACGCCATGGGCGGGCCCATCGTCACGACCGTCACCCGCCCGCCGTGCCGTTCCCTGAGTTCCAGAGCGGTTTCCAGGGCATGGAGGTCTTCCGGGTTAAAGATGGCCGGCAGGGCACTTCGGTTGACGGTGCCGTCGTCGCGCATCGCCTCGCCGGTGATGCGCTTGGTGTCCGGCACCTGTTTGATGAGAACCACGATGTTATAGGCCATCGGCCCTTATTCTCTCTTCTCAGTAGGCCAGCGGATCGCCTGAGGAAGGCAACAGGTTAATCCGCCCCGGTCGGGGGGTCAAGCGGAAATCGGGAAACAACCAGGGACAAAGGGACGCAGGGACAAAGGCGCGCCCCCATCCCGCCTCTGTAGCGCGAGGGCTTGCCCTCGCGCATGCCGTTCGAGCCGCGACCTTCGGGTCGCGGTCATGTCCCCCGCCGCCGAGCGCCCGGCCACCATGCTTAGCCGCGAGCCGAAGGCGAGCGCGAACTTTGGGCGACGCGGGATGGGCGCGGGACAAAAAGGAAGCCGGGGCGACCGCCCACAGAGGGAAAGGCACTCCGGCAAGCCGGATTGAGCGGCTCAGAGAGCCTATGTCCTGATGCCCCAGGCTTTTGCACCCTCGTGCCTGGTATTTGGACCCGGGCTCGTCGCCCTGGCAAAGGCATTATACCTGCACTGGCTCGAACGCAAAAAAATTTCCGGCAAGAATTTCAGGCCGAGACACCTGAGAATTAAGAGCGCCTAACAAAATGATCGTAGCCGGGTGGCACTGGCGGCTTGTCCGCCAGTGCACGGGCAGGCAAGCTGCCCGTGCCACCCATTTTATTAGAGGCTCTAAGTATCGCGTTTCCCGAATTTCCCCGCGTTCCTGGCTTCCCAGGTTTCCATGAGGAAGCTCGCCATTGTGCCCGCGAGGTTGACGGCAAGACCCGCATGGCGCGACAGGGGGCGTACGGCCTTCTTGCCCCTGCCGTGAGCATCACTGAGTCGGTTTCGAAGCGCGCCGAGGCCCTCAACTACGGCTGTGCAACCACCGAGAATCTGCTTGAAAACGGATTGTGTGTGTTGGTCCGGCGCAAGGTTGAGGGCCCTTGCCGTGCGCCGGTAGAGATCTGGCAGATCTGACTTATCGTCATAGGAAGCACCAATGTCATCAAGGATATGCTTGCAGACCGTTTCAAGCAATGTGCGTGCAGCAGTTATAGCGCCTTCGGGGTCGGCCTCACGGCGCTCCAGCGCTTTATGCCAAGCCGTTACCACGTGGGGGGCATCTACTGTTGCTAAGACGGCGCTACTGGCCTCATCCGAAGGCGCTGTGTTTAACTGCTCCAAGAAGTCTAAAACCGTTGCGAATTCTTCACGGAGGTAGTCCCGGCGTTCGCTGTAGTGTGCAAACTTCGGCTTGATAAATCCCCAGAAGTCTTCTAAGGACCGGCATGTTCGGACAAGACGCGGCAGCTTATCCTTTATGAGTGGATTTTTAACTAACTCGTTACGAAGAGAGCGGAACTGGCTTTCATCGGACGCTCCACCCGTCGCCCGAGAGGAGAGCATGTTCCGCAATGTTTCAACTTTTTCCAGAAGTTGCTCAGTGGCAGATACCATTCTGGTAACTCACTATTAGCCAGGGAAACAGTGTGTAAAGCCGCGTCGAAAACCCGGGCTGCAATTCTGCTGACGCCAGACCTGTTTCCCCCACCGGCTCGGGATAATGAAGTATTTTGGCGGGAGGCGCCGGAAAGGGCAAGAGATTTTCGATTTTAGATTTGCGATTTTCGATTTGAACGGCAAACGGCAACGGACCGAGGCGAGATCCCTCGGCTGCGCTCGGGATGACAAAACGCAAATGCGACAACGACGAACGTTCAACAGCCAATGCTCAACGTTCAACGTCCAAAGGGTTACTTGGCCAGGATGGACCCGTTCCCAGGAAGCCGAGTGATGCTTACAGGTAAACGTTCTTCGTCCTGGATGGGGGCGATGAACTGCCGGCGGTAGCGATCGGACTGCATGCGGCACGAGAGGCGGTGGGCGCCGAACTCGGGATGGGAAATCATGCGCCGCCAGATGGCCTCCAGCGGCTCGTCGCGGACGTTGCCGAAGGTGATGGGGTTAAAGTCGCACGGATTCACGTCGCCGTAGCAGGTCATGTAGAACTGGCTGAACGCGCCGAAGCATCCGCCGCCGTCGGCGGCGTTGGCCTTGGACTGGGCGATGACGCCCATCGGATGTTCCATCGCATTGTACCTGTCGGCGAGGGCGCGGACGCGTTTGATGTCCTTTCGCCCCAGGCGGAGTTCGGGCATCGAGAGGAATTTTCCCGTCGGGACGCAGTCGAAGATGGTGACCTCGTGGAACCCCTCGTCCTGGGCGATGCGGAGGAGGTGCTCGAGCGCCCCGGAGGCCACGGTCTCGTGCGTCGCGTAGGTGGAGATGCCGGTCAGGATGCCCGCCTCGCGGGCTCGGCGGGCGCCGTCCATGGCTTTGGCGAACGCGCCAGGAAAGCGCCGAAGGCGGTCGTGCTCTTCCGGCGTGTCGGCGTCAATCGAAACGTTCAGGCTCCCCAGGCCCGCTTCCGCCAGCCGCGCGACGTTTTTCTCCGTCAACAGCACGCCGCTCGTAAAGATCATGACGTGGGCGCGGCTCTTGTCGGTGTAGGCGATGAGGTCGGCCAAGTCGGCGCGTGCCATCGGTTCGCCGCCCGTGAAGATCATCGTGCAGACGCCGAGGTCGAGGGCCTGGTCGATGACGCTTTTCAAGTCCTCGGTCGAGAGTTCCTCGCGCTCGGGTGCTACGAAGCGGTCGGCGGAGCAGTGGACGCATCGGCAGGGGCACCGCGGCGTCACCGAGAGGGTGCTGGTGGCCGGGAAGACGATGTGCTCGGCCAGGGTCCGCAGTTTCCGCTCGAAGGGCCTGAGGGCGGCGGTGCTCGGCATCGGGGGGTTGTACAGGTTGTAGAAGTTCTTGCCGTCCTTTTCGGCGACGATCTTCAGGCGGTTGATCACCGAAAGGAACGCGTCGATCTGGTCCTGAAACCGGCCCTTGCGCGGCCCGGAAAGGTCGCAGGCGATTTTTTTGTCGGGCGTGCGCCAGGTCTTGATGGAGAGCAGGCGCACGCCCATCGGGCCGGTCACCGTCGTGTGGACCGCGCCGCTGGAGTCCTCCGCGAAGGCGATGCGCATCCGCTTGAGCGCCGCCTCGCTGATTCGGTCGGTCCTGGTGGTCATGCGTCTTCCTTACCCCATGGGTTCGACTGAACGCCGGTTATTGTACGTAAGGGCGGCGGTCATGGCAACAGGGAGCGTCCTTTCCGCGCGCTCCCCTTCCTCCTTCGTCCCGGCGCGTCAGGCGTTCCCGCAGATTCGTCCCGAACGGCCGGGACTCATCTGCGGGCTTTAAACGGCGGCGCGTTCAATCTGTTCGGCGACTTCGACCGCACGAGCGCCTTCGTCGGCGGAGACGGCGACCGGCGCCTCGCCGCGCACCGCGGCCAGGAAGGCATTCATCTGAGCCGTCAGGGCGTCCGGTCCGGCTTCGACAGGGAGGGCCTCGGAACCCCACCGGACCGTCCGGGCCGCATAGTCCAGTTCGATCGTTTCGCCGGCGGCCGTGATGCGGATGCGCCGCTCGCGTGTCTCCGAGACGCGGCTGGCGACAAGGTCTGCCGCGCAGCCGTCCGCAAACTCGAGGTGCGCCTCGACTTCATCCGTGTGCGGCCCCTTGACCGTCCGGCCCTTGGCGGTCACTTCCTGGGGCATCCGGCCCGCCCACTTGAGCGCCAGGTCGATGCTGTGAATCGCGAGGTCCATCACGACGCTGATGTCGGTCGAGCGTCCGGTGAACGGCGATCGCCAGGAAACGGAGACCTGAGTCGGCCGAAACGTCCGCCCCGCCATCGCGCGGGTCACGGGATCGAAACGCAGGATGTGGCCGACCTGGAGGACGGCTTCGGCGCGTTCGGCGGCGCGGGCGATCTCTCGGGCCTCGGCCGCTGTCCCCGCCAGGGGCTTTTCCACGAGGAGCGGGACGCCGGCGCGGATGAGCGGAAGCGCGAGGTCGCGATGAGCGGAGGTGGCGGCGGCGAGGACGACCGCATCCACGGCGCCCGCCAGGCCTTCCACTTCGCCGAGCGCCCGCGCACCGTACGTTTCGGCCAAGGCGGCCGCGGCCGTGGCGTCCACGTCGCAAACAGCCACGAGGCGCGCGTCGGCGCGCGCCGCGATCGTGCGCGCATGGAGCCGACCCATGTGGCCGGCGCCGACGAGGGCAATCTGTACCGGGTCGGTCACGCTAGTTCCATAACGCTATCTCACCGCAGAGATCGCAGAGAGCGCAGAGAAAAAATATTCTTTTATAACGACAAGCCGCCTCTTTTCCCATAAAGGCCGTTCTCTGCGTCCTCTGCGTTGAATCCGCCTTTGCTTGAAACACGGCATAGTCGTTCTAGACGGCGGACTTTTTGCGGAGGGATTCGCGGTAACGGCCGTGCTTGCCCGAGGCGCTGGCGCGGAGGAAGTCGCACAGGTAGCGGACCTCCTCGGGCCAGCCGTCTTCCTGTTCCAATTCGCGGAGGACCTCTTCGCGCGGGCGTCCGTAGCGGTAGATCCGCCGATAGGCCTTGGCGACCATCTCGATGGTGTCCTTGGAGAAGCCGGCGCGCTCCATGCCGACGCTGTTGGGTCCGCGGACGCGGCTGGGATGGCCCTCGATGATCATGAAAGGCGGGACGTCGTGGACGATGCGCGTCAGGCCGCCGACGTAGGCGAGCCGGCCGATCCGCGTGAACGGATGGACGGCCGCGCCGCCGTTCAGGTTCGCGTGCGATTCGATGTGAACGTGGCCGCCGATCAGCACGTTATTGCCGAAGACCACGTCGTCCTCGACGACAGCGTCGTGGGCCACATGGCTGCACGCCATCAGGTAGCACCGGTTGCCGACGCGCGTGACGCCTCCTTCCTTGGTCGAGGCGCGGTGAATCGTCACGCACTCTCGGATGACGTTCGAGTCGCCGATGACGGTTTCCGTCGGCTCGTCGCGGTAGGAAAGGTCCTGCGGCGGCGTGCCGATCGTGACGTGCGGATACACGACGTTGTTCCTGCCGAGGCGCGTGCGGCCGGCGACGGTCACGCTGGAGTGAAGCACCGTGCCGGCGCCGATGGCGACCTCGGGTCCGACGGCGCAGAAGGGGCCGATCTCGACGTCGGGGGCGAGTTCGGCCTTCGGATGAACGGCTGCCTGTTCGCTGATGGCCATGAAAGCCTTTCACAGTTCCTGGTCGGCGGGGATGAGGACGAAACGGATCTTGGCCTCGGCGGCCACCTCATCGCCCACCCACGCCCGGGTGACGACCTCGGCCCGGTGTTCCTTGGCCCGGATGACCTCGGCCTCGAGGCGCAACTGGTCGCCGGGACGAACGGCCTTGCGGAGTTTCACGCGGTCCATGCTGAGGAGGACCGCCACCTGGCCCGTGTGCTTCAGTTTCCGCAGGAGGAGCACGCCCGCCAGTTGAGCCATTGCCTCGACGATCAGGACGCCCGGCATGATGGGCGTCCCGGGATAATGGCCCTGGAAGAAATGCTCGTTTATCGATACGTTCTTGATGCCCACCGCGCGGACGTCTTCCTCGAACTCCACGACCCGGTCCACGAGGAGGAAGGGGTACCGGTGCGGCAGGACCTCCATGATCTGGCTGATGTCCATGGCGGGGCGCGTCTCGGCCCGCGTTCCGGCCGCCCGGCCGGCGCCTTGGTCCTGGAGTCGGCGAATCAGCCGGTGGTTCAGCGCGTGGCCGCTCTTGACGGCCACGATCCGGCCGCGCACGTCGCGGTTCAAGAGGAACAGGTCGCCCACCAAGTCCAGCATCTTGTGCCGCGCCGGCTCGTCCGGGAACCGCAGCGTGTTCTCAATCGGCCCCTCGCGCCCGAACACCAGCAGGTCCTGGTACGTGACGTCCGGCCCGTAGCCGCGGCGACGCAGTTCCTCCACCTCGGAATCGAGGATGAAGGTTCGGCTGGCGGCGAGGTCCTCGACGAACGCGTCGGGCGTCAGCCTTAGATGGCAGACCTGAGGCGGGATGACGCCCTCGGGCCCGTAGTCCAGGTGATACGTCAGCACCAGCGCGTCCTCGTCGCCGGGGAGCGCGGCAATGACGGCGCCGGCGTCCTGCACTGTGACGGGTTCGACGATCTTGAGGACCGGCCGATCGGCCGGCTGCTCGACGATCCCCACCTGCCGCAGGAGCCGCACGTAGTCCGCCGCCGACCCGTCGCCCGCCGGCAGTTCCGGCCCGTTGAGTTCCACGGCCAGGTTGTCGATTTGGAGCCCTTCGAGCGCCGCCAGGAGATGCTCGGCCGTCTCGACCGACACGTCGCCGTTCGCCAGCGACGTCCGCTGAAATCGCTTCGCGACCGATTGGACCGTCGCCGAAATCTGGACTTCCGGCGAGAGGTCCACCCGCGTGAAGACGAGCCCCGCGTCGGCGGGGGCCGGCTTCAGGCGGATGTGGACCGCCTGGCCGGTGAAGAGGCCCCGGCCTTCCATCTCGGCCTCGCGTGCGATGGTTCGTTGGCGTCGGCTCACGCGCCCTTCCTCGACTCCAGGTCCGCCAGCCGCTCTTCGATTGCCTTCAGACGTTCCAGGACTTCCTCCATCCGCCGAAGCGCCGCCTCGCGCCGAAGTTCCTCGCGGTGCGGGCCCGCCGGGTAGCCGCTCACGTCCGCGCCGGCCGGCACGTCTTTCGTCACGCCGGCCTTGGCGGCAATCCGCGCCCCGTCGCCGATGACGAGGTGCCCGTCAATCGCCGCCTGGCCCGCAATCACGCAGCCGCGGCCGATGCGGGCGCTGCCGGCGACGGCCACCTGGCTCACGATGATCGTTCCCTCGCCGACCTGCACATTATGCCCGATCTGCACGAGGTTGTCGATCTTCACCGCCCGGCCGATCCGCGTGGCCCCGAACCGCGCCCGGTCCACCGTCACGCAGGCGCCGATTTCCACGTCGTCGGCGATCTCGACCGTCCCCAACTGGGGAATCTTCTCCGGCCCCGTCTTGCCGGCCAAGTAGCCGAACCCGTCGCTCCCGATGACCGACCCCGCATGGATGATCACGCGGTCGCCCAGGCAGACGCGCTCGCGGACGACCACGCCCGAGTGGAGGTCCGAGTCCGCTCCAACGACCGCCTCGTCGGCCACCACGGCCCCTGCCCGGATGCGCGTCCGGTCGCCGATACGGACCCGTTCGCCCACGACGGCACAGGGGCCGACGTGAACGTCCTTCCCGAGGACGGCCGACTTCGCCACGGCGGCCGACGGATGGACCCCCGTCGGCAGGACCGGCAGCGGCGCAAGCAGCATCTCGGCAATCCGGGCCATCGCCCGGTTCGGGTCCGCCACTCGAAGGAGCGCCGCCCCCCCCGCCTTCCCTTCCCAGTCGTCAGGGACGACCAGACAGCCGGCCTTGGCGTTTGCGGCGGCGGACTTGCACCGCTGGTGGGCGACGAAAGCGACGTCGCGCGGACCCGCTTCCGCGAGGGATGCCACGCCCTCGACCTCGCGGCCGGCATCACCCTCCAGCCGTCCGCCGACCAGCCTCGCCAGTTCGCCAAGGGCCTTTTTCAATCCATATCCCCGTTCCGGGCCGGCCTCCGGCCCGGCCGGACGGGAAGCGATTATACCCCGCCGGCCCGGTGGAAAGCAAGACGCGGCCAAGCAGCGCCGGGGTTGACCCCGATTTCGCCCTCTGGCATGATAGGTACGCCATGACGCTGAAACTCGTCATCTTTGACCTGGACGGGACGCTCCTGGAGCCGGCGCTCGATTTCGACGCCATCCGGGCGGAGATCGGCCTTCCGCCCGGGGCCACCATTCTGGAGGCGATGGACACGCTCTCCAAAGCCGAGCGCGTCCGCGCCAATGCCATCCTCGACCGCCACGAGGCCCGGGCCGCCCGCCGGAGCCGTCTCATGCCCGGCGCGAAGGAACTGCTGGATTGGCTCGGCGCGCAAGGCATCCGGACGGCCGTCCTGACGCGCAACAGCCGCCGAAGCGTCGAGAACGCCTGCCAAAAGCACGGCCTGGAGTTCTCGGGCGTCATCGCCCGCGAGGACCACTTGCCGAAGCCCAGCCCCGTGGGCGTTCGCCACTTGATGACCGTGCTCGGCGCGGGGCCGGACGAAACGGTCGTGGTCGGCGACTTCCGTTTCGACGTGGAGGCGGGCGCGGCCGCCGGATGCCGGACGATCGCCCTGGTGTCCGACCCCGCTCCGGCGTGGGCGTCGGAGGCCACCTGGACCGCCGCCGACCTGGCCGAGGTCCGCCGAATCCTCGAGGCCGCAGTGGCCGAGCGCGGGAGCGACTGAGCGGTCATTCAGCCGCGGAGCGGCGATTGACGGTAGCCACGGGCGCCAAGACCGTGGTCGGCGTAGCGAACACCACCACACCTTTTTGTTTTTTCTTTCGAAACCCCGACAGGGGCGATTGATCTCAATCGCCCCTGTCGGGGCTCCGAAGGAAAAAAAGGAACGGCCGGAGACGGGCCTTGCCTCCCCGGCCTTACGGCCGGGGCTATCTTCAAACGCCCTCCCGAAGGGACCCCTTCGGGGCTGCGGGGCTTTCGACATCACAGGATTCCAACTTCCTCCATCGCCTGGCAAAACTGGGGAGGGGTCAGGCATGGTGGCGCTTGCCCCGCCCACGGACCGCCTCTATAATCGCCCGAGCATTACCGCAAAAGGAGCCGCCGTGGCCTGTCTGCCTCTGGCCAACATCTTCGCTCGAAAGACGCGCACGACGATCAGCATCCTGGCGGTCGGCGTCGGGGTGGCGCTGTTCCTGGTCCTTATCGGGCTGACAAGCATGCTCAGGGAAATCGCCGATCGAACCACCAACGTCAATGCCCACCTGATGGTCTGGCCGGCGTCCGACCAGGTGGTGCTGAGCGGCGGCCTGCCCGCCGACAAAGTCCAGACCGACCTGGAAACGATTCCCGGCATCGCGCGCGCGGTGGCGGTCCTGCGGTGGCCGCTCAAAATGGCCGGACGCATTCAGAACGTTTACGGCATCCGGCCTCAGGATTGGGACCTCTTCGCCGGGCCGGACCGCATGGTCGAAGGCCGCGCCCTCGAAGGCGGTGACGAGATGGTCATCGACACGCGCCTCGCGCGGGCGGGCGGATACCGCCTCGGCGACGCGGTCGAGCGCTGGGTTCACGATCGTCGGCATCGCGCGCGAAGGCGTCGCCGGCCGAGTCTTCATGCCCATCGAGACCGTCAGCCAGGTGACGGACCAAGACCGGCTGCGGGCCTCGTTCTTTTACGTGCGGGTCGCGCGGCCGGTGGACGTTCAACCCGTGCGAGAGGCCGTCGAAGTGCGCGGCCTGCGGGCCATCACGTTCGATGAGTACTACGACATCCTCGCCTCCAGTTTCGTGGACATGGATCTCGTCATCGGATCGGTCGTGTTCGTGGCGGGGTTCGTCTGCTTCCTCGTGATCCTCCTCACGGTATACACGATGGTGGTCGAGCGGACGCGCGAGATCGGCGTCCTGAAGGCGATGGGCGCGTCGCGCACGCAGGTCTTCGGCCTCGTCATGGCCGAGGCGGGGCTCATCTGCGCCGCGGGCATCGTCGCCGGGTTCCTCCTGACCTGGGCGAGCCGCGCCCTCATCCTCGACCTTCAGCCGCTCTGGACGGTGGACATTCCGGCGGTCCGGTTCGCCTACGCGGCGGCGCTCGCGGCCGGCGGGACGGTCCTCGGAGCGCTGCATCCGGCGCGGCGGGCCGCCCGGCAGGATCCCGTCGAGAGCCTACGGTATGAATAGAGCGACGGGCGAATAGCCCCCGAGTTGAGGCGTCCAAGGGAACGATATGGAAACGATCCTCGAAGCCAGGGGCCTGACGAAGGTATACCGCACGAGGGCGGCGCCGACGGCGGCGCTGCGCGGCGTGGACCTGGCGGTCCGCCGAGGCGAGTTCATCTCGGTGATGGGCCCAAGCGGCTGCGGCAAGAGCACACTCCTGTACCTTCTGGGCCTCCTGGCCACGCCCACCGAGGGAACAGTTGTCCTCGACGGCACAGACACGGGCGCGATCTCGGACGGCCGGCGGACGCACCTGCGGCGCCGGCACATCGGATTCGTCTTTCAGCGATTCAACCTCCTCGCCGCACTCTCGGCGGAGGACAATGTCGCGATAGCGCTCCGGCTTCGCCACGAGGCGGCGCAAAGCCGGGCCCGTGAGATGCTTGCGGCCGTCGGGCTCGATGACAAGCGCCGCCGACACCCCAGCGAACTCAGCGTCGGCGAGCAGCAGCGCGTCGCCATCGCCCGCGCCCTCGTCACACGGCCGGACGTCCTCCTGGCGGACGAGCCGACCGGCAACCTCGACTCCGAGGCCTCCGACCGGGTCCTCGACCTCATCGGGCGATTCCATCAGCCGTCCGGCCAGACGATCGTTCTCATCACCCACAACGAGAAGGTGGCCGAACGCGCCGAACGGCTCGTGAGGATGCGCGATGGGCGAATCGCCCCCAACTGAACCCATTCTTACGGAAGTGGAACTGAGGCTCCAGCGCCACGAGCCCGTCAGTTTCCGTGCGTGGTTCTATTCTTTCATCGCCTTGCTGGCCGTCCTGGCTATGGTCAAGGTGTGCCGGCCCGACACGAGTCTTGGGATCCTGGCCGCCTACCTGGCGTACATGAGCATCTGCTGCACGTTCTGCCCGCTGCCGACGACGCCCGTGGTGCTCTGGATGGCCGCCCCGGCCGCGGGAGGCGGGCTCGGCATCGATCCGCTCGTCGTGGCCGTTCTCGGCGCCGCCGGCACCGCCATCGCCAACATGCACGACTATTATCTGCTGACTTTCTTGTACCGGTACAAGCCGGTGCGGCGGGTCCGCGCGACGGGGCTCTACAAACGCTTCGCCGCGTGGTACAATCGGGCGCCGTTCGCGACGCTTGCGGCCGCGTCGTTTCTGCCGATCCCGGTGGACTTCGTCCGGCTGCTGGCGATCAGCGAAGGGTACAACCGCGCGAAGTTCGCCCTTGGGTCGCTCGTCGGGCGCTGGCCGCGGTACTTGCTCCTGGCCTACCTGGCGGAGCGGTTCGACCTGACGTGGCAATGGGTGCTGGGCATCGGCGGGGCGGTCGTGGTGCTCGGGTTGTGGCGCGGGCTGCCCGCGATCGTGCGGAAATTTGCTCTGTTGAAAAGATGCTTTTCGTAGCGCGGGGCCTTGTGCCCCGCGCAGTTTGTGCGAGGGGGATAAACCCCCGCGCTACATAATAGCGGGCGAACTTTCGCGCCGAGGAGGAAACAACGCCATGAGACGCCTGATGCTGTTCGTCGCGATTGCCGCGTCCCTCGCTGGGCCGGCACGCGCGCCATCGGCGGCGACCTCCCCTGCCGAGCCGCTTGCCGTCCCGTCGCCTCAACCGGTCCTCACGCCCGAGACACAGGAACTCCTGGACCGAATGGACGAGGCCGGCCGCCAGATCGAGACCCTGCAGGCCCAATTCGACTACGAACTCAATCAAACGCTGTATGAGGACATCCAGAAGCGCAAGGGGGAACTCCTGTTCCGCGCACCGAACCTGCTGAGTTTCGAGTTTACCGACCGCCCGCGGGAGACGTTCGTCTTCGATGGGCGAGTCCTCTACCACAAGAAGGACGCGACGAAGCAACTCATCATCTGGGAGATTCGCCGGCCCGAGGAGCCCGCCCTCGATTCGTTCGAACTCGGCAAGACGCCGTTCCCTATGCCGTTCGGCCAAAAGAAGGAAGCCGTCCTCAAGAACTTCGACGTCAGCCGCGACGCCGCCGAGGAAACGCGCGACAAGGAAAAACGCAACGTCCTCGTGTTGAAACCGAAGAAGAACACGCCGCTGGCCGAAACGTACACGGCCATCGCGCTGTGGGTGGAGGCGAAGACGTTTCTGCCGACGCGGGCGCGGCTCTGGGACACGAGCGAGAACATCACGACGATTGATTTCCATCACATCGAAACCAATAAGAAGGTGGATGCGAAGACGTTCACCCGCCCGGACGTCCCGGAAGATTGGGAGATCGTCCACCACGCGAAGGAACCGGAGGCGCCGGCCAAGGCTCCGGAGAACTCGCCATAACTACTTGTGGCGCAAAGAGTTGGAAGAACCCCAGGCGTTCGCCTGGCCACCCGTTCCCCACCGGTTCGCTCCGAGACCAACCTAGGATTTGAGGTGTTTCGTAATGGCCTCAGCCTGTTGCTTGAGAACCTCCGGGTCCGCCTGCTTGGCGGGCCAGCGGAAACCGAGGCCGTCCTCGGGCCAGCGCGGAATCAGGTGAACATGGACGTGGAACACTTCCTGGCCCGAGCAGGCTCCGTTGTTCTGAAGGACGTTGATGCCTTCGGCACGGACAGCCTTCTGGACCGCGGCCGCCAGCGACGGAATGTGCCGCGCCAGGTGCGCCGCCTCGTCGGCGGGCATCTGGTGGATCGTCTCGTAGTGTGCCTTCGGGATGAGAAGCGTGTGCCCCGGCGAAATGGGCCCGATGTCCAGGAAGGCGAGGCACAGGCCATCCTCAAAAACCTTGGTGCAGGGGATTTCGCCTGCGACGATCTTGCAGAAGACGCAGTCGGCCATCTGGAACCCTCCCGGCCGCGTTGGTGAAAGCGAGCGCGCGCCCCGTGGGAAGAGGCTCGCGGATTACTTCTTCTTGGCCTTTTCTTTCTTCTCTTTTTCTTTTTTCTCGACGAGTTCGAGGCGGCACAACTGGCTGGCGTCGCCGACGCGGAACCGCGCGAGTTTGACGATGCGGGTGTATCCGCCCGGGCGCTGGGCGACGCGCGGCGCAATGTCCTCGAAAAG
>Ga0307378_10005453_pt1 | contig 17728 bp, 12 predicted proteins | sample UN1MG_FD_202238 | JGI IMG/M metagenome (GOLD analysis project Ga0307378, IMG submission 202238) | Soil microbial communities from Risofladan, Vaasa, Finland - UN-1 | ecosystem: Environmental > Terrestrial > Soil > Coastal area > Acid sulfate soil | place: Finland: Risofladan, Vaasa | collected... | reverse complement strand
CGCCCCCTCAGCATTGGGGGATTGAATCGTAATATTCAAAGAAATCGAGGGCGGGCCATTGAATCCCAAAGCCGCCCAATGCAGGTCCTCACTAAGTGTTGTTAATTTAATATTGCCGGATTCAGAGGGAATCTGTGGTAACATTTCCGCTAAAATACGCCGTTGATCGGAATTGGGGAACAACACCACCTGAGCGGTTGTATTGGCGCAAGCCTGAAAACCTGCTGCCAGGGCCTGGGACCGAACCGGGAACACCGTTTTGAGCCGTTTGATGGTCCGTTCCAGTCCCACCAAAATCAACCGATCGGACACGTGAAGCTCAATATCTCCGAGGTTGAAGTCTTTTGCAATCTTCTGTATCTGCTCGGGCAACTTTGCCTGATCATTAGCCGAAGGGATGGGAACCGCCACAAAAAAATATGGGAAGTCGTACATGCTGAACACCAAAAAAATATCCCTGCCGCCAGCCTTCAGAAAATCATTCAATTGCGCACCAGCCAGGGCCTTAAAGTTGTTAATGTTGTCCTGTATTTGTTTGGCGGTATCAGTATCGGCATGCTCGTTTACAAGACTGAGGGCCCGGCCGAAAAGGGCATCAATATCCAGCTTTTCGACATCCAGATGGACAACTGCAAATGTCTGGTCATCAATGCATGGCCCTACAATCTGATCCAGCCCTGTGGTTGCACCTGCGGCAAAAGCATTCAGGCCGACAAAATAACAGAACATCAACAAAAAAATCCGATTCACTTTTCTTTTTGTTTGCATAATTATGCTCCTCAATAAGAGTGGATATTCATAAATGTTTCTATGGCTTGATGGCCAGTTCATAAACTGGTCGCTTTTTTCTTTCAGCAGGCGCAACCGGTGCTTCCAAACGAGCGGTTCGTTCATCAATTCGACGGTAAATAAAATCCTTGCCTGTCACTGGATCTGAGGGTATTGGTACGGAGTTGATTTCGGCAAGAGAGCCGGGCAGTTGTCCGGAATGTTCTGCGGCAAACATGCGTATCGCCTCTATGGTTCGCAACAGGGCAATATTTCGGTCAAGACGCGCTTGCAGGAAAGCAATCCTGGACAAGGCCGGCAACAAAGTGGTGAAAAGGTTTACCTTGATCCCTTTAGTATGACTATGATTGTCAAGACGTTTTTCGGCTTGCTTCAGATGAGGCTGAGCCTGGTAATAGGGAAGCTCAAACCACTTAAAAAAGTTATCCAGCATTTCCAGGTATTCCTGCTTCTGATAGATCAAAACAGCCTGCGCAGCCGGCAGAGCTTCAATCCTTTCCTGAGAATATCCTTTACGGGCCAGGAATTCTTTCGCATCGGAATAATGCATCATGACCCACCCGACCGGCAAGAGTCCCTGAAAAGGCATATCACTCGTTCCACCGCCTAATGTCTGTATTTTTTTCATAAAATCGGAAACGACTGCTGAAGCCTGCGCAGGCGCCAAGACCTCGTTTTCCAGATTTCTCAACTGCGGAAATTCCACAAACAGCACTTCCCGCTCATTTTCAAGTGATGTGTGCATATCAATCATGGGATCCGGAAGAGCAGTCAGGGCCCAGTACAAATTAGGAGAATCCGGCATCTGCATCAGGCCTTCTACCTCTTTAAGCAGCAGAGCTGTGATGGCAACTCCAACCAAATCCTGAATAACAGTCGGTCCCTGTGCAATACTCCTGCCCATGTACAAACCTTGTCGCAGCATTTCCAGGGCTTGATCAGTTTGTTTGTCCGCAATCTTGAGGCGTATCTGCAATTGCATCGCCATAATCATACGGCGAAAGGTCGACAGGTGCGGCATCTGCATGGCAAAGCCGTCCTCCAGGGGCAACTCCCATTGGCAATGGGTTCGCTGAGCAGCTAATTTGATTTGATGGAAGCAATTCGAAAAAGACGACAAAGCCTCGTCAACTTCCTTGCGGTCTAACTGATCGACGGGCAGGTCACGCCAATCGCTGATTTTTTTCTGTATATCTTCGGGATCTCCGGGATCTCTATCCGGGCATAGGGCCGCTGCAGAATAATAGAACAATGCGGCGTTGCCGACCTTCTGATCAAGGTAACGGGGCAACAGTCTATAAGACAATGCTGGTACCGGCTCTGCAGCAGGCACCAGTAATAGTGTTCTTACTTCGACACTCTTGTCAGTTGTTTTATCTGCACCGCGCACGGCTGGGCACAAAGGCAAAGCCCCTAACGCTGCAATCAGATACCATATAATGAATTTCTTATACATTGTGACACTCCCTCATAATTTAAGGTTTCTGGTTAACGTTTTACCTGACCGGTCAAAGTCTAAAATAACAGCTCTTCAGAGCTGATCAATCACTATGACGACAACATACTCTCCAGCAATTGTTTCCGATTCTTAAGCGGTTCACTGTGGCTCATGCCTTGCTGGAACCGCAAAGCGTCCAGCCCATACTTTACGATATTCTGTCGCAGCATGGGGTACGTCAACGAACCTGAAGACTCGGCTTGTACAGGCTGATACAGAGTCTGCGTCATCTGGAACTCACCCGGCCCGGGACCGGACGACAAACTCCGAGCCCCATTTAAGTCAGGACGGACCCACACCGAGCAAAGCAATAAAACAATCAACACACCTGAGAGCATTTGCCATGGCCGTCTCTTGCCGGCGGTCGCACGACCGGCATTAAACATCAACACATCACGATTCAGTGTATTCGCAATCGGCTTCAATTGGCCAAGAACAGATTCCAATTCCTGCTCGGCGCCAGTCAGGTTCTCTTTGTTGTACATGATGAATGCTCCAGTTTTTTTCTTATCATTTCTAACGCCGTCTTATACTCATTATGAATCCAGGGGATAGACTTGCTCATCACTTGCGCTATTTCCTTAAGGGACATCTGGCCCCAGATTCGCAACAGGACAATTTCACACAAATGCGACGGCAGCGTTTGCAAAATGTCCTGAGCCAGCCGGGCGTCAATCAGATTTTCAGGCCGAGACTCAAACCACATGACATCCCGGTGCAGGAACTTCCGCCCTGCCCGTCGTCCCTGCTGCAAGCGTCTTACTATACTGATCGAGGCATTGCGTACCACACGAAACAGCCATGCCCTGACATTTTCCGGGCACCTGCCCTGCTTCAACAGCTTGATGAACGCATCCTGAACTATGTCCTCAGCCTGTTGATCCGGATTCCACTGACGGGCATAAAGCATCAGTTCCGTTCCATAAGCCTCATACCATTCAGCTAACTGCTTCTGACTTATTGCTGCCATGTTGTTCTTTCATATATATGACGCTTAAGACAGAGTTTTTTTAATCGTTTTTTTCAAAAAAATTTGATTACTATAGTATATTGAGCCTATGAGACATACTAATCGTACACAGTTGTTTAGCAGGCCGAAACCACCATCATGGATTGTCGTTAGCAAAATACTGAGATTATACGACGGTCTGCCGAAAACATCAGAAGGTATTTGAAAAAGTCCTAATCTGTACCTTTGTACCAGGCCTAATAAAAAAAGACTGGATGCGCCAGTAATACAGCACATCCAGCCCTTTTAAGGAGGGTGGTTATATGTAATGAGAACTTAATTAATTATTATCAGGCTTTGGTTCTACTCCGCCTGGTCCCGGAAACGGCCCTGGGCCTCCTCTTCTGCCCATACCTCTGCCTCGCATCCGCGACTCCGGCGGTGACGGCATATCCGAGTCCGGCCTGCCCATACCTCTACCCCGCCGCATTGGCGGCGCCGGTCTTAAAACATCTTCCTGGGGAGGATTCTGCGGGAATGGTCTCACATCCGGAGTTGGTGGCATATCCGGGCCTTGACCGCCCATCATGCCTCTACCTTGGAAGCCCTGGCCGCCTTGGCCCATCATTCCTCTGCCGCGAAAACCTGGACCGCCTCTGCCCATCATACCTCTACCTTGGAAGCCCTGGCCGCCTTGGCCCATCATGCCTCTACCTTGGAAGCCCTGGCCGCCTTGGCCCATCATTCCTCTGCCGCGAAAACCTGGACCGCCTTGACCCATCATGCCTCTACCTTGGAAGCCCTGGCCGCCTTGGCCCATCATGCCTCTGCCGCGAAAGCCTGGGCCGCCTTGACCCATCATGCCTCTACCTTGGAAGCCCTGGCCGCCTTGGCCCATCATGCCTCTACCCTGGAAACCTCGCCCCCTTCCACCCATGCCTCTACCTGAAAAACCCTCATACCATGGGCACATGCTTCTTTGACAGCACGGGCATAAACCTTCACATTGATAACGTCGGTTCCATCCGCCCATACCTCTACCCTTCAAACGTTGGCTCCGTCTGCCAGTCATCCGTTGCATAGGTTGATTACGCCCTGGCCGAGATTGCTGCGACCTGCCCATTCTACCCTGAGGTGCACCTTTCTGGGCCGTCTCTTGCTGACGCTTCTGTTGCATAGCTTCCGCTTTTTTACCGGCGGCTTCCGCCCGCTTTCGCATAGCCTCAGTGCTTTTGGCCTGTGATTCACTGTCCTTTTCTTGTTGTCCGCTAAACTGTTGGGCCCGGCCCCTTTGGCCTGGTCGGCCTTCCTGACCCTGTCTGCGTCTTGGCTGCTGCCGGGGAGTATCTGTTTGTTCTTGAGCTATAAGATTTTCAACTCCAATCAGCACAACTGCTGTTACAATGCTTAATGTAATTATCTTCTTCAACATTTTACGTCTCTTTCCGAGTCATAGACCCTTTTTTGTCATGCAACTTCGCATTTCGCCGTTTAGGAGCGGATTTAAAAATTGACTTCGTCAAATTTCTGACAAACATCCGCAGAGCAACAACATTCTCTGTTACTATCAGTACAAGCGCCGCTTTGATATCCGTCATCAACATTTTTTTGGTCCCCTAATTAGCCACTATTTTATTAACTCCGGCACCGGTTCTCACATATACAGACGCATATTGAGCCTGAAATATTGCCATTTTTGGGAAAATTTCATAAAAAATGTGTAAAATCCGCTTATTAGGCTATTTTATTGAACTTTGCGGAAAAAAGATGTCCTGAGCAGAACCCTCAAACTTGTTTAGGGCGTTTCAAAACTATCATTTTCTTCTCTTACCAGGTTATCTATTCTGCCAGCGCCATGATTTCCTCTGCGTTAAGTACCTGGTTGTAAACCCGAACATCGTCAATCAGGCCGGAGAAAAAAGTGCCGGCTTCAAGAGTTTTCCCGGCACCGATGTACAGGCCGCCATCAGCGGCCTTCATCGGGTTCAATGGCTGGGTATCCTTTGCTGCTTCTACGCCATCCCCAAAGAGAAATCTGTAGGAGCCGTCCCAGACAAAACCGATATGGTGCCAGTTGCCATCAGTGATTATGGCTTCCGAGATTAACGGCTGCGGAACAAACCGCCCCGCCGGTGGTGGCACTAAACCGGTCATAAGTTTGCCGTCTGATGACTCCGCACCTATCCAGATATCACCGTTTCCGCTGCCGTCTGCCTGAGATATGATTACCTGTCCGGGCGAGCCTCCTTTAATCCAGGCAAAAACGCTGAATACTCCATCGGCCGGATTCAAGACAAAACCCGTGCCGACATAATCATCTACTCCATCCAACTGAATTGCGCCATCTACCTTACCGCCGGCAGGCTGCCAGAAAGGTTCTCCATAAAGTGTGCCGTTGTTTTCACCTATGCCGTCATTTGCTATAACGCCATCTGTTTCGTCAAGTTTCCAGTGCGCTATAAGAGGAGAATATTCAGGCCAGTTGTCAGAGCTTATTGTTTCGCCAACAGCTAAAATCTTCACCGCACATCGAGCATGTTCGGCAAAGGTCTGCGCATCACTAAGGTTGCCGACACTTTGACCCCAGTGATATGGTATGGCTAATTCGGGCTTTATATACTGCGTCGCCTCCGCCGCCTCCACCGCGTCCATCGTATATGTGCCGCCCGCCGGCAGTATTGCCGCGTCTATATGTCCGAGCGTTTTCATTTCATCGATAAGGTCCGTATCGCCCGCGACATAAATCCGCTTCGAGCCGATTTCTATTATGTACCCGACCCAGTTCCTCGATTTTGGATGGTTCGATTTGTTGGTATTATATGAAGCCACTCCTGTTATGCTGACATTCTCAAATTCGATTGTCTCACCGGGAGCGATTGCCTGCCCGCTGCCGTATTGCTGAACGACATCTGGCGGCCCGATGAATTGAGTCTGGGAACTGGAAACCCGGGCAATATCCGAAGGCGAGTAATGGTCGCCGTGAGTATGAGTTACACAGACCAGCGTCGCGTCATGCAGCGACTCGTTCACCCTCTCCGGATCCACGTAAACTACACAATCATCCTCATTCCAGACCTTCACAGTCGAATGACCCAGCCACTGAATATTGACTATCGTTTCAGGCTCCGGCTCCGGAGCAGGTCTATATAATCGGATGTCGTCAAAATACATCTTACCTGAGCCGCCATTCTGCAGGCCGGCCTTGTCACCCAAACCGACAGAGATGCTGTTGACATCGGTCAGGTTAATACCGGCATCACTGAAACTATTCAGGTCTATAGTCCATTCGGTCCAGTCTTCTATGAGAGCCGCGTTGGCATCCGGGTGTACGACAGTTGCGCTTATGCCGTTGCTATTAGATACAGTAACATACATCGGCTCAGGCTCGTTACCGATTATACCCACATCCAGGTCTGTCCACTGCGCCTCAACATTAGTATTCGGAAAGCTAACGTTGGAAAATACAGCCTCGCACGTTGCTTCGGCATTATGGCTGGTCAGAGCCAGGCCGATGTACACAGGCATATCCATCATCACAGACGCTATATCCAATTGTGTCCAGGTGCTGCCGTCCGCTGAATAATATGCCCTGACGAGTCCGCCTATGGTGCGCTCCAACTTCACCCACTGAGGCGCGGTAACCCCTTCTTGCTTTGCGCTAAAGCCGCCGCCACCTGTCGTTTCACGCCGGCCAAACCAGACTCCGCTACCTGGCGTCACGGCCATCATCGCATGTGTCGAATCCGCCTCAAGTGTATTACGAATCATCACTCCCGCCTTTGCCCAGGGGTCCGTATTCCCAACGCTATCGACCCTGGCAATAATCGCCACGGCACCGGACAGCTCCTTATAGGCAAAGTGGAACTCATCGGATGTGTTCCAGATATCCTCCCCCGAGGCACTCATCGTATAGGTGCCGGTCGGAGCCTCCGCAAAATCGCCGACATATTGCGAATGGCCTCTGAACCACAGCGACAATACTCCGATATCCTGCTCCATCCAGTCACGCGGATATATCAATGTCATGGTCGTCTCAGAGTAACTGATTACATCATCGTTGTTATAGAAATAAGGCATCGACTGCCCGCCCCCGTGAACTATAGTTTGCTCGGTAAAAGGAGGATTCTCATAACCAACGACAGAACCATTGGCCGGGTCGTCCCATCCGTCTTTCCACGAGGAAAATATCCTGTTGCTCTTTGGGTGTGTGGTATCAAGCTCATTATAAGCCTCAAAATCATCCACAAGAAGATAGTTTGCCACTGTAAAGCTCCAGAGAGGGCCTGTGTGCAAAGTATTGTCGGCCTCAATCTCATCGACCCGCCAGTAATAAGTGACTCCCCACCCGAGAGCTTCGGGAAAAATATAGCCGCTGACATCCTGACCGCCCCGATATATACCTGTCGTATCCGTAATATCAGCAGCGTTTACATCCTCTAAACTGTTCCCGAAGTACAAATCATGCCGAACTGCAGTTTCTCCCGCCGTCCAGTTCAGTGAGGTCGCATCCGTTATGCCTAATATTGCTCCATCTTTTGGCTGCGGCGAACGTGCCTGTACGGGATTGGCGGCAACTGCCCAGACTGTAGTCATACCGGGATTGGTTACATTGTAGTCAATCTGCACCAGCGCCAGACGGCCATCCTGGAGAAGCTCACCGCTGTTGACACCGTAGGCCGTAATCCAGCCGTTCTGTACATACTCTCTTATTTTCTCTGTTTGGTCTTCTTCACTCGTTAATACCAGCACGCCTCCGGCAATATCCAAGCTCCCATTCGTCCCGGACAACTCATCATCCGGGTCATTCATCACCAGGCCATCGCTATAAAGAATTCCACCGTTAAGGTGCAGTTCACTTCCCTGGGAGCCGCCCCGGGGAACTCTCGTATTCGTTGAGACGGTTACCGTACCGCCGTTGATATTAACCACGCCCTTGCTCGGGTCTTTCCGCCCAAGCTGAAAAGCGCTGCACGTGACGTCACCATCATCGATAGTGAACATCCCCAGTTGCTCCCTGCCTATTCTGATAAGATTGCCTGCCGATAAAGTCCCGCCGGTCATGTGCAGGTGGACATAATCCTGACCCCCAACAGAATCGTTGCTTACGGTAACACTCTCAAACCGGGCCTCAGTCTCCGCATCAATGATTACCTCTGTCGGGTCACTCCTCCAATTGATATAGACCGCATCGCCGGCGTCGGGGATTTTATTGAGGTCCCAGTTCTCCGGATTACTCCAGAGAGAATCTCCGCTGCTGTTGTCCCAGACAAAATCAGCCCCCAGAGTTGTACCAACCATGCTTAAGGCAACAACAAAAGAAATCAGATAAATCAGTTTCCAGCGCATAACAATCCTCCTCTATCGAAAAATTACAAGAAATATGCCGGCTTTAAGACCTGAAATGAACAGATTCCAACCTTAACGGGCATAAACCGTACCGCTTCTACTTATACCAAATCATCCGCCTTGCCGTCAAGGAAAATCGCTGGATAATATATTTGGCATGTGATGTTGATGAAGCTGTGCAGAAATGCAGAGAGGGCAAAGGAATATTGCTCATTCTATTATTGTTCAGTTATTCTCCGATTTATGCTTTTTGAACTAATGCTTTGATTGCTGCTTTGATATGCTTCGGCAGTTCCAGCCTAATTGTTACTATTGAGGAATATGAATGTTCCCCCTGTGTTTTTCATATTGATATGGTTGCTGCAAGGCAATATTCGTACTCCACAAGAACCTTATGGCAATCCAACACGCCCGAATGTAAAATAAAAGAAATAGCTGCTACCGAATTCAACGATTAAACGCCCAAGTACGGCCTGGCGATTGTTGGGCCGCATAGCATTTCTGAGTTGTACAAACTTTGCATAGCGTTCAAAGGTATTACGCTTTATGTTGAACTTGTTTAAGTCAACTTTCTGTCCTTGAGAACCGAAGTAGATGAGTATGGCCTCTTCATAAAGGGTTGGAATTTCCTGATAGCCAAGATCACCAGGCCGTTCCATGTTCGTTGCGATCTTGTCAACACGCCCTGTCAGCAAATAACACGCCATAAGATATTCAAATGCCATCTTGTTGCGGGGATTATGGACGAGCAATCCTATCAGCATTTGATCAATAGATTCTGTACTGATTCCTACATGTCCCTCTTCAAACATATATGAACGGATCCTGTCAACATAAGCCGCCTGGTCCGGCCCAAAGCCGTTGTCCAGGGCGATGAGCAGTTTTTCGGCGGTTTCACGATAGATCAGGTCTTTCTTCAGGGCGTTGAGATATATCCGGGCGGTGCTGGTCTGTCCCTTAATGATGTTGATCCAGGCCAGTTTTTCGATGACAATCCCGAAATGGCCCTTTGTGGCCAGAATTTCCGATGCCAGCCTTTCTGCCATGTTGACCTGCCCCAGTTCCATGAAGATATCACATAATTTTAATTGTGTTAGGTAAGATTCTTTTTTCTCGTGTGTGAGAAGAAGCCCGTGAGGTGTCTGTGGGAAGCGAAACAAGTCATAGGGCAGTTTACCGGTATGGTACAACGCCCTAATGATGTCATGATTGAAATATACGTTGCTTTTACCCTTGGGCAGACTGCGACCAAGCCCAAGAACCTTGTCCCATTGTTTCCGGAGGGAATAGTCGTTTGTCAGGACGAACGGTTTGCTCATCTGGTCATAGCTGAAGTAGAGTCCCGCGGCCATCAGCACGATCGGAAAAGCTATAACCGCCGGTTTCCTGAAGATGGCCAAAGATAGTTTCTTTTCTCTGGCTGCGTTATGCCTCTTTTTTCCCTTGTTCGGTTTAGAACGTATCTTACGGGTATGCCCGGTCTTGCTGAACACTGTCTTGCCAAGGAACAGGAGTAATACACTCAAAGGTACAAAGCCGTAAAGGAGGATGATCAAAACTCTTAAAAAAGTATTCATGCCGACGGTAACTGCCGGAGAAACAGGTGTCAATATCAGAAATGCCTTTTGAGGTGGTATGAGGAAAAGGAACTGAGTAAGTCCCCAGGTGATTGCACAACTCGTTAGCAGGGCCAGTAACGTGAGTCTCCAGTCTCTGTGGACAAAGATCCCGTAGATTACAGTCATGAGTAAAAAAACCAACAGACCTCCTGCACCCGACAACCAGAAAATTACGGCTGCCATAAGGCAATATACAACTGCACGAATCACTAACCTGCGCAAAGGCACTGTTTCGAAGACCAGCGAACATAACAGACCCAGAGACACAGTCAGACAAGCCGGCAAAGGATGTTTGTAGCAACTATAAATCAGAAAGATTAGGATCGCCGGAACAGAGGTCAAGACCGTGGCCCTCGCATAACCGGCAACCACAAGATGCCGTCTGGAAAGTTCGCACAGGCCTAAGGCGGTTGCCACAATGATCACGGTTCCCAGCCATGAATAATAAAAGCCCTGGGAAAGAAACCCGGATACGTACTCAATGAATCCACCAGGCAACCCCAGGGAGTTTTTCAGAAACAGCCATCCTGTTGCAAAAGGGTGTGCTTCCGGTAGAATGGTGCCGAAGCATTGATAGATAAGGTGCGGCTCAATAACAAGCCATAAGTAGAGTGCACCTAACAAAAAGAATATCAGATTGTGTGGAAATTGTTTTATTCTATAAAACACGTTTGTTCGTCTCTTGTACCTGGATGGGCCTAATTTTTAACAATCTGTCACTCACGTTCCTGCCAGGGCTCGGACGGGCCGGCCTGAGGTGTTGCTCCTGTAATGGGAATGTCCACGGCCACGGTAGGCTCTGACCGAGCGGCCCGGGCCAGTAAAGATTTATTCACCTTGATACTACCCTTGATCAGTTCAGGAACGCTGAATGTCTCTAACAGTGAATCATAGTACGTCGGATCCTTCTGCGGCAGGATGAAAGGCTTGTGAACCTGACCGGTTTCGTCAACATAGCTGAGATAAGTTCTGGTCAGGGAACCTCCCTGGCGCTTGCTGCTGAATGCGATCCACCGGCTGTTGCTGGACCAGCTATGCCACGATTCGGAATACATACTGTTGATAGCCAGCTTGCGATAGTCTCCTGTGGCCAGATCCATTAGGTAGAGGTCGCTGCTGGGCTGATATACAGGAAAGCAGCCGTATCGGCACATGCAGAACAGAAGAAATCGGCCATCCGGCGAGATCCTTGGCAGCAGGATACTAAATCCGGTTTCATCCGCGGCCAGGACAGTTTCGGCCTTGCCCCATCGATCTGTCTCGGCATCATAGGCTATGCGACGAAGATCATACTTGAGCTTGTCATAGTTCTCAGGCGGAATAGTGTCCCGATTTTGCCATAGAATGGGGCCGCTGCAAAAATACAAATACCGCCCGTCCGGAGACCATGTTGGATAGGTCTCAAGCCGGTCTTTCTCTGACAGCTCCGCTGGACACACCGCTTCCTTACTCCCAACGTGATAACAGAGCAGGGCGGAATCAAGATCTACCACGTCCCTGACCTCTGCGCCGCCGGTATGAAAAAATTGGCGCACTTTGTTTATCGAATATACAGCCAATCGGCCGTTTGGATGCCAGGCGGTATAGCCCCACTTTGCACCAATCTTCTGGATGGTCCCATTCCGGGCCAGGAGTGTGTGACTGCCGTATGTCGCACTACGCAGGCCGATCGTCATCGTATCCGGCGCATTGCCGACAAAGCTGTGACAGTTAAGACACCCTTCACCAAAAGAACGCCCATGCAGGACAGGAGACACATCGTAACCGGTTAGGTTGCGTTGATAAATCCCTATGTCTTTCCACCATTTATAAATTGGTTTCATAAACCGGTATACCACCGTCTCGTCAATGTCTTCTTTAGCTATGGTATTGGTGATACGCTGAAATTGTCGCCATCCGTTATCTGCATCTTTGACATAGACATCTACGAATACCTTATTACCTTTGTTTACATTAAGTAAGGCCCACCATTTTCGCAAAGGGATGTGTATCAGGCCTGTTTTGCTGACAATTCCTACCGCTGCGCCACGATTCGAATGGATTTTGACGCGGTAGGTCTGTCCCTTTTCGGAAATCCTGAAATTCAGGGGGGCGATGTTATGTGGGATGACAATACCGGAGTAGTCAGGGATAATATTAGGTTCGTAAGCGATTTGTGTGCAATTGTCCATGACCTCGAATGAGCGGCACACAAGCCACACTCCGGAAAGGATGATAGCACTGCAAAATACGCCTATGATAGTAAATCTTCTTTTCACGATTCTCTGCAAGGTTAACCGGCTTTATGTGCCCCGGGTATTTAATGCACTATCACGTGATTATAAATTAGAGGTCGTTAACTTACAAGTTTCCCTGCCGAAAATTCGATCTTTCTTTATTTGCAAAGACTTAAAGAAAATATGGTTGCTCCTTTACAGCAAATGAGTTCGGTGTTAATGATAGCGAGATTCCTCAGATGACACTAACCAACGACTTCATCTGGGAAATCAGGGCTAATATAGGATTTGGAGACAACTCTTCTTTCAAAACTTTCATATATTCGCATAACTTGTTGCTATGTATCCCTTCGACGGCGAACAAAAGACCAGATGTAATAGACCGGGATACCTAAGAGTATGCTGCCAAGACTGTAAATCGAAGGTCTCGGCCACTCCTTGAACGCAAACACTGCCATGAAGAGGATTACGGCCATGAAGATCGCTGGAACAACAGGATATCCGGGCACGCGAAACGGTCTTTCCATATCCGGCCGGCGCAACCGAAGAACATACACTGCACCGACAAAAAGCAGTGCAAAAAGCGATAATCCCACTGAGGCATACTGGTACAAGTCCCTGAAATACTTCACCCCGAACAGAATAGCGATTGCGCATGTGCTTTGTGCGAGCATCGCGTAAACAGGAACCCGCCCCTTAGAGCTGATACGCCCCGCTATAGATGGAAACAATCCGTCCTTGGCCATCGCGTAGTAAATCCGCGGGCCGGTAATAATGAAAGCGCTCACTGTAGCCAAAAACGTCAATCCTAATAAAACGGAGAAAACGTTGGAGGCTCTCGATCCAAAAAGATTTCCGACCGCCAGTTTGGGAACCAGTTCCGCGTTGTCAAATCCAACATCAGCCAGAGGTACCGCATAAGCAAAAACGAGATTCAGGGATAGATACAAAACAACTACCAATCCGGCGCCCAGCAGCAGCGACCGTGGGAGAATCTTGGCCGGATTCTTAACCTCACCGGCCAGATAGCTGGCGGCGTTCCAGCCGCTGTAAGCAAACATGACATAGAACAATTGAGTAACTGCAGTCCCAAACTTCACCTTCCCTATCGGCTGCCCTTCCGAAAGGTTTGCCAGTTGTCCTTTGCCGAACAGAAATGCCAGCAATACCAGAAATACGAACAGGCCGAATTTGAGAAGTGTAGTGAGATTTTGCGTCCAGGCGGACTGACGGTGACCAAAAAGATTGGGCAGCGTAACTGCAACGATAATAGCAGCAGCGGCTACTTTGATAATGAGGCCGGATTCATTCTCGGCCAATCCGAATGGCGTTAAAAGGTACTTAGCCGAAATATAGCCTGCCACCGCTAATGGTGCGGAAAAGCCCAGAAAAAACGACGTCCAGCCGGATAAAAAAGCAGGCATCGGGCCGTATGCTTCGCGAAGGTAAACATACTCTCCGCCCGACCGGGGCAGAGCCGCTGCCAGCTCTGCCACACAAAGAGCTCCGCACATGGCCAATAACCCGCCAAGGGCCCAAAGCCCGAATATTACAGGGTAGTTTTGGAGTGAAGCCATCATGTATCCGGGCGAGACAAGAATTCCTGTTCCCACCATGCTGGCAATAACCACGTAAGTCGAAGTCGATAGACCAAATCCTCGCTGCAATTCTTCTTTTGGCATTCTTATTGTCCTTAAAGTACACCCATCTTTAAAGGTTGCACGCCCTTAACAGCACGACACATCTTTAGCGATGCCAGGAGCCACCTGGTAGAATCCGTCGTATCCGTTTCAATAATATCTCAGCGTCTTTTATTCACGCATTCAGGGACTTGTCCAGAAGCCCGTCCCAGATTCGCCGCTGCTCAATCAATGCCTGGACACGGTCGGGAACCTTATCGCTTACTTCCAGCAGTTGCCAGCCCTTCCAGCCCATTTTTACAAGCAGGTCCATTTGAAGCTGATACGGAAATTCCGAATCTTTGAGATTATGCAGGTGAAGTGTATCAGCCAGCAAATCCTTGACCAGGTTGAAATTATGTTCGAACCCATTGCCCGCGGCATCCCTTGTACTGGAGTTGAGCTTCACCCGGACACTCGGCTGGTCAACGCGGTCCATAATCGCCCTGAGTGTCGGCAGCTCGCCGATATTGCCGTGCGCTTCGAGGCGAACCTCCTGACCATAGTCACCAGCGAATGCTCCCAATATGTTCATCGAATTGCTGATTTGCTCAATGGTCTTCTCTTTCGGAACGCCGTCGTGAAAGCTGTTCGGGAAAACCCTCACGCCGCTGGAACCTACATCACGGCTTAGCTTGATATAGCCCTTGGTATTTTCAATCGCCAACTTAAGCTGAGCAGCGTCCGGCGAATCATACCGTTCACCGCTGGCAATACCGACTAACGTTACAGGGCTGTCCTCAAACTGTTTCCGTACTTCGCGGCGCTGCTGTGCGTCAAGCTCAAGCTCAACACCGTGAGCATAGGACTGGCTGGTTCGCAGTTCAACGCCAAACGCCCTGGCCTTGCAGCAGTTGGCAATCAGCGTAGGGATGTCCCAGTCTTTGCCCCATTGATAGGTCGTAAATCCAAATCTCGTTCTGGCATTTCGCTTCGACGCTGATTTGTTCGAAGTATTACTGCACGATGTTAAGGTCGCCCCGGCACAAGCACCGGCGGCAACACCGATACCACGCGCCAGAAAACTGCGGCGCGAGAGTTCTTGTCGTTCGAAAGACATAATCGCAAAATCCATCCAATATTAACAACGATTCAGTTATTTACTTAAGCGTTTTTTAAGCGTAACACTAAGGTCCTGACCCTGGCCCTGAAAAACCGTCTCCAGGTTGGCATCAGTAGTAATGGCCTTAATGTAATCCTGTATCTGTGAACCCATATTAACATTGTGGCCCAGAATCAATCCGCCCGGACGCACCAACGGCAACAGTTTTTGTAAATAGTCAATATAACCGGGCTTGTCCGCATCAATGAAAAGAACATCAATCGGTTCTTTGATATTTTTAATCGTCTCGTGGGCATCACCCATAACGAGCGTAACGATATTATCGACACCGGCACGTTTGAAGTTCTCACGCGCCAATGCCGCACGTCCCTCATCGATATCGTGAGTGGTGAGCCTGCCGCCGGTGGCACGCAAGGCAAGGCAGAACCAGATGCCCGAGTACCCGTTGGAAGTGCCGATCTCGACAACATGTTTGGCGCCAACCACTTCGGTAAGCAACCGCAGTATTCTACCGTCCTCCAATGGTACGTTCATATTCCTGCCGCGCTGGTTGCGGTCCATATCATCAAGCACGCTCAATATTTTCTTCTCTTCTTCGTTCACCGCTGTAGGTGAATTTTGTGTAGGTGCCGCAGAAAATCCCCTGCCGCCCCGCCTGCCGCCGAAATCTCCGCCTCGCGGTCCCGGCTGGGCCGTTAAGCTCTCAACCACTGCTGTCAATAAAACCACCACTGTAATTACCAGTAAAATCTTCTTTAACATTACTCGCTCCTTTCAAAAAATATAGTCTGTCATTGTGCTGCTAAAATTGGATACGTACAGTTAAAGACGATTTTGGAAAGTGACTTTATTGCGGTTAACAGGAAAAATCCATAAAAAAATACAGACAAATGCTGCTCGGATACATATAACTTATCCGAATTCAACAAATTAAACTTATTTTTCTCCGACAGAATCACCAAAATAATACTTTTCCATAAGTGTAAATACGTACTTTTAAGACGTCTTAAGCTCAACTTCGAACTCACCATAGGAACCAATAAATTCGAAGCCTAATTTTTCATAGCACTTGATTGCACTTGTATTGTCTGCTTTTACGTTAAGGCCAATATGGTCTATTTCATTTAATAATGATTCACAAACCCTAGCGGCTGCAATTCTGCCGTATCCTCTGCCTCTATAATCCGGATGCGTTGTGATGTTGCCCAGGGCAGCAACTCTATAGTAGGCAGAATAAACATGCACACCTGCGACACTTACCAGTGCACCAGACTGTCGAATACCGTAGTATTGTTTCGTCTCCAACATCCTCGGTTCAAAAAAGTTCCCGGGATAAGCCTTTTCAAAGAAGCTCATAATTTCGCTTAAATGAGACATTGAAAGCCCTTCGGCCTCAGAGGTATCAAAGTTTGCTAAAAGTGATTTATCTGTCAAAGCCATCCTGTCATGCCGGCCAAATGGCCGTAAATGATAACGCTCCGCCAATATACTCTCCGAACCTGAAATAAGGTGGGCATGGAAACGGATGGGTAAAATGCCAATCAAACAACGCAAAAGCTCTTCCGTGTAAATAGCTTTATCATCTTCTGCAAGGGCATGAAGACACGGTAAGCTTCCACCCGTGTACATCAATGCTATGGACCGGATGCCTGTTGAGTCGGTCAACGCATACCAAGTAGTGTATGGCCAGAAAAAATCGTCAAGGTCACCAAGACTATAAATGTTGAGAAACACATTGCCGCGAAGAAACGTCTCTATCGTATCCTTATCATGCAAACATACTGCTTTCATTGCACTTCCCTATTTAACAGACCGGCTGTTGCGACAATATGCTCTGGCGTTGTTCCGCAACAGCCACCCACAATTCGGGCACCGGCAGAAAGGCATTCTGCGATTCCCCGTGCAAAATCATCAGGGGCCATTTCAAATATAGTCTCGTTACCAACCAGTTTGGGCTTACCGGCATTCGGTTGCGCCAGAACAGGCAGTGACGTTGCCGACTTAAGCCCGGAGACAATCACAGCCATCTGAGCCGGGTCTATATCACCGCAATTAGCGCCAATAACATCCGCACCGGCATCTGTGAGACTTTTCGCACATTGTTCCGCCGAGTCGCCCATCATTGTCCTCCCGCCGTTTGCCTCACTCGAAAATGCAATAGATACAATCACAGGCGGCAGGAAATTATCCTTACACGCACGAAGGGCACACAAAGCCTCCCGCAAATCAAACATAGTCTCAATGATAAATCCGTCAACTCCGGATTCAGCTAAGATTCCCGCCTGCTCTCTGAACGCATCATAAAATTGCGATTCCTTATAAGTACCATACGGCTCAAGCAGTTGACCGGTTGAGCTGATATCACCAAGCACATATTGCCCCTTGCCAACAGCTTTCTTTGCAAGCTCTGCCCCGGCCCGATTCACATCTTGTACGGATAAGCCGACATTGTGCGTCTCAATAAAGATACGATTCATCGTCAGCGTATTTGTAGTTAAAGCATCACAACCGCACTGCGCATACTCCCGGTGTACCTCCAGCACAGCCTCCGGAGCATTAAGATTAGCCC
>Ga0307378_10005452_pt1 | contig 17729 bp, 19 predicted proteins | sample UN1MG_FD_202238 | JGI IMG/M metagenome (GOLD analysis project Ga0307378, IMG submission 202238) | Soil microbial communities from Risofladan, Vaasa, Finland - UN-1 | ecosystem: Environmental > Terrestrial > Soil > Coastal area > Acid sulfate soil | place: Finland: Risofladan, Vaasa | collected... | reverse complement strand
AAAGAACTCAATTTCTGTTATCGATGCCATTCAAGGTGCATTTGAAGGGCATCCATTCATCCCGGGAGAGACTTTGATTGCGGTCTGAATTCTTAATGGTTTAGTGGGTAGGGCTGAATAGTTACGATTAGATTATATAATCTGCATAAATTGTATCGGAGGCTAAACACATACTTAAGGTCAAATAATTCATCTTCTTCAGATCATATTTATATACTAATATTACACAAGTTCCCTTAATTCGGAAGGATCGAATACATGCAAGTCTTTCACTCCCTCTGGGATTCAGATTCAGAGACCTTCTTCATCTGGGCCGAGTCATCCGATTTGCCACTCTCCTCTTCCAGCGGCCCTGATAATGGAAAGGAGAAGCATCCCCGGCCCCACCCCTTCGCCCTGCTAGAGAGCTACCTATCGGATCGCCTTTTCCAAATTTTCCCATCGTACGTAGGCAGAGCGCAGACGCTGAAAATCCGCCTTCCCTCCGCCAAATCTGAACCTCTTCCCTCTCCCTGGCTCCTGCGAGAGGATTATGTCCCTGAAAAGCCAGCCTCTCTTATCGAATGCACCGTCCCGGCTTTGGCTTTCGATTCCGGCACTGCCGTCGATCTTCTCCTGGATATGCCCCTCCATCCGCCTCCTGGCACAGTTCATGCCGACTCTATGCTTTTCTGGTCAGAGCTGGCCCTCTTCTCTTTGGAGCTTGTATCCAGACAGCAATTCGTGCCCGCTCTGCAAGGGGATCGTGCTCTCTGGAAGGCAGTGATCGATGAGAACGATGAGATGCGAGTGAAGGTATTCTTCGAGTCCATTCCCCCAAGCTGCCTTAGCTTTTCGCCTTCCAAAGGAGAAACATCCCAGCCACATGACCTGGTTAATAGCTTCATAAATAGCACTGTGGACTTCCTGGTGCGTAGCAGCCTAAAAGAGACAAGCCTCCTTCCCACTCGCCGGGGCCGCCGTGCCAAAGCACCTGCCCTGCCCCAGCAATTTGTGAAGGCCCTATCCGCGGGGCCGGGAGAAGCAGCCCTCAAGGCCTCCGCCAGCGAACTTTCCGCCTTCTCCTGCCAGCTGGACTCCTGGACAGGTCAGCTTCGGCCTCCGGCAGTTGATGTGCCCTTCCGGACTTGCCTTCGCCTTGAAGCCCCTGCCGGGGATGATGAGATCTGGAAGCTTGCCATCTTTATCCAGGCTAAAGACGATAGAAGCCTGCTCGTTTCCGCGGAAGAGATCTGGCGGACGAGATCCTCAGCTCTCACCTTCCTGAAAAAGAGGCTGAAAAATCCTCAAGAGCAGCTCTTAGCTGACCTGGGCATAGCAGTGCGGCTCTTTCCTCCCCTGGAAAAGTGCCTGGAAAAAGCCCGCCCCACCAGCCTGGAGATGCAGACCGAAGAAGCGTATTCATTCCTGCGGCAGGCGTCTCCTCTGTTGGAGCAGAATGGTTTTGGGTTGCTGCTGCCTTCCTGGTGGCAGCGTCCCAGCAGCCGCCTGGGCGTTAAGCTTCATCTCAAAGATGCTGCAAAAAAAGAGGCTAAAGCAGGACCTGCCTTCTTCGGTCTTAACTCTCTTGTCAAGTTCGACTGGCAGCTCTCCCTGGGTGAGGATGTCCTTAGCGAGGCCGAGTTTTCCGAGCTGTCCCGCCTTAAGGTGCCTTTGGTCCAGATAAGAGGTGAATGGATGGAGCTTCGTTCCCAGGATATCGAGGCCGCCATTGCCTTCTTCCGGAAGAATAGGGATCAAGAGATGACTCTGGCCGAGGCCCTGCGCCTTGGACTTGATATCTCCAGCCAAAATCTGACCGATGCGAATTCCACTCTTCCCGTCCTTGGCGTCTCGGCGACAGGCCAAATCGAGCAGATGCTCAAAGCCTTATCCCATCCCAGCGCTGCTTTGGAGCCGATCTCACCCCCGCAAAAGCTGCAGGGCACTCTGCGCCCTTACCAGCTGCGGGGCGTATCCTGGCTGGAGTACCTGCACCGACTGGGCCTGGGCGCCTGTCTGGCGGACGATATGGGTCTGGGAAAGACGGTGGAGCTGATAGCTTTCCTTCTGCGGCAAAGAGAAGATGCAAATGAAGTGCAGCAAGAGACCAAACCAGCTCTTCTCATCTGTCCCTTATCCGTGGCCGGCAACTGGCAAAGAGAGGTGGAGCGCTTTGCCCCATCCCTACGTGTGCTGATGCACCATGGCCCGAGCAGGCTCTCCGGCCAGGACTTCTTGAAGGAGGCTACAAGCCGGGATATAGTCATCACCACTTATGCTCTGGCCGCCAGGGACGAGGAGGATCTGTCTGCCGTCTCCTGGAGCCATTTGGTCCTGGATGAGGCGCAGAGCATCAAGAACCATTCCGCCAGGCAGACCCAGTCCATAAAGCGCCTCCCGGCAAAGTACAGAATCGCCCTCACAGGAACGCCTGTGGAAAATAGGCTCTCAGAGCTTTGGTCCATTATGGACTTCCTCAATCCCGGCTACCTGGGCTCTTCAGAAGCCTTCCGAAAGAGCTACGTTCTCCCCATTGAAAAATACAGGAACCAGGGCCGTTCCGAGTCTCTCCGCTCCATTATTCAGCCCTTTATCCTGCGCCGGCTCAAGACTGATCCCACTGTGATCCAAGACCTGCCCGAGAAGATGGAGATGAAGGTAAACTATAACCTCACTTCGGAGCAGGCATCGCTTTATGCCGCCGTGGTCGAGGATATGTTGGGTCGCATAGAATCTCTGGACGGCATACAGCGAAGAGGTCAGATTCTGGCCGCACTTACCAAGCTAAAGCAGATCTGCAACCACCCGGCCCTCTTCTTGCAGGATGCCAGCTCTCTGGATGGCCGATCGGGAAAGCTCTCCCGCCTGGAGGGGATGCTCTATGAGGCGGCAGCTGTAGGAGACAGATCTCTTATCTTTACCCAGTTTGCGGCAATGGGCGCCATGCTCAGACACCATCTCCAGGAAAAGCTGGGAGTAGAGGCCCTCTTCTTGCACGGGAAAACATCCCGGAAAAAGAGAGATGAAATGATCGCCCGGTTTCAGGAGGGCAGGTCGCCCATCTTCATACTCTCCTTGAAAGCAGGCGGCTTCGGCCTCAATCTTACTGCCGCCAACCACGTATTTCATTTTGATCGCTGGTGGAATCCCGCTGTAGAGAATCAGGCCACTGATCGCGCCTTTCGCATAGGCCAGAAGAAGAATGTCTTCGTGCACAAGTTCGTTTGCCTCGGCACTTTAGAGGAGAGGATCGACCAGATGATAGAGCAGAAGAAAGCTCTGGCGGAATCGGTAATAGGGACTGGTGAAGCCTGGCTAACTGAGCTTTCCAATGAAGCCCTTAGAGATATGCTCTCTTTGCGCCAGCAAGAAATAAGGGAAATAGGCAGCGGTGGGGATGAAATATGAGCCCTTACTGGAGCTTTTACGAAAAGACAGAGCCGAAAGCAGTCAAGAACGGCCTGAAGGCCAAGAGCAAGCGAGGCTCAATCGGAGAGACATGGTGGTCCAAGCGCTGGGTGGCGGTTCTCGAGTCCTTCAACCTTGGTGCCAGGCTCACCCGGGGAAGATCTTATGCTCGAAAGGGGCAGGTAATTTCCATTGATGTCAAGCCGGGAATTGTGCGGGCCAAGGTACAGGGCACATTCCCCGATCCTTATGATGTGTCGATAAAGCTAAAACCGCTATCAAAGGACCAGTGGGCGAAAGCAGCCCAGGCCATGGCTTCAAAGGCCGTATTCTCAGTCCGCCTGCTCTCCGGCGAGATGCCGCAAAATATCGAAGAGGCTTTTTCTGAATCAGGAGTGTCTCTCTTTCCAAAAAAGGGAGCGGATCTAAAGACCGATTGCTCCTGCCCGGACTGGTCTAATCCCTGCAAGCACATAGCTGCCGTTTATTATCTTCTGGCAGAAGAGTTCGATCGGGACCCTTTTCTAATCTTCAAGCTGCGGGGAAGGGCCAAGGAGGAGATAATCGAAGATCTGCGGGCTATTCGCTCAGCCGGGGCGGAGGAGGAGCTAGGGAGCATTCCTTCTCCAGCTCTCTCGACACAGGAGAGAGCAAAGCCCTTGCAGGAATGCCTGGATTGCTTCTGGCAAAGAGGCAGCAAGCTGGATCTGCTGCAGATCAATCCAAGAGGCCCTGAGGTGGACAATGCCGTCTTGAAGAGGCTGGGTGATGCGCCATTTGCCATAGGCAAGAGCAATCTGGCCGCCCTGCTGGCCGAGGCATACGGGATAGCAGGTAAAAGTGCGCTTTTGCGGGCAACGGAGGAAGATAAGAGCGAAAAGCCGGAATAGATCCAAATCTGCAAATCTGCTTTCCAACAGACTATAAATAGTTTCGAAACCATTTCTATTCTGCAATTTGCATCTTATAAATTGTGAATCAATCATTAATCAAAGTCAAAGGAGTAATTAAAATGGGTTTCTTGGATCGGATGAGCACAGTTGTGCAGGCAAAGATGAACAAAATCATGGATAAGATCGAGGACCCCAGGGAGACCCTGGATGTGTCCTACGAAAAGCAGCTCCAGCTCCTGCAAAATGTAAAAAGAGGCGTAGCCGAGGTCACCACCTCAAAGAAGAGACTCGAGCTGCAAAAGGCCAAGCTGCAGATGAACCTGGACAAGCTAGACGGCCAGGCCAAAGAGGCATTGCAGGCGGGGCGCGAGGATCTGGCTCGAAAGGCCCTGGAGAACAAGGCTGCTTTGCAGGCGCAGTCGGCAACGCTCGACCAGCAGATCGCTGACCTCAACGATCAGCAGCAGAAGCTTATGGATGCCGAGAGCCGCCTGGCTACCAAGGTGGAGTCCTTCCGCACCAAGAAGGAGACAATCAAAGCCCAGTATTCTGCGGCAGATGCGCAGGTAAAAATCACTGAGTCTGTGACGGGCATCAGCGAGGAGATGGCCGATGTGGGTATGGCCGTTCAGAGAGCTGAGGAGAAAACGGAGAACATGAAGGCCCGCTCAGCAGCCTTAGACGAGCTTCTCGAGTCGGGAACTTTAACCGATTACTCCGGCAGCAATGATCTGGACCGGGAGCTGGCCAAAGTAAAGGCGCAGAGCAGTGTCAATGATATGCTGGCCAAAATGAAGGAGGAGATAAAGAAATGATCATCAGGATTTTAGGTGATGGGCAGTTTCGGCTGGACGACAATCTGTTGGACAGAGTAAACAAGATAGACAATCAAATTGTAAATCATGTCTCCCAGGGCAACAAGAAAGAGTATGCTAAGGATCTGGTCAATTTGATTTCCACCGTTAAAGAGCTGGCAGAGCCCCTTGATCCGGTGGAGATCTTACCCTCGGATATCATAATTCCTCAATCCGACATGTCGTTTGAGGAGGCCAGGCAGGTGTTCTGCGGCGAGGGTCTGATCAAGGGCTGAGCCGACTAAAAGACACAAAAAAAGCATAAAAAAGAGGGGCCAAACGCCCCTCACCTACAGGTCTTCGCGGCAGGCCAAGAAGAGACAAACGGGCTCAAAGGCTAAGCTCGGATAGAGAAGCAATCAAAATACTGATTTATTATGATGAGTATTAAGACATAAGATGACATTAAGTGAAAGAAATCAAGAAAAGAAGAAAGTTCTCTTTCTCTGCACCCATAACTCCGCTCGCTCCCAGATGGCCGAGGGCCTCTTGAGGGCCATGTATAGAGATCGATACGAGGCCTACAGCGCCGGCGTCGAGGCCACCTCTGTAGATCCTCGGGCTGTGCGGGCCATGTTGGAAATCGGCATCGACATCTCCGCTCAGCGCTCCAAATCTTTTCAAGAATTTCAGGATAAAACATTCGACCTGGCGGTCACGGTCTGCGACCGGGCCAAACAGGCCTGCCCCATCTGCAGTACACAGCTGAACCTTCCAAGCAAGTCTCCTAAAGCCAGAGAGGTCATTCACAAGAGCTTTGAGGACCCTGCCGCTGCTCAGGGATCGGAGGAAGAGCAGCTTGAGGCTTTCCGAAGGGTCAGAGACGAGTTAAAAGACTGGATCTCCCAGACCTTCGGGTGATGATGCCAGGCTTTCAAAACAAACATCATCAAGGTTTCAAAGAGTGTAGAGTATCGAAGTCTGGGATTGATTCAAAGAAAATCAAAATTAATAAAATAGATTAAAACGCATAAATCCTGCTGCCCTCTGACATCATGTCCTCTACCAGTAGTTCATAAAAGTTCTCAGGCACAATCACTCCCTTTTCTCCCAGCACCCCTCTGGCCACCAGGTCCTCCTTGCAGGCCAGCACTCTCTCCTTTTGCAGAGCTTTCCGGAAAGCAGCTTCGAGAAGGTTATAAACTCCGTCCCCGGCCAGGTACAAAACCGCATTTTGCGAATGCTCCATTAAAAGGAGGCACAACTTTGCACGGTCGCTATGTGGCGGCTTGGTCAGAAGAAAAATCTCAGTTTTATTCATACCTCACCTTATCATAACATGATGACGCAATCCGCTGTTCGGACCTGCTCCATGAATACGTCCTCATCGGCAAGCTCCACCCTCTCGATCAGACCCTGCTTCAAAAGGCATCTCTCAGCCACCGAGGGCTCGTGAGCCAGGACTTTAATTTCAGGATAGGCATAAATTATGTCAGATAGATTCGGCACTCCGAGAGCTTTGCTGTCCTGGTCTGCCAGTACGAGGTAGACGCCATCGGCATAAAGGCCAATTGTCACATCCATCTTTATGCTCACTGCAGTCGCATTGAGCACGCCGTAGGCCTTCTCGCTGCCATAAGGAGCGCTGTCAAGCAGATAGAAGATTGATCTCATCTCGATAAGGCAATTACCCTGTCACTCTTCTTCAGCATCTCAGCCAGATCGTAGAGGCTCGTGATCTTTATCCCCTGGTAATAATCTGAACAGATTCCATCCTCCTCTGCCAGATAGCCTCTGGCGGCAGCACACCTGGCACAGGCCCTGACCACAGCTCCTCTCTCGGCTAATTCCTGGAATAGCTGGCCTGCACTTTCAAAAAGAGAGGGCTTCTGGCCGGCCTTTGGAATATGCACTGCATCCAGGTAAAGAAAAATATTCACTTGAGATCTTTTCAGTGCCTCCGATGCAATTTTGTAGGCCATCTCCGCATATTCCGAGATATAAGGCCCGTCCGTAAGGATGATTGTCAGCGTCTTCATAATAGTCCGCGCCTTTATGATACTCAGCGTCTTTTGAGCCTCTACTCTTCAGAGGTATTCCAGCAATGCCCTGAGGTGCTCCAGGTTTGTTGTGTATTTAGCCTCTAGCAGCGGAGTGCATTTATCCAGTGTCGTCTCCCTTCCTACCAGCTTGATGGCGAAAGCGTAGCAGCTCTGATCTCCACATATCTGGCAATTGGTTTTGGGAAGGTACTGGTAGATCTCTGTATGGTCTACTTTGACCTTCTCTCGGGCGGCAGGAGTCACACCTTTGATAATGGCCTCGTTGATGGTATTCTTCAAATTCTCCAGAGTCTCACGGGCCTCTCTCTTGCTCTTGATCATGGTCATGGTAACATTGCCCGTGGAATAGATGGTGATGAGAATATTGCCCTTCTGGATGATGAGAGCTCCAATCTTCTCCGAGTACCTGGCCCTCGGAAATAGGGGCTCCAGGAGTTTGAGGGCACCGCCCAGAGGCGGCTGGAATCGGGCGATTATCCTGAACTTTGTGCTGTCGGCTATGCAGGGCAGGAGTTGCCTGAGATCGACGACCTCAAGAGGCTTGGTACCTGCCAGGTCCTTTTTGGTCTCCGCTGGCTTCTCGGTCTTGGTCTGCATGAAGTTCTTTCCGAAATCGGTCAGAACCACAGCACTTTCCTTGATCTCGATCAAGCCTGCCTGCTGCAGCATCTGCAGATGATAATCGAGCATGGAGCCTCCTGATGCCTTCTCGATCTCTTCTCTTGTTCTATCTTTTTCCACCAACATGGCCATTATCTTTCTTCTCGCGGCATTGGCCATGGCGTTGCTCACGAGCTTGACATCTGCCTGTCCTCCAACCATATTGTCCACCCGATTCGCAAATCAATCTTGAAACTTGCTTTTTTTTTTTCTGCGCAATTTGGGCAAGGACTGCTTTTAGAGGCAATTCTAGTTAAGTTTCAAAGCATCATTTTCTCTTAAACAGCCCGGCTAAGTTGACCATATCCATAACTGCCCCTTCCGAGATCCTGTAATGGCACCATCTTCCCTGCTTTCTCTCTTTTATCAAGCCTGCGTCCTCAAGTATGGATAGATTATGAGATATAGAGGACTGCGGTTTTTTGAGAGCCAGCATTATCTCACAAATGCAAAGCTCCCCTCCGGCCAGAAGTTTGAGAATCTTAAGGCGGGTCACATCCGCTACAGCTTTAAAGACCTTTATCTCAGTAGTTATTTCTTCTTCATCTATCTGTTCTACTTGAGTGCATACCTTTAGACATCGCTCTCTGGCAATGCTTCTGTCTCCATAAAGCTTGACCAGAGTTTTTTCTGCTTCACAGCAAGCGCTATTGTCCTGGCAGGATTCGTTCTCTCTTCCCGACAGAGTGACGGGCAATATTTTGTGCGGGATCATTGGCAGTTCTCTTTCAAGCATCAACACAGCCTACCATGGTGATTTTTGATTCAACATGAGAACCAATCCATTTATTCATATATAATGATTTCTAGATTTGATTATTTTGCTGGAAGAAAGGCAGGATGCAGGAGGATAGAATTGGATTCAGCTTTTCACCGATTACATGCATATGCTCGGTATGAAAGAATGGGATTTGAGAAGCGTGCCTTTATATTCTCCAAAAAATTAAATGAACATCGGTGATTGCCTTAATGATTATCAAAAAGTCGAACCACCCAATCCACCGGAATGATTTGAGGAAAGATCCGTATGCTTATGATTATTTCTATTGGAATAGGGTGTCTGCATCTGCAATTAAGCCCTAAACAACATGATCCAGCCGACTCGTTACACTCACGACTGATTACCGCGTTTCGGTGGAAGACAAGATGACTGACCAAGATAGAGCAACAGCCAGAGAATTGGCCCAGCGACACATCGCAAACGGAGACCCAATGGGCTGGTTTGAGGTCTTATACGCCACGGCGAGAGGCGATTCCTCAATTATTCCGTGGGCCGATTTGGCGCCCAATCCCAATCTCGTGAGTTGGCTTGAACAGCAGAGCATGGCCGGTTCAGGACGTAAGGCTCTCAAGATCGGTTGCGGCTTGGGTGACGATGCTGAGGCACTCTCTCGTCGGGGGTTTGACACAACAGCCTTCGACATCTCTCCGACGGCCATCTCGTGGTGTCGCCGAAGGTTCCCGAAATCTTCAGTGTGTTATGCCGTAGCGGATCTTTTCAGGCCGCCAGACGAATGGACGAAAGGATTCGATTTCGTGCTGGAGTCTTACACTTTGCAAGTTCTTCCTTCGTGCCTCCGAGAAGAAGCCATACGCCAAGTGGTGAGCTTCGTCGCCCCAAATGGAACACTTCTTGTGATCGCCAGAGGACGAGAGTTTGGTGAGGCAGAGGGCATGATGCCCTGGCCTCTCACAAGACAGGAGATGGCAGTCTTCAGGGATGTGGGTCTTGCCGAACTTAATTTCGAGGATTACCTGGACAACGAAAGTCCGCCAGTGCATCGGTTCAGAGCAACCTACAGGCAGAAATGACAGGAGACGACGAACCAGCGCATGGAACACCACGGCGCGCAGCCGCGCCGAGATTCATGTGCGACGTTGGGCTTCAAAACGGAAGCGCCCATGCAAACCTTAGCAGGAATACGGATATGACGCCGATAAAATCGACAACGACAAATTCGATTCGAACAAAGCTGATCGCTCCCTGCGGAATGAATTGCCTTCTATGCCTCGCATTCACAAGAGATAAGAAACCATGCCCCGGTTGCCGAGGTGACGACAGCCTCAAATCGAAATCCTGCTTAGCATGTCGAATCAAGAACTGTGAGAAGATAGTGAACGCGAAAGTCAAGTATTGCTTTGATTGTGACAGCTTCCCTTGCGTCAGGCTGAACCATTTGGATAAGCGGTATGCAGCCAAGTATGGCATGAGCATGATCGGCAATCTCGAGAACATTAGAAAATTCGGCATAAGGCATTTCATCAGAAACGAAAAAGAACGGTGGAGATGCCCGAAATGCGGTGAGATCCTCTGTGTTCACAAGCCACAATGTCTTTATTGTCAGCACACGTGGCGCTAGAAATGATCAACGGACTTGCAGAAAGCCCAACTAAGGCAGCCACGAGACTGCTTTCAGCCGCCGGTGATGAGTAGTGTTCGATAACGAGGACATATGGTAGTATTTGACCTATTCTCAAAACGCCAGAAGCGTAGCCGCGGCGAAGTGCCCGATGTCTACCAGTACAAGACCATCCCTGTAGAATTGCGCGTTCAGATTGTACACATTATCCGTGATGCTTTCGGCGATCTCGTCACTTACCAACCAAGGGTGGCAATTAATAATTTTATATTTATCCATGAAGCACTCTGCCGAGAGTACGGCGTCTTCCGTCTGGGTGGCCAAAACGACCCCGACTTCGATGCTGTGGTTAACTTCTTTCTCCAAACACAAGAAACCGAGAAAGCTATCGACGTTGTGGAACTGACTTTTCGGGTTATCGACCGCGTCGTCCGAGGGAGACAGCACCTCTACGAAAACCGCAAACTATCTCCCGATGAAGCCATCGACGAACTAAATCAACGGTTCCGAGAGCATGGAGTTGGCTATCAGTATGAATCTGGAATGATGATGAGAGTGGACTCTCAGCTTATCCATGAGGAAATTGTCCGACCAGCTCTGAGCATGCTATCCGATCCGATGTATGAAGGCGCAAACGCGGAGTTTCTTAGTGCCCATTCGCACTACAGGACAGGGAAGTACAAAGAGTGCTTGAACGACTGCCTCAAAGCATTCGAAAGCACTATGAAAGCTATCTGCACCCAAAGAGGATGGGAGTTCAGTGTCGGCGATACCGCTAATCGGCTGATCAAGATCGTATTTGAACACGAACTCATCCCCTCGTTTATGCAATCGCATTTCACTGCGCTAAAAAGCACGCTTGAGGCAGGCGTCCCGACCGTTCGCAATCGCTTGTCAGGTCACGGTCAGGGTGCTGAGGAGGTGAAGGTGCCCGAGTCGGTTGCTACATATGCGCTTCATCTGACTGCATCGAACGTATTGTTACTGACGAGGGCGAATGCAGAAATGAGATGAAAGACAGGACAAGGGCGTGCTCCGTATGAGATACTACTACGCGCCGAGACACGGATGCAAACAAGTCACGGATCCTAAGTTTCAAAGTCCTGGCTGTCGCACATCGCTCGATCCTCCGCAAAATACCTCTCTTTCAGCTTTAGAGCCACGTTTACCAGGCCAATTAAAACCGGAACCTCGATGAGCGGCCCAATCACGGCGGCAAAAGCCTCCTGGGAGGCAATGCCAAAGACGCCCACCGCTACGGCGATGGCCAGCTCGAAGTTGTTGCTGGCCGCAGTGAAGGACAGAGCGGCCGTGTTCTCATAGTTTACTCCCAGTTTGTAAGCCATGAAGAAGCTGACAAAGAACATTAAAAGGAAGTAAATGGCCAAAGGTACAGCCACTCTCACCACATCGAAAGGAAGCTGCACTATGTAGTCGCCTTTCAAAGAGAACATCACCACGATTGTGAAGAGCAGGGCAATCAGAGTGAGGGGCGAGATCCGGGGAATGAAATTCCTCTCGTACCAGACTCTTCCGTTGGCCCTAATCAGGCTGAATCGGGTAATTATGCCTGCCAGAAAAGGTATGCCCAGATAGATGAATACGCTTTGTGCAATCTGGACAATTGTTACATTGACCAGCGTTCCCTGGGCTATGCCTAAAGCTGCCGGCAGCAGCGTGATGAAAACATAAGCGTAAACGGAATAGAACAGCACCTGGAATACGGAGTTGAGCCCCACCAGAGCGGCGCAGTACTCGGTGCAGCCGCAGGCCAGCTCATTCCAGACGATGACCATGGCGATGCAGCGGGCAAGACCAATGAGGATTATGCCATACATGAGATGAGGCGAGTCTCGCAGGAAGATTACCGCCAATGCAAACATCAAAATGGGACCTACGATCCAGTTCTGAATCAGGGAGAGGCTGAGGACTTTTTTATCCTGGAAGACCTTTCCCAGCTCTTCATATTTTACCTTGGCCAGGGGCGGGTACATCATCAGAATCAGGCCGATGGCGATTGGTATCGATGTTGTGCCGATCTGCAGGCTCAAAATAAACTGGGTAATGCCCGGTGCATAATAGCCCGCGGCCACGCCGAGGAACATGGCTACAAAGATCCAGACCGTAAGATATCGGGATAAAAAATCCAGGCCCTTGCTCACTCCATTTGACATCTGTTAATCCCTCCCTTGATAAAATTAAAATTTTAAAAGGTTAATCATGTCGTGCCCAGCTTGGTGTACTTCGAGCCGGCAGCGTCTTCGCTGGCCGGAGCCGTACCAGCCTGCACGTCCGTGGCCTCGTGCGCCTTCCAGTCCTCCCAGGTGTAGATGCTGGCGTTGTATCCCATAAGCTGCAGAGCATACCAGACCAGAGCGGACCGGCTGTAATCATCGGAATAGACAACAATCGGCTTGTCTTTGTCCAGCCTGCTGAAAATGCCGCTCAGATCATCTCCTTTTTTGATCTTCTCTCCTTTGATCACATTGGATGGATCCAGTGCGGTAGAACCTGGGATGCGGCCCTGGCCAAATTCCACAAAGGGCCGGACATCTATGATCTGGGCCTGGCCGGACTTTACGTACTCGTAATCGGCCATTAACTCCGGCATGACTGCAGGCTTGTACTCTACAGCAGGCTTCTTGTTTTCCGAGACTTCCTCGGGCAGGCCCGCAGCCTTCCAGTCTGCCAGACTTCCATCCAGAAGCTTCACATCCTTTTGTCCCAGGTAGCGAAGCACCAAGAAGGCAAATTCTGCCTCACCAGAACTCTCTTTGCTCCCATAGAGGACTATGGAATTGTCTATGGAAACGCCGGAATCGCCCAGAACTTTGGCAAGTTCTTCATCGGTATTTAGTTTGCCTTCACCGTTAAGGAAGTCTTTAGTAGGAATGTGAATGGCTTTTTTAATGTGAGATGTAGCATAGCTTCCTCCGTTGGACACGTCTATTACGACATCTGAACTGGAAACGCTCTTCATGGACTTGAGGATCTTGCCGTTAGGAAAAGATGCCACCCGATCTATTGGCTTGTCAGTGACGCTACCTGAATTTCCCGCAGCGCTATCTTGGGCGCTGCCTGATTGTACGGGCTGGCCCGTGCCCAGCTCAGAGTTCAGGAAAGCACTGGGATCCCAGGTGCCACCGCTGCAACTGCAGCCTGCGTCCACCGCAGGAGAAAAAGCTATCAAAGATAATATTAGAATTAGAAATCCAAGAATATAAAATTTAGTCATATTTTTACCTCTTTCATAAGCTTAACCAGATTGAGCATCTCAATCACAGCACCTTCGGATAGCCGGTATCTGGACCATCTTCCGTCCTTGCGCTCTTTAATGAGACCTGCATCCCTGAGAATGGATAGATGGTGAGACGTGCTGGATTGAGGTCGGTCCACGCCGACCATGATCTCACAGACGCATAGCTCGCCTTCCCGCAGAAGCGACAGGATCTTGAGGCGGCAGGGATCAGCCATGGCCTTGAATATTTCCGCCTCAACCTCAATGTCCTTCTCGTCCAGCTTGCTTGTTATGGAACGCAGCTTATTGACTTTGCACTCGGCTTTGTCGGCATCGCCAATCAGCCTCGTCATCCTGTTGACGGCCTCTTCCGGAACACATGCCATGCAATGATCCTCTCTCAACAGCAACTGCAGCTTTTTGAAGCCAGGAGGTTATTTGCTTCTTGCTTCAAACAAAGCTCGCATATCCTTATTCTCCCTCGCTCTTTGTGGCTTACTATGAAGAGGGACTCTACTTCTCTATTGCATATTTCGCATTTCACGGTGCTCATTTTTGTCATTCACCTTTTTGTGTCTTCTATGTAGATCTGCCGAGTTATTAGCTTCTAAATTGTATGCATCTTGATCCGCCCCAATGGAGGGCTTTTCGCATTCATATCAAGCTTTTTCGATATAAAAGATTTTCCCGTCATACGGCTTAACTCAAGTACGACATCTGTCTTTAATTACATATAATAAATTAGATACAAATATTTACGCCACACGCGATATGAAATTAACAATTGAGAAGGCATTTACTCTCTGAAATCTAGTTGGATTGAAAGGATTTAAACCAATATATTTTTTATGTATGGCTCTAGATATCATAAAGTCGAAAGACTTATATCCAATAATGTCGATATGCAGATTGGGCTTGCCCAGCAAATGGCAAGATAGCGATGCTATCGGTGCTATCTGTATTGGGAATGAGTGTGGGAAAGGATATCAAACAAAGTGGAGAGTGTATTCAATGGACATAATTACGAAAACAGTTTGCATAGCATCATTAATTACGACCATTCTTCTTGCATCCGGCTTTAGCGCCATGGGAGCCGAATACTCTATGGGATCGGGAAATGATGACTGGTGGACCGCATATCCTGATCAGTCCTCGGGCGCCAACGGCGAGGTAAATCATCCATCCTGGGTTTTAGATGCCCTCAAAAGCAAGCCTGTGCTGATATACGTGCACAAGTCGTGCAGTTATTGTACGCCTCAGACAAAAGCCGTGCAGAATATAACCGATGAATTCAATGGCCAGATCACATTTTTCGATATAGGTGCTGAAGGCAGTGATTCCAGGTCAGAGGAAGCCCTGCAAGTCTATGATCCCAACGGCGGCACCATGTATGTGCCTTTAACCGTCCTGGTAACTTTGGCCCCCAACTCAGAAGGAAAAGTTGAGCCGGTCTGGCACAGCACAGATGAGGTTACGGGCGATGGCTGGGTCAAGAATTATGTGGAGGATGCCATAAGCCACTACAGTGATAACTCGGCTAACTGGAATCCTTGAAGGCAGACCTCCGATAAAGGGATCGTTGCCATGTCGATAAAATGTAATAAATCCCTGTCATCGGGGTCACTAAATCTTTTTGTCATCTTAATTTCTATTTTCTTCTTATGCTCGTCCGCTGGCCTATCTCAGGAGGTAGTAGCTCCTGATTTTAAGGCAGTGGACCTCGATGGGAAAGATATATCTCTCAGCGACTACCGGGGCGAGGCCGTTCTCCTGCATATTACCAACATCGAAAATCCTCTCTGCAGGGAGTGCGAGCACGCCCTGAATGCTCAGACCAGCCAGCTTTCCCTGCTCGCAAAGAAAGATCCAGGAATAAAAATCGTAACCCTCAACGTCCGCAAGAATCCCTACTCCAAGGACGGGCCAGCCCTGGCCGGTGCCTGGTGGAACATCAATGTAACCTGGCCCTGGATCGAGGACTTCGAGCCCTATCCTCTCACAGGCAAGTACATCGACTACTCCACTCTGGAAGGCGGCTTTGCCAATCCCACCCTGATCCTGATCGACAAAGAGGGAAAGGTGGCCGGCCTCTACCACGTCTATCAGCTTGGCAAGGGGGAGATAGACGGCATTCAAAGTGCTGGGACTCTATACAGCGAGCTGAAAAGCATAGAGCGGGGTGAGTCTTCCGGATTCAAAGGCATCGCATCGAGCCGGAGTGTAAATTATCTGGGCATGTTTGCCCTGGGAATTGTAACCTCTCTTTCCCCCTGTTCCGTGGCCCTGCTCCTGGCCATGTTCTCCTATGTCATGACCGCCCGCAGGAAGGAAGAGTATCTGAGGAAGAGCACCTCCGCCTCGAAGGAGGGGTTCATGATCGGGGTGGCCTTCACTTTAGGCATGGCCGCCGTCTTTTTCGTGGTGGGGCTGTTCCTCTCGGACATCGGCGTCTTCATCCGTCAGGCCCGCTTCTTCGATCTGGCCGCCGGACTGCTGATGGTAATCCTGGGCATAAATATCATCAAGCCCATCGGCGAGATAATCGAGCCGGTGCGCTCCCGCCTCTCTTTGGGCCGGGAGCATTCCGATGCCCTTCCAGGAGATTCGACACCGCAAAAGAAGGGCATCATGGAGCGGCTGGTCCACTTCTCCATGGGCCTCTTCCAGTACTCGGCCTTCATCGGCGCTTTTGCTTTGGGTGTCTTCTTTGCCCTGGGCTGGGCCCCCTGTGCCGTCTCTCTGGTCTTTCCGGTGCTCATCTGGCTCATCTCCCAGAATGTAACGCCCCTGGCGGGAGGCATGATGCTCTTCGTCTTCGGAGTGGGACATGGCGTGCCGGTCATTCCCATTGCTACATTTTCCCGGGCAGTGGGCGGGCAGATTGGCGAGAAGTACATCTCTGCCGGCAAGTATGTGACCAAGGTCTTCGGGCTGACGGTGATCGTGATCGGGCTGATCTATGCGGTGAGGTACCTGGGGTACAAGATGTGGTGAGGATTCCACCGGCCATACAAATCGATCGAAATGCAGGCGACATAGCGACCCCGCTCCTTTACTCCCACCGGCTGGTATCCCGAGGCCCAAGCCAGCACTGCAGCCTTTAGTCCCTGCCTGCAACCGGATGCTGCAAAATCGCCCTTCTTTGCTGAGATATGCAATAGCCAAGACCATAGTTACGACCTCAAGGTATCCGCCATCCGAGATTTGTGGGGACTTTATCCCTGGATTCTTAACCAGCCGGTTTTTCCCGTTCAAAACAGCGGGGCGCCTTATTCCTTCGTTTTTTCATCGCTCTTATGGGCTCTGATTATCAGCGCCCAGTCTCTTTCTTCCGCTTCCGCCCCAAAGCCCGCTTCTTTGAAGATTCGTTCCCAATCGCCTCCCGAATAGTTCGGACCGTGATGATGTCCGATAGGTTCCACTGCCACAAATCGCCCCTGCTTTTGGAGGACGCGCCGGATTTCCAGCAAACCTTTCGGGATCTCGTCGAGATGGTGGAGCATAAAAAATGAGAAGACAGTTTCAAAGGAACCGTCTTCAAAGGGGAGGGCATAGGCGCTTGCCGTCTTGAACTCGACGTTTTTTATGCCCAGAACGTCGGCGTTCATCCGGGCCTGCCCGGTAAGGGAATCGAAAAGATCAACCCCGAAAACCTCGGATTCTGGGTTCTTCTCTGCGATATCGAGGGTCAGCCTTCCAAAACCGCATCCGACATCGAGGATCGTCTTGCCCTCGATCTCTGAACGGACCGTAGGCCACACCCGGTTTCTCGTGGCCATGGGCCGGGATTCTGGGAAGCTCGCATCTTTGCAAGCAGCTGCATCGATGTTGGTGTAAGGAAGGATCGCATAAACCTTTGACTCGTTTGCGGCCATGAGCCCCTTGACGTAAATCGCACCTCCCCCGCCCTCTATCAATTCAACGATCGAAACCCCTGCACCGCAGCAAAAACGCCCATTCCATTCCTTCCCGTGTCCCGAATACTCCATATCGAGCTGTGAGTGGACGACGATGTAGTGAGAATATTCGGGGCGGAAATATGCGGAGGAATCAACGCTTTGGAGAAGCTGAATTTCGCTTATGCTGTCTTTGAAAAGGGCGAGAAATTGCAGGGCCTCGGCGTCTGCACGGTTTCGGACGGTTCCGATCTCTTCAAACATATTTCATAAACATGGGCTTTCCTGAATAAATAGCCGCCTATTGAATGTGGAATATTTTTCGACCACCTTCTTTTTCTGGCGCCCCCGTCCTGACCGTCCCGCCCCTCCTTGCACTATTCGAGAATCAGGAGGCGCCAAAAGCCCTAGTCACCCCCCCGATCAGGGCCTTCG
>Ga0307378_10005446_pt1 | contig 17749 bp, 14 predicted proteins | sample UN1MG_FD_202238 | JGI IMG/M metagenome (GOLD analysis project Ga0307378, IMG submission 202238) | Soil microbial communities from Risofladan, Vaasa, Finland - UN-1 | ecosystem: Environmental > Terrestrial > Soil > Coastal area > Acid sulfate soil | place: Finland: Risofladan, Vaasa | collected... | reverse complement strand
CCCGTGGCTTTTGTCCAGATTTTTCTTCTTAGAAAAGGTATTACAAAAAACACTAAAACAAATACAACAATAATTGTAAATATTTCCATCTTCCCTCCCATAAAATTGTGCGAATAATTAATTTATTCTTTTTAATTTTTTAAAAGAATCATTTTTTAATATAAACTATCGTCATGAGGGTTAGGTATGGCAAAAATCGGTTTCAAGTCTTGCATTTTTATTTAGAATCTCAAGGGTCGCGTCTCAACGGGCTGTTGCCCAAACAAATTCACATTTTCACAGTCCGTCCCCGAGGCCCTCTAGAGAATTCTATACACGAAGAAACGAACTGTCAATTTCCATTTTTGAGACCTGTCCCCGGAAGCTTACGAACCCAGCGGTTCAACTGCCAGGTTTAATGCCAAGATTCAATGTTCATTGTTGAGACGCGACCCCGGGTATGCTTTTTCATATGCCTGGCGAATAAATCGTTTGCTGCCCAGAATGGCATTGGCTCCATAAACCTCTTCTCGTTCCACCTGCCCGCCGGCATCCGGAAAAGAACTGACAAACCGCCGATAGGCTTCCGGACTGTTGGAAAATGCAGACATGATTTCCGTACTATATAAAAACTCCGGTGTCCGTACTTTGCCGATGAAGGCGCGATAACTGCTATAGCGAAATTCTACAGGGAGTTTTGTTATTCCCGCCCGTACCGGGTTCAGGTGGATATAAGCACTCAATACCTGCAGATAGGAATCCTTTTCAACCAGAATGGCTTTGAATCGCCCTTGAAACACAGAGCCTACAAGGCGATATTTAAAGCGAAACCAATTGGCATAGCTTGTATTCAGGTGATGCATGGCCTTGCTGAGATTGGCCTGTGGGGTCTCCAATAGAAGATGGAAATGATTGTCCATCAGAACATAGGCATGCAGAAATAGTTTATATTTCTCAACCGTTTCTGCAAGCTTTTTTAGGAATTTATCCTTATCCTCCGGACAGGTAAAAATGTTTTCCCGTCTCTCCCCGCGTGAAATCACATGATAAAATGCATGTTCATATTCGATCCGCAATTGACGTGCCATATTGTTATTTTAACAGGATTTTTCTTAAAGCTCAATGTTCATTGTTGAGACGCGACCCCGGAGGTTCTGAAAATCATTTTTTATTTGCTTAAAACAAAAACTGCTTTTAAAGAAAAAGGGAATGGGCGAATGCCCTTGGGGTCTGCTGCCGCGATAGCCTAGACCTGATTGCAACACCCATCCCCGAACATCATCATACCACAGTGAGGGTGAATAGTTGACTGGGAAAAACATTTTTAAAGTTGAGGAAATCATGAACGACTTAATCAAAAGAAAATTAATTTTTTGCCTTTTCTATAGTTGACCCCAATGCCTTCGAAATCAAGGCCGCAAAAACATCATTGATCATTGCGTTCGAACGCATTGCTAAAAAAAATAAGAAAAAATAGTTCTACCTACTTGACAGTGACCTTCTAATGGGCGTCCCCACTTGCCTTCTCCCTCTCTCTCCAATATCTCGAAAAATTCATTATTCATTTTTTAAATATATTTTTCGTTATTCCCTTAAAAACAAGCTATAGAGTTAGGTTATTTTATATGAAAATATCACATTTTTCCCTATTGAATAAGCAAAACACTCATGGTTATCATCATATAAATATAAACGCAGTTTCTAGCAAACAAACTATATTTAGAAAAAGGAGGAATCATGCCAACCAGAGACGAGATCAAGCCGAAGGTGATTGCAAAAATCAAGGCTATTTCCGATGCTGAAGACTTGGTTGAAGACGAAAAATCAAAACTATGGAACGATTTGGGTATGGGGCCGACCGTGAAGGCGGCAATGGCCCTCCCTTATACGAAGATTACCAAAAAATATCCTAGAGGAATCGTCGTCAGCCAGGCTGCCGCGGCAAAATGTGAAACGGTCAAGGACTCAATCGACCTCGTTTTCACCCGGGCGAAAGGGGAGAGATGAAGATGAAATCATTTGCCTCATTCATATGTGCTTTTATCTTCCTTTTCGGCCAGATTGGCGCGGATAATGGCCCCAAAAAGAAGACGTTTGAGCTATCGTTATCTTTAAGACAAAGTGTTTTTGATAAAAACACAATCGAGAAGCCGGCTCTCATTCAATTTATTTTACCGAGTGATCCTACGAAAGAAAATTCGTATGCAATCGATGGAGGCTTGGCCTTGCTTTTTAGCTTTAACTCCCCAGCTTGGCAGTATGCCGCAACTTTGGAGTATCATCGGCAGACCGAAATATCAAAACCGCAGGATAATTTTCAGGCCGGTTTTTCGGTGATCAATATACTTGGCGATGTGACAGAAGGATTCGCATTATATTCATCAATTGCAGCCAAATATAAGCATGACAAAATAGTCAGTGGGGAGGGCATATTTATTAGGTTTGACAGCACACCTTTGCTTCCAAGAATTGGAATGGGAGTGACGCGCGGAATTAAGCAACTGCAAGTTCTTTGGCAGCCAACATTTGGGATTCAATATGAAACTGCTTCCGATGTGTTTAAAACTGGAAATTCCGGAAAAGTGGTAAGGGTGGCGTTTACTATAGAAATAGGTTTCTATCCATTTTCCCGCATGCTAAAAAATAGTTTGGAACTCATCCTACGTAACAGTTCTTGGATTAACTTGAACAGAACAGGTGAGTATAAGAAACAGTTTGATTCCAATCAGAACATGTTTAAGGCCGGATTTTCTTACTATATAGATGAAAATCACCACATTGGAATTGGCTTAGATTATATTAAAGGAGAAAATCCCGAACAAGGTCTTCTAAATCAAGAATCAACAATGTTCTCTCTAAAAATTAAATATTGAGACCTCCAGGGACGATGCATGTTTATATGCACAAATCATGATCTTCCGCTTTTTTCATGACGGACCATCGATCCGAGTGAGCTCATCCTTACGCCGGCGAACTCAGGAAGCCGGGCGATCTCTTTATGCTCAATTCCCTGCGGTCCTATTTATTATGCTGAATACAAAAATGCAAGCACCTTCCTCAGAGGCCCCTTAAAGCTCAATGTTTATTGTTGAGACGCGATCCCGGAGGTTTACGACCCCGGAGGTTTATGTCCGCCTACTTGACACGTACCTTCTAATGGGCGTCCCCAAATGCCCCGTCCCCAAATGCCCCGTCCCCAAATGCCCCCTTTGTTTTTGTTGAAACCATTTGTCCATTTTACAGTATTACCAATATCAAATACTGAGCAAAGGAGTCATGAAATGAAACAGTGGCTGTTTGTTTTGCTTTTTTTTTCCGCCATTTTTTTTCTATTGGCGGATAAAGTTGAAAATTCTGAACGGATCAGGGAGCTTTTGAAGGCAGGCAAAATGGAGAATGCCCTGACCTTTACAGAGAAGTGCATTTCACATTCAGAGGATAAAGAATTTTATCTGGGCTGGAAACTGGAACTGCTCAAGATGTCCAAACAGATGGACCGGGCACTGGATTGCGCCCTGATTCTGGAAGAAGTCAGTGGAGGGAAAAAAGTGTCATCGGCCTGCACCCTGGCTGAACTGAATCTCCAGAAAGGAAACCGGTCCGAAACCCTGAAATGGATGGCCCGGGCTGCTGACCGGGGATTGAAGGACCTGCGGTTCTTTGGAGAGGAAAAATGGGACGCGGTTAAAAAAGAATTGGGATATCAAGCCATTCTCCGCCGTATCCGGGATAACCAGGGGATTGGCAGACCGGCCCCGGTTTTTACAGTTCAATTGCTTAATGGGGAAAATTTAAACCTGGCCGGAATGAGAGGGAAAGTCGTGTTGATCGATTTCTGGGCCACCTGGTGTAACCCCTGCATCAAGACCATCCCGGCGTTGAAAGAATACTATCAGAAATTCAACGGGAAGGGATTTGAGATAATTGGTGTCAGCCTGGACCGGGATCTAAAGACTTTAAAAGAATTTATGGTAAAGGAAAAAATCCCCTGGCCGGTCTCCTGTTCAGGCCGGGAATGGGGCCAGGACCAAACCGCACAACTCTACAGTGTGGAAATGATTCCGGTCACTTTTCTTGTTGACAAGAAAGGCAGCCTGCGCTTTTATAATCTTAAAAAAGATGAATTCCAGCAGGCGATCCAGACCCTTCTGGAAGAGTAGGTCAGACGATACTTTATAAGCATCGGAATCAGGTCTCAAAAATAAATACTATTCCAAAAACCATCACGTTTTCCTGATCCGGCGCTTCATGACTTCCCTGGCCAGTCGTTCCGCCAAAAGCCGAGATGCCTTGTCTTTTTCAACTTCCTTTTTGAAAATCCTCACCATGGCCGGCACGACCACATAATCCATTTTCATGATTTCACTTATTTGCTTCAGGTGGTTGGTCGTGTGCTGCCACGAACCATATATCAGCAGCTTGAGTAAAGTTCATTGTTGAGACGCGACCCCGGAGGTTTCCTTCTCATTCCTTTCAACAATGCTAAATACATACTTACAAGCGAAGTCCCCGCAGGGGGCACCGTCCCCATTGCCCTTCCGAAAACATCTGGACTGAAATCAAGTCTGTGTTTCAAAATGCAGCCTCAAGGTTCAAATAAGGCAGGGACGTTAAGCAACCGCTCCGCGGCCCAACCGCTTCAGCCGGAGGTCGGAAACCTGACCCCGCCACTTCTCTTCGTAAAGTCACAAAGTCAAGCGAAGTCCCCATTCTTCTCTTAGGAGCAAAACATTTACGTTTTGTAACTAATAAAAATAGAAATCGACGGGCGCAAGCTTTTTCACTGATGCTCTTTTTTAGTGCTAAAAAAATCAAATAAAATATGTCTGCCTACTTGACACATACCTTCTAATGGGCGTCCCCGGGTTTTCTCTCAATGCCTTTTGAATTGATTAATTTACAAAACTTGATTCCCTTAAAAACCGTTCTATCGTAAGAACAATTTCATCTTTTTCTGACCTGGGTTTCACAACATCAGTATGATCCGCATTCAGGATGGGAACTGCCTCAGGATCAAGACCGAGAGCATTAGTAGCCGATACGATATTGTCCGCAGTTCCATAAATGGACCTGATCCGGCAGAACTTCGGAACATTCTCTCTCCACCAGTTGATCCATCTGGTATTCAGATCAATCAAAAAAGGTGAATTCGGGTTAAGTTCGGACAACTGCGCTTTTCTCAATAACGGAATGATTTCTAAAAGTCGCGCCAATACAGCACCGTTGTGGGGAGAGGCAATAAAAGTAGCCTGTTTCACTCTTTTATCGAGTGGCTCTTCCCGCCAATCCTGGGAAATAAGCAACTTCCTGGCTACAAGCCCTCCCATGCTGTGGGCGACAATGGCTATCCTTTTCGCATCTGCATGATTTCTTATCCAGTTATCAAGGTTTCGTGAAATGAATTCAAGTGAAGGAGATTCCCTCCAGACTCCCGTCGGGTATTCATATACCGATGATTGGCAGTCTAGCTTATGCGCAAGATAGGAAGGAAGTTCTCCAAAGGATTCCTTATCCCCCAACCAGCCATGAACGAAAATTATCTGTTTTTCTACCGGTCTTCTAACAGGTCTTATGGAGATTCGTATGGTAAGATCATCGGTAATATCTGAGATCCCATATTTTTCAAGCATTTCTCTCAATTCTTCCATTTCCGGAGTAGAAATTCCTTTTTTTCGCTTTTCATAAAGTTCACAAATCCTTCTGGCTGCTTCAATATCTAAATCCCCTTCAAAAATGATACAGCCAGGTCGGAATTTAATAGATCGGAATTTGTTTTTCGGAAAACCAGTGATGTGAGATAGATCCTTCAGAAATTCTTCTTTCTCTTTTTGACCGAATCCCCCAAATGGTCGTTCCATTCGGATACGCAATCTAGCATAAATAGTATTCTCATTTGTTTGATTCATTTGTTTCACACTCCTTGAAACCATAGAAATCTAAAACGTGGGACTGGGGACGACACTTTAATTTATGCATAAATCATTCATCTTCATTCTTGATGGCGATTCAAAGAGCCAGGGACGATCTTCGGCAATCTCGCAGAATTTCGACCGCTCATTCCTTTCAATAATGCCAAATACATATTTACAAGCGAAGTCCCCGCAGGGGCAGCACAAATTATCCGGGCACGAAGTGGATGGATTTAATTTGTCTGTCCCGCAGGGGGCGCCATCCCCAGAGCTCTTCTCATCCCCGAAACACATTTTCATTGTGCCATTGCAAATATTTTTTATCTGGCCAAGAACGGAGATCATTTGGCTTATGGATCTCACTATCCTCAAATGCATAGTAATCCCTGCCGTTTTCGAATTCTTCTTTTATTCTCCTACTCACTTCAAGACGATATTCATTATTTATTGTGATATAACCCTTATCGAGTAGAATATGCAGATCTGAGCGCAGCAGAATACCGTTTCCTATCTCATGAGGACCACTTAAGTTATAAGGTTTTATATGAGCGGCTTCCAGGACGGGCAATGTGCGTTCCTGGGTAACGGCGCAGCGACGGTTATAGACTTCAGTGACAATGACCCGGAAACTGCCCTGGCCGAGCCTTGGCGTAATGGTTGTTGGCGGGCCATAGCGTTGACCTGTTTCATTTTGAGCTTGTTGATCAATGAAGTATTGCTGCCCTTGCAAACGAATTCTGACATCATCCCATAATTTCTTACCTAATTCAGTTTCCATTCTGTAGGTCTTTCCCTGAACGATATTCGACTTCCAATCCACCGGCACAGGAATCCATTCACTCTCAGCAAAGAAAAACGGCTGTTCCAATAAAATACATCCTATTGAGTAATCTAAAGTCTGGGAGTGCTCTTGTTTTCGATAATATTCAATCCTTCGGCGCATTTCATCGAGAGAATCAACTCCGTTTTTTTCAGCAAAAGAATCCCATGCTAGGCTCAGGGGTAAAATATTGCTATAGGCGTAGAAGCCGCCACCGACAATATAGTTCCGTGGAGAGTGTAGTTTGAATAAAAACAATTCGCCTTTTTTTAAAACATTGAATTGCCGATTTCCTCCTGGCTGCCAAAAATTCACCTCATCGATATTTGAAATGGAGACAAGCTTCTGATACCAATTAAAATCGGTAACCCCTACATATATATTCATTGAATATCACGCTGATAAGAATCGTTTATATCTTCTATCTAGCCGATCTTTATCCGGATGATCTGATTTATGTCTAGGCAAGATTATCTCACTTCCCTCCATAGCTTGCAGGCCATATTTGAGCATAGGGCCGTCTAGTTCTTCCAAAATGTCTGGTCGTACTTTCACGATATAGTCTGGAGAAACACCTATAATATTACTATCGAAAGCGGCATGGTGAATCTTGCAAAGAGACAAACCGTTTGGGACAATAGGCTCCCCTATTTCTTCTTTATCCGGAATGATGTGGGCAGCTTCAAGAAGCTCATCATGCTGAAGATTGCACAAAGTGCACTTGCGATCATAGGCATCGAGAACAAACTCCCTGAATTTGGTTTGATGGACTCTATGGCGAATAGAAACCCAAATATACTTCCTGATCCCTGGATTGACAGTACTCCCCAATTCCTCTGATTTCTCCATCCCATACATCATATAGACCGGGTTCAATTCTACGCGCACAGCCAGTTCAGATCTGAAATCTTCTTTAATAAAGACCGGCCAATAGGCAACATATTTGCCAGGCTTAATGCTATTAAAATACACAAGGGGGACGGATTGGCTCATCAACGTTCTCAAGCCAACATTATCCCTGTGGTTCGGATCTGTTCCTCTATACCTATATATTAAATCCCCCTCTTCACTTAGCTCATTTTTATCATCATAAGGACCTTTCGTCGTTGTCGTGATCGAAATAGGCATTGAAAAGCCCGCCGGGGTCCAGATGCCAGTCTGACCAATAAGAGTAATGACTCTTCCCTCAATAGTAAACCCGGTTGCCAGTTGCTGTCTTGGAAAAACATGGCCATTGAGCAGGGATTGCTCATTGAGCCACTCAAACAACTTCAAGCGAATTGCTTGCTCATCCATTACATATCCTTCCCTTAAATCGTTTATTCAATAACATTATGGAGCAAATAAATCAAGTCGAATAATCTGCTATTGCATGAAGAAAAAATCAGGGCGCACTATTTCTTCTAGTATGGAATTGAATCTCAATTTATCAAAGATAATAATAAAAGATTTGGTGCTAATGCTATTCTTATTTAATTTTTAAACAATAATTTTGGAAATGAACAAACGGTTTTATTTTAATTTTATTTAATTCGTAAAATCTTTCTAGGATATTCATATAGCTTTGATAACTGATATTATTATGAATCCTTAAAAACTCATATTTAAAAGATTCCATTTCTTGGTTAGAAAGAATTCCCTTTATATATAAATTGCATATTAAATCAACAAAACTTAATAACCGATCTACTTCAATTTCATCTTTTGAACCATGGAACTTCGAATTATATTTAAATTTATTATATTCGATTTTGTAATAAGCATTTCTTATATCTGGATCACTAAAAAAATCCGAATACAATTCTTTAAAAAATGTTGCTTTTTGTGTCAAATTGGCATTTTTTATTTGTTTTAAGGTTAAAAATATGCCAATTATAGCAACAAGTAACAGCCCACAATTAACAATATCAGCTATTGAAAACTGAGAGAAATTCATGTTGATCTCCTTGTAAGTGTTTTATATTTTTTTTACATATAAAACTAATAATTCCAATTCTCGTGGCGCAAGGGGCTGCGGTTTAATTCCTCTTTATAAAATCTCCATTTTGGCAAGAACCTGTCCATAAAAGCGATGAATCTTTCATTATGGTGACGCTCAAGCAAGTGAACCATTTCGTGGATCACTATGTATTCAATGCTATCTCGCGATTTTTTTGCCAGCTCAAGATTCAGCCAGATCCTTTTTGCTTTTACACTGCATGAACCCCATTTGGTTTTCATTTTTTTGACGCCAAGCTCTGCCACATGAACTTTCATGATCTCTTCGTAGGGGGCAATAAGTTTAGGGGCTATATCTTTCAACCTCTGCCTGTACCATTCAACCAGAATTTCCTCTCTTTTTTTTGTTACAGTATTAGGCCTGATGTACATTTTGAGTGTTTCATGTTTGATTTCCACTTTCGGCGGAGCATTGTGTTCAATAACCTTTAATAGGTACCGCCGGCCCAAGTAATAATGACTTTCTCTGGTCAGAAAAACTCTTGGAGATTCCCTTTTCTGAGCTAAAAGTTTTCTCTGTTGCTTCTTGATCCAACCCAATTTTGAAACGGTAAATACCCTGATTGTATCCAGATCCATGCGCAATGGCGCAGAGATTCTTACGCGGCCTGTAGGAGGATAAACGCTTAGATGGATATTTTTTATGTCTTTTTTCACTACATCGACGTAGATATCTCCAACTCGAAATTGTTGCATTTCAGTATTCGCTTTGCTGCTTGACGACCTGGAATATCCTTTCCACTTCTTTCTCATCCTTCAAGAATTTATAGATTTCCGCCTTAATTTCTCTTTCTTTTTGCAGGTTGCCGCGAAAATCGGCTTTTTTCACCCTTTTGATGGCTTCATCGATTTTTACGGCCAATGACTCATCCTTTCCCAGGTTGTTGTATAAAGCACGCTGGGCGTAGGTTTGAATATTGGCAGGCAGATCGTCGCGAGTCAATTGGCTTACCCTTTTTGCCAGTACAGCAATCTCATTCAAGTATTCCTCATAACTGACAGCGCTGGCTTTTCTTTCCTGGATGATCGCGCTTAAGAGTTTCGACATCTCATCAAAATAAGCCGGATCGATCAGATGTTCTTTTATAATCTTGGTGCGTATATTGTTTTCAATGGCTTCGGCAACGGCGGTTTCATTCTTTTTTATTCCTGGAGGCAGCTTATTGATGGCATCAGCGATTCCTGATTTAACGATCAATTCGATCAGGGTTTGGTTTTCGAAATGTGAGATTTTTCGTGGATCATCGGCTTGGATATAGTGATCGATCAGATAGCGCATATCGGCTTCGTAAGTTTTCAAATCCAGTGTTTCCCCGCTTGCCTTTCTGATCTCTTCTCTGAGAGCCAAATAGAAATTGATCCGCCTTTTGATGGCTTCGATCTCCGCTGCGGTATATCCTGCTTCCTCCATTTCCTCGGCAATATTCGCGTAGGCCCTTATCAGTGCAATAGTTAGCTTGTATAAGGCCGTTCTTTTCACTTCAGTATCTTTCAGGTCTTCTTCGTTTTCCGGATTGCCGCAAAAATAACGCATGTAAGCCAGCGAATCCTTGGGCGGCGCCACCTGTTCGCACAATGCATCTATTTCTTCCAAAGCGTTGTCCAACCTTTCTCTGCCCACTTTTAGACGGTCTTTCAACATCACATCCACATCTTCCTTCTGGAAAGTGTCATAATCCAATTCTGAAGTATAGACGGCCACGGCATTTTCAACTTTCCTGAACAGGTCTTTATAGTCGACGATGTAGCCAAATTCCTTGTCATCACTGTCCAGGCGGTTAACTCGACAGATCGCCTGGAACAATCCGTGATCCTGCATGTTTTTATCAATGTAAAGATAGGTGCACGGGGGCGCATCAAAACCGGTAAGCAGTTTGTCTACGACCACTAGTAATTTCATGTTTGCCGGTTCTTTGATAAATTTCTCCTTGGCAGCGTCCTCATATTTTTCAGTAGTTTTTCCATGCAGTACGTCGATATAGGTTTTGTATAAAAATTCCTTTTCGGTTTCATTATTGACCCCGGTATCCTCGGTTGTAATGTCCCGGGTTGAAGGGCTATATGAAGTAATAACCGCGCATTTCCCTTTCAGTTCAGTGTCCTGCAAAAGCTTGAAATAGCGGCAGGCCTCATAGATGCTGCCGGCGATCAGAATGGCATTACCCCGGCCCGAACTCAAACGCGGCTTGACGTTGAAATCAAAAACGATGTCGCCGACAATTTTTCCCAGCCTGGATTCGGAACTGAGCACCTTCTGCATGGTGCCCCATTTTTTTTTCAGTTCGGACTTCTGAAAATCGTTCAATCCTCTGGTTTTCGCGTCGAACCAGTCATCGATCCTTTGCTGCGACGTGATATTCTGATCGATATCCCGCGCTTCATAAACCAGGTCGCGTATAACTTCATCCGCCACACCCTCATTGAATTTATAGGTATGGATGTATTTGCCGAATACTTCCAGGCTTGTCTGCTTGTCCTGCCTTAAAAGCGGAGTGCCGGTGAAGCCGATAAAAATGGCATTCTTCATGATAGCTTTCATGGCTTTGTGCATCTTGCCCGATTGGGTACGGTGGCATTCGTCCACGAAAAGAAATATTTCGCCTACGGTCTTTATAGGGCTGTTCTTCAACTCTTCAATGAATTCATCAAAATTGTCGACATCTTTCTTACCGAACTTGTGTACCAAAGAACACAGCATCCTGGGTAATGCGTTTCCCAATTGCTCCATCAGATCCTTGCCGCTTCTGGTCCGCACCATTTTTTCCCCGGCTTCATTGAAAACCCGCTCGATCTGTTTGTCCAACTCAACACGATCGGTGATGATCACCACCCGGGCATTGGGATTGTTCTCCAAGATCCATTTGGCCAGCCAAACCATGACCAGGCTCTTGCCGCTGCCCTGCGTATGCCAGATGATGCCGCCCTCTTTTCTCCTCACATGCTCCTGGGCGGCCTTAACGCCAAAATATTGGTGAGTGCGGCATAGTTTTTTTATGCCGCCATCAAATAGAATGAAATTAAATATGAGTTCTAAAAACCTCTCCTTATCGCAGAGTTTTAGCAGGTATTTATCCAGCAAGTTCTCTTCACTGCTTTCTTCCTTCCACTTTAGGAAATACTTTTCAGGAGTGCCTATGGAACCGTAACGCAAGCCTTCGGTATCATTCCCGGCGAAAACGAATTGAATGGTTGAGAAAAAGGATTGAATGAATTCCTTTTGTTGGTTGACGATGTTCTGGCGAATACCGTTGCCAACTGAAACCGTACTGCGCTTCAGCTCCAAAATGGCCAGGGCAATGCCGTTCACATAAAGCACGATATCGGGCCTCTTGTCCCGGTCCCCCTGCACAGTAACCTCTTCCGCGATGGCGAATTGATTTTTAAGCGGTTGGTTCCAGTCTATCAACTCAACGGTTTCAAAATTATCACCGACCCCGGTTTTGACCTTGACCCCGTACCGCAAAAGTTCATATACGTTTTTGTTGTTGGTATATAAACTTTCATTGTAGTTGTTTGCGGTTATTCGTAGCTTATCCAGAGCCTTGCCGATCAATATTTCATTATATCCTTTCTCTTTTAGATATTTTTTTACAATGCTTTCTTCAATATTGCTGTTCCCCAAGCGCTCTTCCCAGTTGCCAAGATAATTATAGTCGAGTCTCTCCCTAAACAATTTCACAAGACGGTTCTGGGTTTTACGCTCGATCTGCCCGACCTGACCTGAATATTCGTTTATCATGGAGAGACCTCTATTTTTTATGAAGTTTAAAACTTACCTCGTACGTATAAAAATCAATATTTTTCGTCACCGCCAATGCCCTGCGAATGCGAATGTCTTCATCCAAAGCGATGATCACCCCTTTTACGGTTTGATTTTCTTCCGCCAGTTCTTCCAACACATACCCCATGTATCGTTGAACCTGACCGACGACAACATCACTGACTATGCCTCTTTTCAACTCGACAACCAGTAATTCCTTTTTATCTTTACTGATGGCAAGAATATCAATGGGGCCGGTGTCGCTCGGATACTGTTTACCAACCAGATCCCCCTCTTCTTCAAATATATCGTATTTTTTTCCTAGTTCTGTTTGTCTCCAATTTTGCACCAAGAAATCTTCCAAGTGTTTTTCCAAAGCGAAAGCAAGCGGATCTTCAATAGTTTTATCGGTCGCAATTATTGTGGGTGGAGCAATGCCAGCAATAAGCCGGTCAATCTCTTCGGCAAATTTGGTGATGTTGCTGACGGTGCCGATCGATCCAGTTGAGTTTTGCAGAGACTGACTCATCTCGGCTCGTTCAATGGTTTTGGAAAACCAGCGGACGGTTCTGCGATGGGGCAGGATTTCTCCGGGATGATACGAATATTTGTCCAGCACTTCACCGACCATGTAGCTGCCCTCGCCATTTGGGCACAAAACGATCTCACCGATCTGGATGCCTTTGGCAATGGTATACAATGCACCACAGGCTAACCCTGCAGTCACTTTTGATTTATCTGGATGCGTTTCCAGGTAAACTGGGATGAATTGATGATTGAAGTTTTTCCAATTATCAGGCAATTTCCCCGCCAGATCTATATTTATGCCAAAATCAGCGCCAATGAAGTTGCCTTTAAAACACTCTCCAGCATATATACTTTTTCTCCCGAGCATGATTCTATAATAGTTTTTCATTGTGATCTCCTCAAACCAATCTAATTTTCCCAGTGAGCAGTTCCTGCATCATGCCTTGCTTGAGCATAGTGTATTTATCTCTCTTTTGTTCCAAGCTTTCAATCTCGGCATCCATATCGGATAGAGTGGTTGCGATGGCGGTTTGTTCTTCTTTTTTTGGAATTATAAACTCAATTGGTCTTAAATTAGTTGGATGAATATGCGGCTGTGCTCCACCTGTTTGCATTTTGTATATTTTATCTTGAATTAATTGTAAATAATAAAATATAAATTCAATTGAATAAATTAAATCTTCTTCAATGGTCGAACAATCAGAAGCAAATATTGGGTATGAATGAAAAGCGATATATCCAGCATTTGCTCCAGAAGCACTGATAGTAATTGTCTTTGTTAGTCTGTTTGCTTTATTGTGAAAATATGCAGGAGTTTTGCCTCCAGCTATAACTGGAATGTTTCCAGCACAACACATTTTTTCAGTAATCAATTGACCTTTTATTATCTTCGCTAATTCCCCCAATTTCTTAACTTCCCACTTTTCACTAAACCCCGGCAGTCGTTTTTTACCGGTAAGCAGTTCCTGCATAGCCCCTTGCTTGATGGCTTTCTTTTTGGCAATCATTTTTTCCAAGCTTTCAATCAGCGCATCAGTGTCGGAGAGAACATTGGCAATGGCGGTTTGTTCCTCCTTTTTTGAAGGAACTGGAAGTATAAAAGGATTAATATGCTTGTTATTTATCTGAGGAACTGATGTAGTATCTGCCACTTTATCAAGGCCAAGGTAAATAATTGAATAAAATAAAAATTCTGTACTTAATTCTTCACTTACTGTTAGAGCCATCAAATTAGTGTCGAAGTAAGAATCTTGTTTTAATATCCTAATTTTATTTAAAAAAATTGCTGCACCTCTTTTTGGAAACAAAATGCTGCCAGATTTAACTTTCTTCCCACCCTTTATGTGATATGGTGTGTCTTCTTGATACTTAGTACAGTTATTTAACTGTTCAACTTTAAAATACGGTATTCCTTCATCTTGTATTTTAAATTTCGATGGACTCTCACCACTTGTTATTACTACATGATCACCTAGCTTTGTTACACACCAATCCTCCGGGATCACTCCAAACTCTGTTTGTTTATATCCTTTTTTATTTGTTTCAGCTGTTACCATATAAATCCCATTTTTTTGAGATGTGCATCTACTTTGCTTGTGAGCGCTTCGGTTTCAATGATGAGTGTGGGCAAAGGAGTGGCATATCGCTCGGCGAGTTCTTTAATTCGTCGCGTGAGTCGCTGGCTGATTTGATCCATTTCAGTTTTAACATCTCTTTCGAAAGTGGCCATCCATTTATCTTCAACAACAAGGGTTTTTATTTCAACCTCATTTAAGATCTGATATTTAGCTAAAATTTTTTTCTCTAGAACGATTTGCGCTTCCTTAATTTTTTTGTTGACTCCAGCTTCCTGTTCAACAAGTTTCAAATAATCAAGGAGCACAACTCGTTCATCATCCACTTCTCTATCATTTTGAATTTCTTTGAGGCGTTTCTGGGCACTGGCCCTGGTGATCTTGTCTTTTTCATTTTTCGCATCGGCCAACAAACCTTCTTCACTACCATGCTCTTCTTCTATTTCCTCCATTTGCTGGGAGATCGCGTCACGGTTAGTTTCCAGATCTTCAATAGCTTTTTGTTCTGCGGCAAAATAACGAGCAATGATCAACTCTTTGGGGATGATCCGACCCTGCCATTCTTTTTTCTTTTCTTGCTTTTCGATTTCTTTCCCTGCTTGCCAGCCATCGCTTACCAAAATATAAACATCATCCTGCATGGTTTCAGCCCAATACGCCATAAGATGCTGATACACATCGTATTTGTCTATCAGTTTCAAATTTGAAAAAGCAGCAAGCAGATCTTCCCCAATCTCTTTTATCAATTTTTTAGGCTTGTCATCAACGGCAATGCCTTTCAGTTTTGGCGTATTCTTGCTTTTCCATTGGTTGAACACGGCCTTCACTTTATTGCTATAAGCGATGAACTCCGGATGAGAAAAAATAACCGATTTAATCGCATCTTGGGCTACAAGCAATTTGCAGTAATTGGTTCTGCTGCTATCAGCGAATATTTGTTTTCTCAAAGACGGATACACTTCCCAATAATGTTTCAGGGCATCAATGTCGGCATTAGGCATATCTCCCAGTAAATGGGCTTCAATATCCTGAATGTCTTCGTCTTCTTGACTATCAATGTAGCGAGGGATATTGAGATTAAACTCATTTTTCTCAATTTCAACCACGCTCACCATACGAGAATACTTCGGAATTTCTAATTGCTTGTTGAACACATCAACAATTTTATGAATATCCTGTTCACGAAGGCGGTTCTTGTTGCCGTCTTTCATGAAACCTTTGCTGGCATCGATCATGAAAATACCTTTACGATTTTCAGCATTTTCTTTGTCCAATACGATAAGACAGGCGGGAATGCCAGTGCCAAAAAACAGGTTGGCAGGCAGACCGACGATGCCTTTGATGTAGCCCCTGCAGATGAGATTGGTGCGGATCTCAGCTTCGGCATTCCCGCGAAATAAAACCCCATGCGGCAAAATGACCGCCCCTTTGCCCTTGCTCTTGAGTGACCGGATAATATGCAGCAAGAAAGCGTAGTCACCGTTTTTCCTGGGCGGAATACCAAAATCCTTAAAACGACCAAAGAGGTCATTTGCCGCATCCACGCCATTGCTCCAAGATTTAAAAGAAAAAGGTGGATTTGCTACAACAAAGTCAAAAGTTCTTAATCGAGAGTCTGCGTCAAGAAATTGCGGACTGGCCAATGTATTTTCCCTTTTAATTTCCGCGGTTGGGTTGTTATGCAGGATCATATTCATACGAGCTAAGGCAGCAGTAGCCGTATCGTTTTCCTGTCCGTAAATGGAAATACCTTTTTCCGTTTCATCGGCGACTTTTAATAGCAAAGAACCTGAGCCGCAGGTGGGGTCGTAGATCGTGGTGGAAGGAGAGGCGCTTGCGTTGATACCAATGATTTTTGCCATGATCCGGCTCACTTCAGCTGGAGTGTAAAACTGACCTTTGCTTTTTCCACTCTCGGTGGCAAAGTGTCGCATCAAATATTCATAAGCATCACCAAGAATATCGTCGCCTTCAGCACGGTTTTTACTGAAATCCAATGCAGGATTTTCAAAAATAGCGATTAAGTTGGAAAGCTTTTTAACCATATCCCCGCCGCTGCCCAGCTTTTCTGCATTATTAAAATCTGCCACGTCGATGGTGCCGGTAAGCTTATTGGCTTCAGCAATAGGACCAATGATTTTTTTATTAATATCATCGCCAATAGTAGGTTTCCCTTTCAATGCAATCATATCTTTGAAACTTGAACCTTTTGGAACAGTTATTGGGGCATATGGAGCCCCAGCATACTTATCTGAAATGTATTTAATGAATAACAACACCAGCACATAATCCTTGTACTGGGACGCATCCATCCCGCCACGAAGTTCATCGCAGCTTTTCCACAACGAACTGTAAAGCTCAGATTTCTTTATTGCCATTTTTATTACCTTTCATTGATACTATGATTTACACTTATTTAAAATAAAGTGGAAATAATCCTCTTGCAATAATTAAAAAACTAAACCCAATAATCATAAAAATATTTTGAATCCTATATCTTTTATTGTTTTTATTTTGTTCTTCCTTAAGTTTTTTCTCGATTTTTGATACAGAATCACCTGCAAACTTTAGTTGTTCTTCAATTGGGTGGTCTTTTGAATCTTCAAGAATATATATTTCATTTACACCTTTTAGTTGAAGTTCCTTTAAACTGTCTTCTTTATTTTCATATTTAAATTTCATGGCAATTAGTTTATACAAAAATCTCGCATTTCTTAACATAGATAATCCTGATATTCCAGAAAATAAAAGAGCTATCCACGCAACTAACTCAGAGATTTTAATTAATACATTTCCTTCGACATGTGATGTCTGAACCGATAAAGCTAGTACTGTAAAAACCAAACTGACAATATAAAAATCATATTTTTCTTGATAACTAATAGCTATTTCAAGATTCTTTTTTACATTTTCTTCATTACCCATAATGTACCTCCACTAATTAAGCATAGAAGGGAATCAGTATCAATTCCTTTCATATTTTCCCTTCAATCTATTGCCTCAGCCAGGTTCTTTGGATCATGGAACTGCGCCCAATCGCGCTTGTCGCGAAACTTCAGGATCTCCGAAATTAACTTCTCCAGGTTCCCTCCCTGAATACGAGAACCCATCCCGGCGGAATGCTTGCTTTCTTTCCGAATCATTAAGAACCTTCCCTTGTTACCCAATTCATTACCCGATT
>Ga0307378_10005445_pt1 | contig 17750 bp, 12 predicted proteins | sample UN1MG_FD_202238 | JGI IMG/M metagenome (GOLD analysis project Ga0307378, IMG submission 202238) | Soil microbial communities from Risofladan, Vaasa, Finland - UN-1 | ecosystem: Environmental > Terrestrial > Soil > Coastal area > Acid sulfate soil | place: Finland: Risofladan, Vaasa | collected... | reverse complement strand
GTGCCCGCCACCCGGTAGCAAATGCTGACCAAGTCCTCGAGCTGCTTCTTCTTCATCGCCTTGTTGATGGTGGAGAAGGGGATGGCCGGGGGCAGGATCTCGGAGAGGATGACGCGGCCGGTGGTTGTCTCGACGGTCTTGCCGCCGAGCCTTGCCTTGATCTTGGCGTGCAGGTCCAGGTCGCCCTGGTCATAGGCCAGGAGCACTTCCTCCGGCGAGGAGTAGGCCTTGCCCGTGCCCTTGACGTATGCCTGCTCGCGGGTCAGGTAGTAAATGCCGAGCACCACGTCCTGGCTGGGCACGATGATGGGCTTGCCGTTCGCCGGGCTCAGGATGTTGTTGGTGCTCATGATCAGCACGCGGTTCTCGACCTGGGCCTCCAGCGACAGCGGCACGTGCACGGCCATCTGGTCGCCGTCGAAGTCGGCGTTGAAGGCCAGGCAGACCAGCGGGTGGAGCTGGATGGCCTTGCCCTCGATCAGGATGGGCTCGAAGGCCTGGATGCCCAGCCGGTGCAGGGTGGGGGCGCGGTTCAGCATCACCGCATGCTCCCGGATCACCTCGTCCAGGATGTCCCACACCTCCGGGCGCTCCCGCTCCACCATCTTCTTGGCCGCCTTGATCGAGGTCGCCAGGCTCCGCTCTTCCAGCTTGTTGTAGATGAACGGCTTGAACAGCTCGAGCGCCATCTTCTTGGGCAGGCCGCACTGGTGGAGCCGAAGCTCCGGGCCCACCACGATCACGGACCGGCCGGAATAGTCCACCCGCTTGCCGAGCAGGTTCTGCCGGAACCGGCCCTGCTTGCCGCGGAGCATGTCGGAGAGGCTCTTCAAGGGCCGCTTGTCCGGGCCGTTGATGGCGCGGCCGCGCTTGCCGTTGTCGAAGAGCGCGTCCACCGCCTCCTGGAGCATGCGCTTTTCGTTTCTGACGATGATCTCGGGGGCGTTCAGCTCGATCAGCCTTTTCAGGCGGTTGTTGCGGTTGATGACGCGGCGGTAGAGGTCGTTCAAGTCGGAGGTGGCGAACCTGCCGCCGTCCAGCGGGACCAGGGGCCTTAAGTCGGGCGGGATCACCGGGATGCGCTCCAGGATCATCCACTCCGGCCGGTTGCCCGACTTCCTGAAGGCGTCCGCGATCTTGAGCCTTTTGCCCAGCTTGATCCTGCGGGCCTCGGACTTGGTCTCCTCCATCTCCGCCCGCAGCCGCGTGCACAGCTCTTCCAGGTCCAAAGACGCCATCATGTCGCGCACGGCCTCGGCGCCCATGCCCGCCTTGAAATGGAGGCCCTCGCTCTGCAGCTTGCGGTAATTTTCCTCGGCCAGAAGCTCGCCGGCTTCGAGGTCGGTGTTGCCGGGATCGAGCACGATGAAGGACTCGTAATACAGGACTTTTTCCAGGTCCTTCAGGGTGAGGTCCAAAAGCGATCCGATGCGGGAGGGGATGCTCTTGAGGAACCAGATATGGGCCACCGGCGCGGCCAGGTCAATGTGGCCCATGCGTTCGCGCCGCACCTTGGACTTGATCACCTCGACCCCGCACTTCTCGCAGGTGATGCCGCGGTGCTTCATGCGCTTGTACTTGCCGCAGTTGCACTCGTAGTCCTTGATCGGTCCGAAGATGCGGGCGCAAAACAGGCCGTCGCGCTCCGGCTTGAACGTCCGGTAGTTGATGGTCTCCGGCTTCTTCACCTCGCCGTGCGACCATTCCTTGATCTTGGCCGGGCTCGCCAGCGCGATCTTGACCGCGGAAAAACTAAGCGGGCTCTTGGGCCGCTCGAAAATTCCCAGCGATAGTTCCTTCACCGCGATGCCTCCTTGTTTGAGTTACACGGATGGTCGAAAACGTATGTCGCAGGTCCCGGCGCCGCTGCAGGCCGCGACCGAAAAATCACGGAGAAGATCAACAAGGATATTTAGGATATTCATGATAAAATATTTTCTTATCCTTAATATCCTTGACATCCTTGTTTCTCCATTCTTCTTACTCCGCCACCTTCTCCAGCAGCGTCACGTCCAGCGCCAAACTCTGCAACTCCTTGACCAGGACGTTGAACGACTCCGGCAGGCCCGCCTCGAAGTCCTGCCGGCCCTTCACGATGGCCTCGTACATGCGCGACCGGCCCGCGATGTCGTCCGACTTCACCGTCAAAAACTCCTGCAGCGTGTACGCCGCGCCGTAGGCCTCGATGGCCCACACCTCCATCTCGCCCAGCCGCTGCCCGCCGAACTGGGCTTTGCCCCCCAGCGGCTGCTGCGTGACCAGCGAGTACGGCCCGATGGAGCGGGCGTGGATCTTATCGTCCACCAGGTGATGCAGCTTGAGCATGTACATCACGCCCACCGTGACCTTGGAATCAAAGGGCAGGCCGGTGCGCCCGTCATAGAGCACCGCCTGGCCGGTGGTCGGACGGCCCGCCTTGGCGAGCAGCTCCTTGATCTCGGTTTCCTTGGCCCCGTCGAAGACCGGCGAGCTCGAGTAAACGCCCTTGACCATGGTGCGGGCCAGCTCCAGAGTGTCCTCGTCCGAGAGCTCGGCCACTATCTTGTTCATCTTCCGGGACCCCATGATCTCCGCGATCTTCTTCTTGAGCTTGTCCGGCCCGAAGTTGTCGCGGATCATCTCATCGAGCTGCTCTCCGAGCCCCAGCGAGGCCCAGCCCAGGTGGGTCTCGAGGATCTGGCCCACGTTCATGCGCGACGGCACGCCCAAGGGGTTCAGCACGATGTCAACCGGAGTGCCGTCCTCCAGGTACGGCATGTCCTCCTCGGGAAGGATGCGGCTCACCACGCCCTTGTTCCCGTGCCGGCCCGCCATCTTGTCGCCCACCGACAGCTTGCGCTTGATCGCCACGAACACCTTCACCATCTTGATCACGCCGGGCGGAAGGTCGTCCTCCCGCTGCAGCCGGCCGATCCGGTCCTCCACCAGCCGCTCCACCATCTCGATCTGCTCCAGCGCCCGGTCCACCAGCGCCCCCACCTCCAGCTCCCGCTCCGCCTTGCCCGACACGATCAGCTTCGGCCACAACTCCAGCCGAAGCCCTTCCAAAAGGTCGCCGTTGACCGTCTCTTCCTTCTTGGCCAGCACCTTTTCCGTCTTCGGGTCCACCACCCGGTGCATCGTCTTCTTGCCGCCGATCAGCTTCAGGACCTTGCGCTTCACGTCGTCATTGATGATCCGGATCTCGTCGTCCTTGTCCTGCATGAGCTTCTGCACTTCCGCGTCCTGGATCGTCTTGCTCCGCTCGTCCCTGGACACGCCCTTCCGGGAGAACACCCGCGCGTCAATGATGATCCCCTCGACCCCCGGCGGGACCCGGAGCGATGTGTCGCGCACGTCGCCCGCCTTCTCGCCGAAGATGGCCCGCAGAAGCTTCTCCTCCGGCGACAGGTGCGACACGCTCTTCGGCGTGATCTTGCCCACCAGGATGTCGCCCGGATGCACCTCCGCCCCGATCCGCACGATCCCGCTCTCGTCAAGGTTCCGAAGCGCGTCCTCCCCCACGTTCGGGATGTCGCGCGTGATCTCCTCCTTGCCGAGCTTGGTGTCCCGCGACGTCCCCTCGAACTCCTCGATGTGGATCGAAGTGAACGTGTCCCGCTTGATCAGGCGCTCCGAGAGCAGGATCGAGTCCTCGAAGTTGTACCCGCCCCACGGCATGAACGCCACCACGACGTTCTTGCCCAGCGCCAGCTCGCCGTTCTCCGTGCCCGTGCCGTCCGCGATCACTTCGCCCTTTTCCACCCGCTGGCCCACCGCCACGATCGGCCTCTGGTTGATGCACGTGCCCTGGTTCGACTTGCGGTACTTGATCATGTTGTAGATGTCAACGCCCCGGTCCTTGCCGTCCGGCCGGATCAGCTCGTCGTCAACCTTGATCACGATTCGATCCGCGTCAACGTTCGCCACCTGGCCGCTGCGCTTGCACAGCATGGTCGCGCCCGAATCGCGCGCCACCACGTCCTCCATCCCCGTACCCACCAGCGGCGCCTCCGTCGCCAAAAGCGGCACCGACTGCCGCATCATGTTCGACCCCATCAGCGCCCGGTTGGCGTCGTCGTGCTCCAAAAACGGGATCAGGCCCGCGGCCACGCTCACCAGCTGGTTCGGAGAAACGTCCATCATCTGGATCTCCTCGCCCGGAACCATGATGAACTCGCCGCCCTTGCTCCGCGCGCTCACCAGCTTGTTCTCGAACCGGCCCTGGTCGTCCAGCGGAGCGTTGGCCTGCGCGATCGTGTACTGCTCCTCCGCCAACGCCGACAGGTAAACGACCTCGGCCTTCACCTGCCCGTTCTCGACCTTCCGGTACGGAGACTCGATGAACCCGAACTCGTTAACCCGCGCGTAGGTCGAGAGCGACGAGATCAACCCGATGTTCGGGCCTTCCGGCGTCTCCACCGGGCAGATGCGGCCGTAGTGCGTCGGGTGCACGTCGCGCACCTCGAACCCCGCCCGCTCGCGGGTGAGGCCCCCGGGGCCCAGCGCGGAGAGCCGGCGCTTGTGCGTGATCTCCGACAGCGGGTTGGTCTGGTCCATGAACTGGCTAAGCTGCGACGACCCGAAGAACTCCTTCACCACCGCCATCACCGGCTTCGAGTTCACCAGGTCGTGCGGCATCATCGTCTCCACTTCCTGGAAGCCCATCCGCTCCTTGATCGCCCGCGCCATGCGCACGAGCCCGATACGGAACTGGTTCTCCAAGAGCTCGCCCACGCTCCGCACCCGCCGGTTGCCGAGGTGGTCAATGTCGTCCACCTCGCCCCGCCCGTCCTTGAGCTCCAAGAGGTACTTGACAACCGCCATGATGTCCTCCCGCGTCAGCGTGTGCACGTCGAGCGGGATGCTGAGCCCCAGCTTGTGGTTCAATTTGAGCCGCCCCACCTTGGCCAGGTCGTAGCGCTCCGGGTTGAAGAAGAGGTTCTCGAACAGCGCGGTCGCGCTCTTCGACGTGGGCGGGTCGCCCGGCCGGAGCCACCGGTAGATCTCCATCTTGGCCTCGTCCGGCGGAAGCGACTTGTCCAGGAGCAGCGTGTCCCGCAGCGACGACGACACCCGGATGTTGTCGAAGAATATGATCTCGAAAACGTTGATCCCGCTCTCCCGGAGCTTGTCAACCTTCTCCTGGGTCAGTTCCTCGTTGGCCTCGTAAAGGATCTCGCCCGTGTCCTTGTTGATGATGTCGTGAGCCAGGACCTTGCCCGCCAGGTCCTCCTCGTTGATCGGGATGCGGTTGATGTTCGCCGCCTTCAACTTCTTGATCGTGCCCTTGCGCCACTTCTTGCCCTTCTTCGCGATCGCCTCGCGGCTGTCCGGGTGCCGGACCTCCTTGGAAACGATCTGCCCCTCCAGCGCCTCCTCCACCACCGACTTGAACACCCGGTGGTTGTCCTCCAGGTACACCTTCTCCGTCCGGTAGAAGAAGTTGAGCAGCTCCTCCGTCGAATACCCCAGCGCCCGGAGCAGGATGGTGGACGGCAGCTTGCGCCGCCGGTCTATGCGCACGTACAGGATGTCCTTGTGGTCGAACTCGAAGTCAATCCAGCTCCCCCGGTACGGGATGATGCGCGCGAAGAACAGCACCTTGCCCGAGCTGTGCGTCTTGCCCCGGTCGTTGTCGAAGAAAACGCCCGGCGAGCGGTGGAGCTGGCTCACGATCACCCGCTCCGTCCCGTTGATCACGAACGTCCCGTTCTCCGTCATCAGCGGGATCTCGCCGAAGTAGATCTCCTGCTCCTTCACGTCCCGGATCGCCTTGAGCCCCGTCTCCTCGTTAACGTCCCACACCACCAGCCGGATGCGGACCTGCAACGGCGCCGCGAACGTGTTCCACCGCTGCCGGCACTCGTCCACCGTGTACTTGGGGTCGTCGAGCCGGTAGCTCACGAACTCGAGCGACGCCGTGTCGTTGAAGCCCTTGATCGGGAACACGCTGTTGAAAACCGCCTGCAGCCCCTCGGGCTTGCGCTCCTCCGGCGCCACGCTCATCTGCAGAAAACGCTCGTAGCTCCGCCGCTGGATGTCTATCAGGTTGGGGATCTCCGCGATCTGGGGGATCTTGGCGAAACTGCGGCGGAACCGGGAAATCTGCTTCACATTGGTCCTGCTCATCATCGCTCCTTCGCGAGCTCAAACGCCCGGCCATAGAAAAGAACTGGTCCAGGGGCGAGGACGCACCTCGCCCCTGCTGGTCAACCGCTCACTTTATCTTCCGCCGGAGCAAAGCCGCTCCCGCGGTCATGCTGGATTGTTCCCGAAGCGGCGCCGAGGCCCGGCCTCAGGCCCCAAGCCTCACGCCTCAAGCCTACTTGATCTCCACCTTCGCGCCCACGGCCTCCAGCTTCCTCTTGATCTCTTCCGCGTCCTGCTTGGACACGCCTTCCTTGACCGGGCCCGGGACCTTCTCCACCACTTCCTTGGCCTCTTTCAGCCCGAGCTGGGTGATGGCGCGGACTTCCTTGATCACCTCGATCCGCTTCTCGCCCACTTCCTTCAGGATCACGCTGAACTCCGTCTGCTCCTCAACCTCAGCCGCCGCGGCCGCGCCCGCGCCCGGCATCATCCCCGCCATCATCACCGGCGCCGCCGCCGACACGTTAAACCGCTCCTCGAACTCCTTCACGAACCCCGAGAGCTCGATCAAGGTCATCTTGTCGAAAAACTCTAACACCTGCTCCTTGCTTACGTCTGCCATTTTTGTGCTCCTTGCTAGGTTATGGGTAGAACAGGTTTGCAACCTGTTCACCTTTCGTTCTCCATTAAGTGGAACAGGTTTGCAACCTGTTCACCTTCTTGGCGTCTCCCCGCCGAACAGGTTATAAACCCGTTCTGCAGGACGGTTGAGCCCTTACGCCGCCTGTTTTTCCTTCTCGGTCTGCAATGCCCCCAGCGCGCGGCCCAGTTGCTGCGGCCCCGCCGCCAGCAGGCGCGCGAGCTTGGTGGGACCCGCCGCGATCAGTCCGGCCATGATGGCCAGGAGCTGCGGCCGGGTCGGAAGCGTCGCCAGCATGGTTTTGACCTCTTGCGCGCTGATAAGTTTCCCGCCGGCGGCGGCCCCTTTGATCTCGAGCTTCTCGTTGCCCTTGATCTTGATGAACTCGACCAGCACCCGGGCCGGCGCTCCGGGGTCCTCCCGGTGCCAGGCCACCGCGGTGGGCCCGGTCAGAAGCTGATCCATCGCCGCCATCGGCGTCCCGCCCGACGCGAGCTTGAGCAGGGTGTTCTTCGCCACTTTGAACCGCACCCCGGCCTCCCGGCAGCGGTCGCGCAGGTCGCTGATCTGCGCCACCGTGAGCCCGCGGTAATCAGCCAGCACCATGGAAGGCGCCGTCTCAAGCTCCTGTTTCATCTGTTCGATGAACTTTACTTTGTCCGCTTTTTTCAAGGTATTTCCTCACCCCCTTTCTCCATTCCTTTTTCGCCGCCGGCATCCGGGGCCGCCTTGATGACGCTCCGGGCTGATCGCCCGGTCCCCGCCGAAAAAAGAGCATGGAGAATGGGGAGTTAGACTCCCGATTGCCCAAGCTTTAAGTCTCGGCGGGCCGGGATAATCCCGTTTAACCTGACTGACCCGCTGTCTGCGACAAAATACTTAGTCCGCGATTTTAAATGCGTTTTACCGGTTTTTATCTCTCCGTAAAAATTAAACACGTCTCCTTTACCCCTTGACCGCACGTCAGGGGGCTGGAGTACGCGCTAAATCACTTGGACTCTTCTCTCAAAGCGCCCGCTTCAATCCTGATCCCGGGCCCCATGGTGGTGGAAACCGTGATGTTCTTCACAAAGGTGCCCTTGGCCGTGTCCGGCTTGGCCTTCATCACGGCCTCGAACAGCGCCGTGAAGTTCTCCGTGAGCTTCTGCTTGCCGAAGCTGTGCTTGCCGATCGGGCAATGCACGTTCGAGCCCTTGTCCACCCGGAACTCGACCCGGCCGCCCTTCAGCTCCTTGACCGCCCGCGCGATGTCCATGGTCACCGTGCCGACCTTGGGGTTGGGCATCAGCCCGCGCGGGCCCAGGATCTTTCCGAGACGGCTCACCACCCCCATCATGTCGGGCGTGGCGATGGCCTTGTCAAAGTCCGTCCAGCCCTCCTGGATCTTCTTGATCAGATCGTCCGAGCCCACGAAGTCCGCGCCCGCGTCCTGGGCCTCCTTCTCCTTCTCGCCCTTGGCGAACACCAGCACCCTGACGGTCTTGCCCGTGCCGTGGGGCAGGCTCACCGTGCCGCGAACCATCTGGTCGCTCTTCCGGGGATCCACGCCCAGGCGGATCGCCACGTCCACCGTCTCGTCGAACTTGGCCCCCTTCATCTGCTCGATCAGGCCCATGGCCTCCTCGACCTGGTAACCCTTCGACCCGTCAATCATGGAGCGCAACCGCGTCGTCCGCTTGCCTAACTTCGTCATTCGATCCTCCTCATCTCCGGCCGCTCCCGGGGAATCTCCAGGGCGAGGGAAACAAGGATATTAAGGATATGCAGGATAAGAATGGAAATGATTTTTCCCTATCCTGAATATTCTGTTAATCCTTGTTGATTCCTCTTGTTCTCAGTCAACCACCTGGATGCCCATGCTCCTGGCCGTGCCTGCGATGGACTGGACCGCGGACTCGAGGTCCGAACAGTTTAAGTCCTTTAACTTCAGCTCCGCGATCTCGCGGACCTGCTTCATTGACACCTTGCCCACCTTCTCCCGTTTGGGGTCGGCAGAGCCTTTCGCGATCTTCGCCGCCTTCTTCAACAAAACCGATGCCGGCGGGGTCTTGGTCTCGAACACGAAGCTCCGGTCGGAGAACACCGTGACCACCACCGGGATGGTCAGACCCGGCTCCTCCTTGCCCGTCCGCGCGTTGAACTCCTTCACGAACGCCGCGATGTTCACCTGGTGCTGACCCAGCGCCGGGCCAACCGGAGGGCTCGGCGTGGCCTGCCCCGCCGGTATCTGCAGCTTGATCTTCGCGATTACTTTCTTCATCTGTTAACTCCTGGATCGGTCTATCGAGTATGTTTTCTAGTCTTGAAATAAATTATTATCTCTGCGTTCTCCGCGCCTCCGCGGTGAAAAAAATCTTGTTATGAACTCACCCCTTCTCCACCTGCACGAAGTCCAGCTCCACCGGGGTCTGCCGGCCGAAGATGGACACCAGCACCTTGACCTTGCTCTTCTCCGGCTTGGCCTCGTCCACGATCCCGTTGAAGCCGCGGAACGGCCCGTCCACCACCCGCACGATCTCGCCCCGCTCGAACTGGTCCTTGGCCTTGGGCCGAAGCGTGTCGTCCGCGATCATCCGGGTCAGCCGCTCGGCCTCGTCGTCCGGGATGGCCGGAGGATTGCGCTGGCCGCCCACGAAGCCCGTCACCTTGGGCGTGTTCTTCACCAGGTGGAAGGTCTCGTCGTCCATCACCATCCGGACCAGCATGTAGCCGGGGAAGAACTTGCGCTGGCTCACCTTGCGCTTCCCGCCCACCAGCTCCACCACTTCCTCGGACGGAATCAGGGTCTCCGCGAACTTCTCCTCCATCTGGTAGCGTTTGATCCGCTCCTCCAGCGCTTCCTTGGCCTTGTTCTCAAAACCGGAATAGGTGTGCACGACGTACCATTTCATCTCGCCAGAGCTCATGAATTGACCCCGTATCAGGCTAGCTTGAAGAGCGCGCGGATCAGAAAGTCATAAACGGAATCGAAAGCGAAGAGGATCAGGGAGACCGCCAGCGTGACGCCCAGCACCACCACCGTCGTGCCCCTGACCTCCGCCCAGTTCGGCCACGTCACCTTCCGGAGCTCCGCGATCACCTCGATCCCGAACTTGTTCGCCACCGCGTGGCGCCGCGCGTATTCCACCGCGCCCGCCGTGATCCCCAGCGCCACCAGCGCGTAAAGGTTGTTCAGGTTCCCGAACCCGGGCACGTCCACCTGCGGCAGATGGCGCACCACCAGGATCAGGTCCGTCACCGATCCCAGGAACTTCCACACCACGAACCACACCACCAGCCCGAGCCCGTAAAGCGTGTACTGCAGCACCCGCTGGTTATCCAATGTCATGCTTCACTCCCCGCCGCTGAATCAGCGGCCCCCGCGGCAACGCCGCCCTGAAAAATTCTCACCGGTTACAACCGGTGCTGCCAATTCACTGGCACGCCAGGAGGGAATCGAACCCCCAACCCCCGGTTTTGGAGACCGGTGCTCTACCAGTTGAGCTACTGGCGTACGCAACTCCGACCCCGCCGGCCTACTTCGTCTCCTTGTGAGCCGTATGCTTCCGACAGGTCGGACAGTACTTTTTCCGCTCCAGCTTGTCCGGAGTATTCTTCTTGTTCTTCATGCTGGTGTAGTTGCGGTTTTTGCACTCCCCGCACGCCAGCGTGATGATCATTCTCGCTTCTTTCGCCATCTTGACCTCTATTCATAAGGTGCTGCCGGCTTGCAACCAGCGCTCTTTTTTCAGAAGGATTGGAGTAACAAGGATGTCAAGGATATTAAGGATATGAAAATAAATAAAATCTTATCCTGTTTATCCTAAATATCCTTGTTAATTCTCTTCTTACTCAATTACCTCCACCGTCACCCCGGCGCCAACCGTCCGGCCGCCCTCCCGGATCGCGAACCGAAGCTCCTTCTCCATCGCAATCGGGGTGATCAGCTCGACCACGACCTCGACGTTGTCGCCCGGCATCACCATCTCAACCCCCTGCGGAAGCGTCATGACACCGGTGACGTCCGTCGTCCGAAAATAAAACTGCGGACGGTAACCGTTGAAAAACGGAGTGTGCCGACCGCCCTCGTCCTTCGTCAAGATGTAAACCTGGCCCTTGAACTTCGTGTGCGGAGTGATCGAGCCCGGCTTCGCCAACACCTGGCCCCGCTCCACCTCCTCCTTCTTGATCCCCCGAAGCAAAACCCCGATGTTGTCGCCCGCAGTGCCCTCGTCCAAAAGCTTCCGGAACATCTCCACGCCCGTCGCCACCGTCTTCCGCGTCGGAGCGAAACCCACGATCTCGACCTCCTCGCCAACCTTCACCTTGCCCCGCTCCACCCGGCCCGTAACCACCGTGCCGCGGCCGCTGATGCTGAATACGTCCTCGATCGGCATCAGGAACGGAAGGTCAATCGCCCGCACCGGCTGCGGGATGTAAGAATCTATCGCATCCATCAGCTTCAGGACCGAGCCCTCGGCAACCTCGCTCTTGTCACCCTGCATCGCCTTCAACGCGCTCCCCCGGATCACCGGCGTCTTCTCCCCCGGGAACTCGTACTCGTTCAAAAGGTCACGGACCTCGAGCTCCACCAGCTCCAGGAGCTCCGGGTCGTCAACCAGGTCAACCTTGTTCAGATATACCACCAGGTAAGGCACGTTCACCTGCCGCGCCAGCAGGACGTGCTCCCGCGTCTGCGGCATCGGGCCGTCCGCCGCCGAAACCACCAGGATCGCCCCGTCCATCTGCGCCGCCCCCGTGATCATGTTCTTGATGTAGTCCGCGTGCCCCGGGCAGTCAACGTGCGCGTAGTGACGGTTCTTGGTCTCGTACTCCACGTGGGCGGTCGCAATGGTCAGAATCTTGGTCGCGTCGCGGCGGCCGTGGGCCTCCGAGGCCTTCGCCACCTGGTCGTACGTGATGAACTTGGCCAGCCCCTTCTCGCTCATGACCCGAGTGATCGCCGCCGTCAGCGTCGTCTTCCCGTGGTCAATGTGGCCGATCGTCCCCACATTCACGTGCGGCTTCGTCCGATTGAATTTCTCCTTCGCCATCTCAATCCTCCTTGGTCTTTACGTAGGGCGCAGGGCGCAGGGCGAAGGGCGTAGAGCGTGCAGTCAGCCATCGCCATTCTTCACGCCATTCGCCCTTCGCTCTACGCTCTTCGTCCTCCGCACCGCCCTAATCAGTAGCCCCTTACCTTGAGGAGCAATTCCTCGGTCAAATTTGCCGGCACCACGTCGTACTTGTGGAACTGCATGGTGTAGGTCGCCCGCCCTTGCGAGAGCGACCGGAGCTCGTTCACGTATCCGAACAACTGGGCCAGCGGGGCCAGCGCCTTGTAAACCTGCGCTCCGGACCTGGACTCGAAGGAAAGAATCGTGCCCCGCCTCCGGTTCAGGTCGTTGAGCATGTCGCCCACGTATTCCTCGGGGACCACGACCTCGAGCTTCATGATCGGCTCGAGCAGCACCGGCCCGCCCTTTTTCGAGGCCTCCTTGAAGGCCAGGGATGCCGCGGCCTTGAAGGCTATGTCCGACGAGTCCACCTCGTGGTATTTCCCGTCGAGCAGGATCGCCTTGACGCCGACCACCGGGTAGCCCGCGAGCTCTCCCACCTCCATGGCCTGCTTGACGCCATGCTCCACCGCGGGCACGTACTCCTGGGGGATGGCGCCGCCCCGGAGCTTGTTCTCGAACACGAACCCCTGGTCCACTCCCGCCAGCGGCTCGAACCGCATCTTGACCACGCCGAACTGGCCGTGCCCGCCCGATTGCTTCACGTAGCGGCCCTCGACCTCGCAGGCCCTGGTCAGCGTCTCCTTGTACGCCACCTGCGGCTTGCCCACGTTGGCCTGGACGTTGTACTCGCGGAGCATCCGGTCCACCACGATCTCCAGGTGCAGCTCGCCCATCCCCGAAATGATGGTCTGGCCCGTCTCCTCGTCGTAGTGCACCTTGAACGACGGGTCCTCCGCCATCAGCTTGCCGAGCGAGCTCGAGAGCTTGTCCTGGTCAGCCCGGGTCTTGGGCTCGATCGCCACCGAGATCACGGTCGCCGGGAACTCGATGGATTCGAGCACGATCGGCTTGTTGATGGCCGAGAGCGTGTCGCCGGTGCTGGTGTTCTTGAGCCCCACCACCGCCACGATGTCGCCGGCCCACACCTCCGGCACGTCCTCTTCCTTGATCGCGTGCATCTTGAGCAGCCGGCCCACGCGCTCCTTCTTGTCCTTGCTCGCGTTCAAGACCATGCTTCCGGCCTTGATGCCGCCGGAATACACCCGGATGAACGTCATGACCCCCTTGTGGGCGTCGTTCATGATTTTAAAGGCCAGGGCCGTAAACGGCTCGTCGTCGCTGGCTGTCCGTAAAAGCTCCTCCCCCGTCTTCGGATGCTTGCCCTTGATCGGCGGAACGTCCGGCGGAGAGGGCAGATAATCAATTACCGCGTCAAGCAGGCACTGCACGCCCTTGTTTCTGAAGGCCGAGCCGCACAGCACCGGGAAAAAGCTCAACTTGAGCGTGGCCCGGCGGATCGCGGCCCGGATGTCGTCCTCGGTAACGCTGGCGCCTTCCAGGTAGGCGTCCATGAACTTTTCGTCGTTCTCGGCCAGGGTCTCGAGCATGACCTCGCGCCAGTACAGGGCCTCTTCCTTGAGGTCCTCGGGAACGGGGATTTCCCGCATCCGCGCCCCCAGGGTCTCTTCGTCCCAGATGATCCCGGTCATGCGGATCAGATCTATCACGCCCGTGAAGCCGGTCTCGGCCCCGATGGGGATCTGCACCGGCAGCGGCGTTGCTTTTAATCTGGCTTGGATCATTTCGAGCACGTTCGGGAAGTTCGCGCCCACACGATCCATCTTGTTGACGAAGGCGATCCTGGGGACCCCGTACTTGTCGGCCTGACGCCAGACCGTTTCCGACTGGGGTTCCACGCCTCCGTAGGCGTCAAAAACAGCGATGGCCCCGTCCAGGACTCGGAGGGACCGCTCGACTTCAACGGTGAAGTCAACGTGGCCGGGAGTGTCAATTATGTTGATGCGGTGATCGCGCCAGAAGCAAGTGGTGGCCGCAGCCGTGATGGTGATGCCCCGCTCCTGTTCCTGCTCCATCCAATCCGTGACCGTGTTGCCTTCGTCCACGTTACCCAGCCGGTAGGTGACTCCGGTGTAGAAGAGGATCCGCTCGGTCGTAGTGGTCTTGCCGGCATCAATGTGCGCCATGATTCCGATGTTGCGGATGCGTGATAATGGTACAACTCTTCCCAAAGAGCCCCTCGCCCGGCATAAGCCACCGGAATGCGCGCCAGATCATGGCCAATCCTATTCCGGATCATCAATCTTGTCGTCTCCTGAGTGCCCGGACCGGGGACCGACTCCCCCGCCGGACCTTTTACGTTACCACCGGTAATGAGCAAAGGCCTTGTTCGCCTCCGCCATCCGGTGGGTGTCCTCCTTCTTCTTCACCGCGCCGCCCTTGTTGTCGGCCGCGTCCAGCATCTCCATCGCCAGCTTCTCCCGCATCGTGCGCTCGGTCTTGCGATCCCGCGAGTAGTTGATCAGCCACCGGATGGCCAGCGCTTCCTGCCGCCGGGGCCGGATCTCGACCGGGACCTGGTAGTTCGCGCCGCCCACCCGCCGGCTCTTCACCTCCACCATGGGCATCGAGTTCTTCAGCGCCTTCTTGAACGTCTTCACCGGGTCGTCCTTGGTCCGCTGCGCGATGATGTCCAGCGCCCCGTAAACGATCCGCTCGGCCGGGCTCTTCTTGCCCTTCCGCATCACCGCGCTGATGAACCGCGTGACCTGCGCTTCACTGTAAATCGGGTCCGGCATCAGCTCCCGGACCGGCACTTCTCTTCTTCTGGGCATTTCCTATCTTCCTGTTCTCTTAATAGTCGGAGTTAACTCGTATGCAATTTTTTTGCCGCAGATGAACGCAGATGAACGCAGATTGCATCATGCCTATTTCAGAATTATCTGCGTTTATCTGCGTTCATCTGCGGCCACTTTCTTCCTTAATGCTCACCATGCCCTAGGCGACAAAAAAGGATTGAATCGAAAGGAATCAATCCCTTTGCCGTTCAATCCTTACTTTGGTCTCTTGGCCCCGTATTTCGACCTGGCCTGCTTTCTGTCCGCAACTCCCAGCGAGTCCAGCGTGCCCCGGATGATGTGGTAGCGGACGCCGGGAAGGTCCTTGATCCTGCCGCCCCGGATCAGCACCACCGAGTGCTCCTGCAGATTGTGGCCCACGCCCGGGATGTAGGTGGTCACCTCGATCCCGTTGGTGAGCCGCACGCGGGCGACCTTGCGCATGGCCGAGTTCGGCTTCTTGGGAGTGAACGTGGTCACGCGCACGCACACCCCCCGCTTCTGCGGGCAACCCTGCAAAGCCGGCGCCTTGGTCTTCTTGTGCGGTTTGACCCGCTCTTTCCGGATCAACTGGTTAATAGTAGGCATTAATTCACAGGTCCCTTTTTCCTCAAATTACCGAATCCCATCATTATATCAAATTTTCAGCTCAAGTCAAGACAAATCCCGTATTTCGCCTGCCGGAGGCGGCGCCGGTTTGTAACCGGCGGGATTTCCACCGGCTAAAACCGGCGGCACGGCCCTGGCGTCCGGCTCAGGCCGTGTCCGCCGCGGCCTCTCCGGCCTCGGCCTCCGGGACCTCGATCCCGATCTGGCGGTAGCGCTCCATTCCGGTGCCCGCCGGGATCAGGCGGCCCATGATCACGTTCTCCTTCAAGCCGCGCAGGTAATCAATCTTGCCGGCGATTGAGGCCTCGGTCAGCACCCGGGTGGTCTCCTGGAAGCTGGCGGCGGAGATGAAGCTCTCGGTGGAGAGCGAGGCCTTGGTGATGCCGAGCAGCTTGGGCTCCGCGGTGGCCGGTTTCTTTTTGAGGGCGATCACGCGGTCGTTCTCGTCCTCGAAAGAGGCGCGGTCCACCTCGTCCCCCGTGAGGAATTCGGTGTCGCCCGGGTTGGTGACCCGGAGCCTCCTGAGCATCTGGCGCACGATCACCTCGATGTGCTTGTCGTTGATCTTCACGCCTTGCAGCCGGTACACCTGCTGGACCTCGTCCACCAAGTACTTGGCCAGCTCCTTCTCGAAGCGGACCCGGAGGATGTCGTGCGGGTTCGCGGAGCCTTCCATCAGCGGCTCGCCCGAGCGCACGAAGTCGCCCTCGTGCACGATGATGGCCTTGCCTTTGGGGATCTGGTACGACTTGGGCTCGCCCACCTCCGGGGTGATCACGATGGTGCGGCGTCCCTTCACCTCCTCGCCGAAGCTCACGGAGCCGTCAATCTCCGCGATGATGGCCAGCTCCTTGGGCTTCCGGGCCTCGAACAGCTCGGCCACGCGGGGAAGACCGCCGGTGATGTCCTTGGTCTTGGTGGTCTCGCGCGGGATCTTGGCGATGACGTCGCCGGCGGCGACCATGTCTCCCTCCATCACCATGACGTGGGCCCCGACGGGCATGTAGTAGCGCGCGTAGTTATTGGAGCGGGGGAGCTTCAAGGTCTTGGTCGAGTTGGCTTCCTTGATGGAGACGCGCGGCCGAAGCTCGGCGTTCTTGGACGTGATCACGACCTTGCGGGCGAAGCCGGTGCGGTCGTCGAGCTGCTCGATCATGGTGACGTTCTCGATGATGTCGCCGAACTTGATGCGTCCGTCCACCTCGGTGAGGATCGGGTTGGAGTACGGGTCCCACTCGGCGATCATCTGTCCCGCTTCCACCTTGGCCCCGCCCTTGACCTTGACCTCGGCGCCGTAAACGATGGAGAAGCGCTCGACCTCCACCCCGCGGCTGTCCTCGATCACCACCTCGCCGTTTCGGTTCATGGCCACCATGTCGCCGTTCTTCTTGACCACGGTGTTGAGCCCGTGTAACGCGGCCTTGCCGCTGAAGTGGGCCACGTGGGTGGACTGCTCGCCGCGGCTGGACGCGGCGCCGCCGATGTGGAAGGTCCGCATGGTGAGCTGGGTGCCCGGCTCGCCGATGGACTGGGCCGCGATCACGCCGACGGCCTCCCCGACGTTGACCTTGTGGCCGCGGGCCAGGTCGCGTCCGTAGCACTCGCGGCACACGCCGCGGCGGGCCCGGCAGGTGAGCACCGACCGGATCTTGATCCGCTCCAGGCCGGCCTCGTCCACTTTTTCCGCGGTCTCCTCGTCGATGTTCTCGTTCCTCTTCACGATCACGTTGCCCAGGCGGTCGTGGATGTCGTCAAGGGTGGTCCGTCCCAGGATGCGCGAGCCCACCGTCTCGATGATCCGGCCCGCCTCCAGCAGAGGCCCGACCTCGATCCCGTCCAGCGTGCCGCAGTCGTCCTCCATCACGATCACGTCCTGCGACACGTCCACCAGCCGCCGGGTCAGGTAGCCCGAGTTCGCCGTTTTGAGGGCGGTGTCGGCCAGGCCCTTGCGCGCGCCGTGGGTGGACACGAAGTATTGCAGCACCGACAGGCCCTCGCGGAAGTTCGCGGTGATCGGGGTCTCGATGATCTCGCCGGAGGGCTTGGCCATGAGCCCGCGCATGCCGGCGAGCTGGCGCACCTGCTGCTGCGAGCCGCGGGCGCCCGAGTCCACCATCATGTAGATGGGGTTCAGGCTCTCCACCGTCACGTCCTTGCCCTGCGGCCCCTTGCGCACCTCGATGCCCAGCTCCTTGGTCAGCTCGTCGCCGATCTGATTGGTCACCTCGCCCCAGCGGTCCACTACCTTGTTGTAGCGCTCGCCCGGGGAGATGCGTCCGTCCTGGTACTCCTCCTCGATCTCCTGCACTTCCTTGTAGGCCTGGTCGAGCATCTGCTGCTTCTTGCTGGGGATCTTGAGGTCGTCAACGCAGATGCTGATCCCGGCCTGGGTGGCGAAGTCAAAGCCCAGGGTCCGGATGCGGTCGGCCAGGATGACCGTCTCCTTGTTGCCCGCCACCCGGTAGCAAATGCTGACCAAGTCCTCGAGCTGCTTCTTCTTCATCGCCTTGTTGATGGTGGAGAAGGGGATGGCCGGGGGCAGGATCTCGGAGAGGATGACGCGGCCGGTGGTTG
>Ga0307378_10005442_pt1 | contig 17755 bp, 15 predicted proteins | sample UN1MG_FD_202238 | JGI IMG/M metagenome (GOLD analysis project Ga0307378, IMG submission 202238) | Soil microbial communities from Risofladan, Vaasa, Finland - UN-1 | ecosystem: Environmental > Terrestrial > Soil > Coastal area > Acid sulfate soil | place: Finland: Risofladan, Vaasa | collected... | reverse complement strand
TGTTTTCAACTGCCCTGAAGGCACAGGTTGCTGCGTGCTGTGGCAGCTCTGCACTTGGGAGGACGTTTCCGTCTTTGAACCGAACGAACCAGCCGTCGTTACTTATATTTACAAGCCAGTCGATTTGCTTTGTTCCCTGTTTGTCCAGGGCAAACCTTCTGGCGATTCCAGGGACTGTGCCCTCATAACAAATCATCACGCTGAATTTGTAGTCCTGATTCTTATTCGGGTCTGTCATATCAAAAACGGTATATTCTGTGCCGTAGTCGAGCGAATAATCGAAATTGTAAGGGATGAATTTGATTTTCATCAGCAGTTCATAAAACCATGACATGCTTCTCCTTAACGGCAATACCTCACCAAAAGGAACCAGGTGTATCTTACTGTAAACCTGGGGGGCTTTTTGGCCGTTTTTTTTGTACAAGAAGGCCGAGTTATATCTCTTTGCTAAATAGACTGAATCTTCCCGGAATTCTATTTGGCCACCGAGTGCGCCTACCAGGACAAAAGCGTTATCTTTGGCGTGTTCACTCAAGGCTTTGTCAAACATAATCGACTTGTCCGAGGGATTAGAAAGTTGTAGAATCCGCAACCAATCAGGATTTAGCGTTGCCTGTACCATTGTTTCGGGCCAGACGATGAGGTCGGGATGATTCTTGGCGGCGGCTTTGCTGTCCTCCATCAAACCATTGAACAGCTCCCGGCCGGACTCAAAGGACCTCTTGACGGATTGAGGGATGTTCGACTGCAATGAAGCAACATAAGGGCCGGGCTCGACATACTGCTGTTCCTGGCTTATCCTCCATCGACCGTAGATAATTGCGGCGGCGACAGCGAGACAAACCAGGGCGGTCTTTAATAGCGGGGCGATTTTGAAGAGGCTTTTTTGCCTGGCGGCAATTATCAGTTCGGCCAGCATGCCGTTGACCATCGCTATCAGGAATGATAGCCCGGCGGTGCCGAATATGTCGGCTATCTGGATAATTGTTATGTTTTTGTACTGGCTGTGTGCCAGAAAGCGCCAGAAAAAACCGCCCAGGAAAAGGCCCTGTGCCTGTTCGATACCGACGACCAATACCGCCGAGGCCAAAAACAACGGGACTTTTTTTGCCCTGCAGTATCGTAAAGACAGCGCTAGTAACGGCCAAAGCACAGCAGTGTAGAGGCAGAAAGTAATCCAGCCGGCAATAGTGACCGGGACTATCCAGTTAAGATTGCCGAGCCAGTAAAAAAGTGAAATGGCATAACTTACCAGAAACAGACGGCGTGGCTTCGCATCCGGTGAACAGGCGAGAATGAAAGGTACGAACGATACCCACGCCAGAGACGCCCAGCTAATCGGCGGCTGAATTACCGTGAGCATCGCCGCGGTGGCAACCAGCGGCAGCCCGCAGAGCAAAATGTTTTTCATCCATAAATTTTTCAATCGGCTAAATCCTTTAAGGCCGTTGCTAATTCTTCAGAGTGGTAGTGCTTTTGGTTGTTCATCCGAACGGTAAATTGATTTGCAAAATGCTTGAGAAGATTACTGTCGGCGGCAATTTCTTTTATGGGGATTTTTATGTCGGCTGAAAGCCGTTTTAGTTCGCTTAACTCGGCAGTGTTTAGATACAAATTGCGGTGATATAGTTTTGTTAATTTAGCAAGGCGTTTGTTTGAATTGTCAACGTATATTTGAGATATTTCCACGCCTATGTAGTTCCTGCCTAACTGGACTGCGGCGGCGGCGGTAGTTCCCGAACCGCTGAAAGGATCGAGCACGCAGTCTGATGGATTGGAGCTTGCCGCTATAATTCTTTTTAGAAGGCTCTCAGGCATCTGGCAGGGATGCCAGCCTGTGCGCTCCTTGAATGTTCCACAGACACGCGGGTATCCGTTCCAGACATCGTCCGGCATTTTGCCCGCCGGATTGGCCCGTTTATCGTTATAAATTAACTGTCGGTCTGAGGGGACGCGGACGGCGTGGTCGTTAAAGGTGAAGTTTTTGTTGTCGTTTACAAAGTAGAATATGTGGGTGTGTGAGCGGGCGAATTTATTCTTCATCTGCTGGCCAAAGGTGTAATGCCAGATTATCCAGTTGCGCATAATCAGGCCAAGCTCATCGGCTATGATTTTTATGTTCGCGGCGTACTCATCGCCTATGGCTATATAGAAGGAGCCGTTTGGCTTCAAGACTTTTTTGCAGGCGCTCATCCAGTCTTTTGTCCATGCGATGTAGTTTTTCTTTTTTACCCTGTCGTCGTATTTGTCGTATTTGTAGCCGATGTTAAACGGCGGGTCGGCGAAGATAAGGTCCGCGAACGGCTTGTCAATCTTGCCCAGGACCTCTATACAGTCGCCGCATATTATCTTGTTGAGTAGTTTCTGCATAGCGATATGTTACAGCCTGGCGATGAGTATGCAAGGGAATTACGATTTTGCCGGTTGACAATTTGAATGGAGCGATGCGCAGCAAGGAGACTTGAATCTTTTAGTACGCAATATGTGATTTACGGATTGATGACTTTTTGTTTTTCGAAGACTTTACCGGAGAGGTAATCGGTGAAGGTTACCTTGACGGTCAGGGGTTCGTCGAAACTTTTTACTTTGTCGGTTATATCGAACGTTAATCTGTAATTGACTTTTAACATCGAGGAGAACCAGAGGTTTTTGAGCTCATCCGGTTTTATGGGCGGCCACTTTGCGAGCAAGGCGCTGCCGTCGGTTTTGCTGAGGTCCCAGAGTTCCACCTCTACATCTGCGGCTGCTTTTATCACATCACCCTGTTCGTCGATGGGCTCTATATAGACAATCAGCTTTTCCTTTGTGCCGTCTTTGTCTTTGTCGAAGAAGCCGGTATATTTTCCAATTTCAATATTTTGGACGCTATAAAGATTCTCGCCTTTGAGCCGCTCAGGTAAGCCGGAGAGAGTATGTATTTGTTTCTTTAACTGTTCGTTTTCGGCTGCAGATTGTTCGAGATGACTTTCTAATTGCTTTTGCTGTGTGGTCAAGGTTTCGATTCGTTCCTGCAGCGGTGATTCGATGTAGGCGTCGTCACAGCCGGCGACAAATACCAGATAACAGAGGACAGAAGAGAGAGTACAGAAAAATCTAACTTTTGATACTTTGATATCCATATCCATATCCATTATAACGCTCCTGTATTACCGCTCTTTTATTATTGCTCGGGTTCCTCCTGATTCCTTACGATCTCAGGTGCTTTCTGCAATATTCTGTCGGCTAATCCGTATTCGATTGCTTGGGCAGCGTCGAGCCAGAGGTCTCTGTCGCAATCTTTTTCAACTTTCTCTACAGTCTGGCCCGTATGAGCGGCCAGTATATCATAAAGCCGTGCTCGCAGCCTTAAAATTTCCTGAGCTTCGATATCGAGGTCGGTAGCCGGTCCTATCAATTGACCCGTGATTAACGGCTGGTGCAGAAGGATTCGGTTGTTTGCCAGCAGGAATCTTTTGCCTGCCTTTCCGCCGGCCAGTAAGACGGCGGCCATACTTGCAGCCTGGCCGATACAATAGGTTGCGACGTCACAGCGTAAGAACTGCATGGTGTCATATATAGCGAGGCCCGCCGTGATTGAGCCGCCGGGTGAATTTATATAGAAGTGAATATCGTTCTTGTTGTCTTCGTTGCTCAAAAAGAGCATCTGGGCGATGATGAGGTTGGCGGATGTGTCATCGACCTGCCCGCCGAGAAACACAATCCTGTCCTTGAGCAGTCTCGAATAAATATCATAGGCGCGTTCGGTTCGACCGCTTTTCTCGATTACTATCGGTACCAAAGTTTGATTTACGCTCATTTTAGTTATTCCTTGTTTGTTTAAGGTTTTTTAGGAGACAGTCCGGTGATTTAAGGCCGGTTATTTACTGTCTTTTTTATTTTTATCGTTTTTGTCGTCTTTGCTGTCCTTGCTTTCTTTTTCTTTCTTTTTGTTTTTGTCTTTGTTTTTTTCGCCCTGTTCTTCGTGCAGGACCTCGTCGATAAGGCCGTATTGCTGAGCCTCTTCGGCAGTCATATACCTGTCTCTTTCAGTCTCGGAGGCAATCTTTTCGACAGGCTGACCGGTGTGTTTTGAGAGGATTTCGTTTATCATAGTTTTGGCCTTGAGTATTTGTTCGGCCTGTATTTTGATGTCTGAGGCCTGACCTGTAACGCCTCCCCAGGGCTGGTGCAGCATGACCTTGGCGTGCGGTAGGGCGTGCCGTTTGCCTTTTTCGCCGGCCGCGAGTATTATCGCGGCGCCGGATTGTGCCCTGCCGATACAGAAGGTCGCTATGGGCGAACTGGTGAAAAGCATAGTGTCGTAAATGGCCATCGTATCGTCAACGCTGCCGCCCGGCGAATTGATATACAGGCTGATTTCGCTGCTGCGCTTGAGGTTGTCCAGATACAGCATCTTCATAATGACCTCAGCGGCCCTGTCGTAGGATATCTCTCCTATCAGGAATACAATCCTGTTCTCCAGCAGCATATCGTCCAGACTCATCTGGCGATAGCGCTGATACTGGCCGTATTGATTGTACACATCCATACTTTGGGGTCCTTTTTGGCTATAAGACGCGAGGTGAGAAACCCGTGCAATGTTTCCTGCATGATGTTCAATAGACATTCATAGCTTCCTTTATGAAATTCACATTTTTACAACTTGTGCTTTGTTCGGCACTTCCACAGTGCATATTTCGCCCCGAGTGGACTCACCGACAAGCGGATAACGTTTTAATCGGATATTTTTAGCTGCCGATTCTCTTTTTACCCCATTTTTGTTATATATAATTGCCCATTACGGAGTTTTTTGGTTTTTAGCCGGATTTTTTGGGCGTCTTTTTCTTTGGCTCGGCCTTCTTAGCGGTCTTTTTGGCCGAATTTTTCACGGTTTTTTCGGCTTTTTTAGCTTTCTTATCAGGCGTTTTCTCCGTTATTTTCGCTGTTTCGAGCAGGTTTTCGATGCATTTGTTCTGGCGTACCTCGAGGGTGAACTGGGCCAGCGAGCCGTTACGTTCCATGTCCTCTCTCATTTTTTCGGGGCGCTGTCCCCTCTGGATGGCTAACTGGGCGATATGTCCGTTAATCTCTTCATCGCTGACTTTGATATCGAGCTTATCGGCAATTTTGTCCATAATGAAGAATGTTTTAAGCTGTCTTTTTGCCTGCTCTTCGCTGCCGGCCTGAAGCTGTTCAATCTGCTCATTGAGCTGCTCGCGGGGCAGGCCCCGCATCATAAGATTCGTATATTGCCTCTGGAGAAGCGAGGTTGCCTGCTGAGCGACGATGTCCAGGGGCAGCTCGAGATTGGTATTGTCGTGAAGATACTGATAAATCTGCTCGCTCATTTCGGTTCGGACCTGTGTTTCCAGGCGGCTTTGCACTGTGTCCTGAGTTTTTTCCCGCAGCTCGTTTTCATCTTCAATACCCAGTCTGGTGAGGAAGCCTTGGTCTAACTCAGCGGGCTTGAGCCATTTGATATCTTTGATTTCGATACTGATTTCGACTTTTTTGCCGCGATATTCTTCTCTGAAATATGTCTTCGGGACATCGACGTTTATCTGTTTGGTTTCGCCGCATTTGGCTCCGGTAAGCAGTTCGTCGAGCTTCTCGACCGGGACTTCCCCGACAAAGCCGTTCTGCCTGACGTGTATCTCGATGTTGTCGAGTTTCTGCTGTTCTTCAATGCCCTCGGCCTTGATAAGGGCATCGGCAATTATCTGGTCCTCAGGCTCAACTGAGCCATCTTTGCGGGGCGTCCAGACGCCGGACCATCTTTGCAGCCGCTCAATCTCTCTGTCGATTTGCTCGTCGGTAACTTCGAGTGTTGTCTTGGTTACCGGAACGCCTTCGAGCTCCGGCAATTCGAATTCGGGACGCACCTCGATTTCGAAATCAAACTTCAGGGGGCCTTCTGCGGGCATCTCGATTTTTTCGAAGTCGATGTCCGGCTCGCCGAGTGTATCAAGTTCGTTGTCCTTGAGGGCGGACTCGCTTGCCTCGGCCAGTAATGTCAATTTGACCTGCTCGGTCGTATCTTTGCCGAATCTCTTTTCGAGAAGGCGTCGGGGCGCCCGGCCTTTCCGGAAGCCCGGTACGAGCGCTTCTTTGCGCAGGTTTTCGTATTTCTCGTCGGTGGCCATCTTGATTGCCTCTTCGGGTATCTCTATCGAGACCTTTTTTTTGCATGGGCCGGCTTCTTCGATTGTTACCGTATTTTTCGGTTTTGGGGGTCCTTCTTCGGCGGTTGGCTCTTCTTCGGTTTGCTGTTCGGCATTATCCACAGGCTGTTCTTCGGTTTGCTGTTCGGCATTATCGGCAGTCTGTTCTTCTGTTTGCTCCTGAGTTTGTTCTTCATCGACCATTTCGGTGCTCCTGAACGATTTTTACTTTTGCAGCTCTGAACTAATAAACAAAAAAGGCATAAGGGAAACACGTCTTATCCCTATAGCCAGGTTTTCATAATTTCCAATCCGGCTGTTTTCTTATATGGCCGGACCTAAACATATCGGCAACCAACGCCCAACTACCGATTAGCCGGTATCTTGCCGATACTATAAGGTTCCTTCAACGTAAAACGTTATCGGGGCCCTATCCTTAGGAAAACTCCTGCAAAAGCGGGCGATGAGATTTGAACTCACGACATTCACGTTGGCAACGTGACGCTCTACCACTGAGCTACGCCCGCATACTCGTATCTCATATCTCGTTGCTCGTATCACGTAATTGATTGATAAGATACAGTTTTGATAATTATATTAGCTTTTATCGGCTATGCAAGTGCTTTTTTTAAAAAAATAGCCGCTTGCAGTATAGTTTCAATTCATGGAAAAAGTTATTTTGGGAATAGAAGTAATTTTAAGCCCATCAGAAGGAGGAAGGCGGCGACGACTTTTCTGAAATGCTTTTGGGGAATTTTATCGACGACGGACCGGGCAATTCTTGCGCCGAGGAAAGAAGCGGGGATGAATGCAATCAGGCCTAGGAAAAGTAAACGAGGCAGCCGTGCGTCATTGATGATGTAGGTCGTCAAGCGGGTTGTGTCAATCGTCAGGGCAATGGCTCCTGCGGTGGCAATATAAACGGCTTTTGGTAAATCGAAGGAGGTTAAGAAAACGCCGCGAATTGCACCGCCCATTCCGAAGAGGCCGGCAAAGAAACCTGAGAGAGCACCGCCGCAGGCACCGGCCAGGAGGCTTTGTTTGATTTTGAAAGAGCTTTTAGCGAACAGGGAGATTACGTAAATAATCAGGAAAGAGCCCAATATCCTCAACAACAAGGCCGTTGAGATATCGAATACCAGCTCGGCGCCAAGATAAGTGGCGGCTATGCCCGGGATGCCGAAGCTGAGAATCAGCTTCCATTGGAAACCCTTTCTGAAAAGGAGCAATTTCCAGATGTTGCCGAACCAGTGAATGATCCCGACGAAAAGGAGTGTCTGCGGAACAGAATTAGGATAAAATGAAAGCATAACCGGAACCAAAAGGGTCGAGGTCCCAAAGCCGGTCAATGTGCCGATAGAGCTTGCGATTATGACGGCAAATATGATTAGAACTATTTCCATTTTTATTCCTGTACGGCTTAATAACTTGTAACTTATACTTATGGCTGCCCATTATACGCAGTGCGGGTGTAATAATGTTCATTTTTTTAGCAGCGTTTTGCGAGATGAGTGGTATAATACTGGAGCAGTTTTACCCTGGATTATTGAAGAAATGCAGGGCGGCCGAGGCCAATTCTGAAACATTAAATCGTATATAAAGAATTGGAGGGAAAGAAAATGGCTGCAACAAATCTTTGGCGGGTTAAAAAGTGGTCGTATGCGGCTGTGTGTCTGGTCATAGTGCCGGGGATATTTACTATTGTTTTAGGAACCGGCTGTGCGAAGGAGCCTGAAAAGATTGTAGCTCCGCAGGAGGCCCAGGCGAACCAGGCAACAGTCGAGCCGAACCGGCAGGCCGGGCAAGAGCAAAAAGAGCCGGACGGGAAGGAACAGCTGCGTCTTGAGCATAAACATCCGGCCTTTGCCGAGAGGGCCGAAGAGCGGCAAAGGATGGTGGTCCGGCAAATCCAGGCAAGGGATGTAAAGGATCCGAATGTGTTAAAGGCGATGCGAACCGTTCCCCGCCACGCTTTTGTTAGATTCATGGAGCAGCGCTATGCCTACGCCGACTCTCCATTGCCTATCGGCTTCGACCAGACGATAAGCCAGCCTTATATCGTGGCTTTTATGACCGAGGCATTACAGCTAAAACCAAATTCCAAGGTCCTTGAAATCGGCACAGGCTCAGGTTATCAGGCCGCTGTTTGTGCCGAGATTGCAGAGCAGGTATATACTATTGAGATAGTAGAAGGGCTCGCGAAAAGGGCGAAAAAGGATCTGGAGGAACTCGGCTACTCGAACGTATTCGCCAGGTTCGGTGACGGATTTTTCGGCTGGCCGGAAGAGGCGCCTTTTGATGCGATTATCGGTACGGCGGCGGCCGGGCGCATTCCTGAGCCGCTGCTCGAACAGTTAAAGCCGGCCGGCAGGATGATATTGCCTTACGGCAGTCCGCAGGGCTTTCAGTATCTGGTGGTTATAACAAAGGACAAAGCGGGCAAAATTCGCAAGGAGAATGTTATGCCTGTGCGGTTTGTCCCTATGACCGGCGAAGTAATGAAGCCGGAGAAAGAAGAATAGAAGTAAATTCCTTGTGAATCATATTTCAGTCTGATTTAGAATGTATTTACCAAGGAGCTTTTATTTTATTCGATTGGACCTCTACGGCTCAAAGGCCAATATATCTTGTATGTTTTGCCTATTAAATCACTCAGAGAGATGGCTCCGAAGACTCTGCTGTCCCTGCTGTTTGCACTGTTGTCACCAATAACAAAAAAGCAATTCTTAGGTACTTTGTGTGGTTCCTCAATCCCATACTCATACTTTTCATATTCGTGAAACTCAATTGTTCGCCATTGGACTTTTTGACCATCTATATAGAGCATGCCATCTTTTGTTTGTATTGTTTCACCGGACAGGGCTGCGACACGCATGATAAAGGGAACATTAGGGTCATCTGGTGACTTGAAGGCTACTACGTCGCCTCTCTTAGGAATGTATTTTTTTCTCTTTCTAACCAACACCCTATCCTCATAAACAAGAGTTGGTTTCATCGATCCCTCCCATTGTTGTTCTGGCGGTATCCAATTGAAAGGAGCTGGAGTAGGTATTCTAAATGCTTCAGCAACATATACCCTGAACAAAGGCTTGTTATAGTTTAACAGATGCATGCATAAAAAAACCAAACAAACGATTAATACCGTTCTATTAGATTTCTCTCGACGAACCGGGGCTGATATGTATGCGTGAAAGCAAATAACGGTAGCTATACAAGCCCATAAGCTGATATATAATAGAGGATGCTTATATTTAACTATCAGCATAAGTCCTGTGATTATGATAAAAAGTATGCCAAGAAGCCATTTTCTAAGGTATAACTGGCCAAGGCCCGGAATGAAGTTGGAAAGAAACAGTGCCAGCCAGGGATCTTTGTTTTGTTTTCTGTCGTTTTCGAAGTCCTGCGAATTTGCTCTTCTGGCGCATTTATGGGCATCAAAAAGGTTCCAAATCTTTATAGCAATAAGAGCCAGTATAAGACCGATTGAAATCAGGACATCGCATTTCGGAATGAGCCATGACCAGAATAATAAACAAATGAGAGTTAATTCGATGAGTATTAGAATGATACCGCGTTGTATCCTGCTGGCATATATTTGACCGACACCGGCCCAGCAAAGTGAGAGCACTACCGCAAGCCAGGGCTCTTTAGAAAAGTTTTGATTCTCTTCCATGACTGTTTTTCTAATAGTAGTGTCTTTACGAGCAGTTTTCTTAGCAGGTCAAATGCAGTGCGGCGGCAATTTTGACACCGGTTTTCGAGAGTTCATTAAACCGCTCGACGGCCTTATTCGTATCATCTATTTCCAGTTGGATTTCTTCTTCCAGCAGAAAATGCCGAGTCTCATTCGGTATTTTCATCTTTCCTGATTTGCCGCTGCCGACTATTAACAAGGTCGGCTTGTTTTTAATGACAGGCTGCAAATCCTTATCAGACAGCAGGTGCCCCTTCTTTCGGCGCCAGTTGGATTTGACGGAATTGCCAAAGACTATGCAGTCACTGCCGTATTCCACGCCGTCTATAACGATTTTACCGAATTTATATGAGTCAATATGCATAATTTCACCCTCTATTTAAAATCTAATATAAAACCCGATTTATTACAAGCATTTTCCGACAACATTCCGTACATATAGGAATAGAGCGGTTGTGATATAAAAATCTGTTAAATTTACCCTCTTGCCTTGAGTGTATAAATATGCTATCAAAAACCCGTCTTTTTATATCGGATTTTTATGGCTGTGACATCTGATTTTTTTGGCTATTATTTCAAATTTTTCAGGCAATTATGAACTCGAAGAAAACAGGTATATTGGCAATACTGGGGGCCAGTATAATGTGGTCGCTGGAGCCGATTTTTGCGAAATTAGCTTTTGCGGACTCTGATTTTCTTCAGACGTCGGCTATCAGGGCGATAGTTGTTGTTTTGACCGCCCTTTTATACGTTCTTATCACAGGGGCAGGAAAGCTTAAAATCAGTAAAAATCAGTTTTCGACGATTCTTTATATAGCAATAGCCGGGACGTTAATCGGTGATTTATTGTACTTTTTTGCCTTAACGAAAGTTTCCGTTCTTAATGCGGTCATGATAGGTCATATGCAGCCTGTATTTATTGTTTTGATAGGCTTCTTTTTCCTGAAAGAAGACAAGCTGACGAAATTTGATTACGCAGGCATCATTACTATGATTATTGCGGGGGTGTTTGTTACGACGAAGACGGTAGAGAATTTGTCCATGATAAAATTAGGCACGGTCGGAGATATTTATGTGCTGATGGCAACGGCGGCCTGGGCAACAACGGCAATAGTGACAAGGAAATACCTCAGAGGGCTTAATGCCGGGGTTGTTACCTTTTACAGGTATTTAATCGCCTCGGTGGTATTTGTTGTCTATTTCTCGTTTGAGTCTTTGCCGGCTGTCTCCAATATCTATCAAATCCTGGTCGGAATTATAGTCGGGGTCGGGACGATACTTTATTATGAAAGCATGAAGCGCATTAAAGCCGCTCAGGTTTCCGCTATGGAACTTTCGACACCTTTTTTCGCGGCATTGCTGGGTTTTTTGATTTTAGGGGAGGGCGTTACCGGTATGCAGATTTCAGGTATGGTGTTATTATTTGTCGGAGTCTGCCTGTTATCGAGGAAAGAAGAGGCGTATTTTTAAGTTATGTTGAGGCGAAGCGAAATTTTTCGTCTTGCGACGTTTGAATCAAAACGCAGTTTCTATAATGGCAAACCGATGAGGAAGTTTTCAGAATCGATAAAAATGCGGAAATAGAGGACGAATCTGCTAATTCAGAAAATAGGAAAATTTACGGAAAAAAGCTGTCTGAACGAATTTTGTGTCACTTAAATGTCCTTTTAAGGCCTGATTGCCTGAAAATGATTATTGTTTCAGGATCTTGTGCTTGACTTAACTTATCCTGGAAAGTATATAATTAATTATATATCTATTTAAGAAACAGTGAAGTGAAGTGGATTATAGTATCAAAATTCATTTTACTTCCTATTCACACTTTCTTAAGAGGAGTTTACTGTATAGGCGCTTGGCTCTGGGCAAGCTATGAGCGCTGAAGTTATCTGTTAGGTGCGCTCGAACAAGCAGGTTGAGTTCGAGTGTATCCGGGCAGTAGGAGTTTGCGCTTAATTTTACTCGATATAAGGTTGGCGTAAGCAACCGTAGAATCCAAAATTGGTTCAAAAAGGAGGAGTAGATGAGTAAGAAAATTTTATTTGGCCTGGCGATGATGGCGTTTATTCTTGGGCTGTCAAACGCATCCTTTGGCGTTGTCATCGATTTTGCCGGAGGCACGGCAACGTTAAGCGATGCTTCCACTGTCACCACAACAAACACCGGTCTTTGGTATAATGTAGATTGGTATGTGGAAAATGGAATAAGAGTAGATTTCATGCTCACTGGCGCTCAAGGTTTAGGGATTATAGGAGACTATTATTCAATCAGCCAAGGTACCGGCCCAGAAATCCAGGCCCCCCTTATCAAAACAGTGTACTCCATGCTCATTGGACAGGCATAGGCCTAACGTCGATAGTTTTCACTAAACCTGATGGAGCTGGTGGTCTAATACCGTTCGATCTCAATTACGTCGATATTACCTCAAACACAAACAATCCTCCTAAAGGAGGAGGACAATCAACTGGGACTGAATTATCATACATCACGCCATCAGGCGGCAGTTCAGTGCTGTTGCCATCATCCGATTGGGGTTTACGTATGATAGTTTTGGTGTGATTGGTGACGGTGTATCAAGATTATGGTTTGGCAGTGCTTTCGACAACATTAGTCCTTTACAGTAACTTCACAGAATGCATATTGCTTTGGAATGGACAATTTTTACATAGATGAACCGGGACCGCCAATTCCCGCTCCCGGTGCACTTTTGTTAGGTAGTATTGGCGTTGGCATTGTCGGCTGGTTTCGCAGACGCACGGTTCATTAAGTTATCAGAATATGTAAATGTAAAAGGGCTGCGAGCGGAAACTCGCAGCCCTTTGTTTTTAGTGTAATCAGCGGTTTTTGCGGTTCTTCGGATCCGGCCGCTTAGGTTTGGGCGTATTTTTCTTTGCGAACTTATGTTTTTTGTCCGAAACGTGATTATCCTTTTTCTTGTTCTTGCTGTCCGATAAGTGTTTGTTTTTCTTCTTCTCGCTGAACGGTACGATTTTCACGCTGTCAGTTGCTGTTATTTGTTCTCCGCCGGTAGTTGTGAACGTCAATTCAGCCTCTGTGCTTTCCTCATTTAGATCCAGGTCCTGCGTTTTGAAGTGAAACAGCATATCCATATCGCCATCGCCATCTACATCGCACAGCGTACTGCGTACCGGCGAAGCTCCGGCGAATTCCACGGAGCCGGTATCGATGTCGCCGGCTTTGAAATTGCCTTCCGATAACAGTGCCACCGGAACAACTCCCTTGGACATGAGATTGATGGTGTTCGGATTGCACCCGGGCTTGACGTCAATCTTGATCGTCTCTTCATTCTTTTTAAGGTCCACCAGATGAATGGGAGTATCACTAAAACACCACAACAGATTTATGGGATAGCCGTTTTCGTCAGTAGCTATCAATGCGCTGCCGAAGTCGACATCAGGCGTGAATTCAGTTTCCCCATCAAGTGATACAATCGTACCATCGCGTAGCCAGTCCGCTTTAAAATCAATCCCATAAACCGTCACAATCGCATCTGTCTCACCCTCATCTGGATTAGCTGTGTTAATAGCAAGCCAACCAATGTCGCCGGAATAGATATTCAAAATTCCGCCGGGAGCTACAAACACGTTTGGAACAGAGGTATAAAGATTGACTGTCGCATCAGACCATACGTTCAGGCAATCTATGTTGTCCGCATCGATAAGGTGTGGGCTGCCTTCAGGATAACACTCGACGACAACGGCCCAGCCGGATGGTGCGGCGAGTAGTAAAATCGCCAGAACACCAATTGCCCACAATTTCAGTTGATTTGTCTTTCTCTTTTTCATAGCATTACCTCCCCCCAAAAATTGATGAGCTAAATGCCTTTTTTGTACGAAAGAACAAACTCCCCCAAAGAACAATTGTGACATATTTCTCCCTAATAAAAGTGTACGAACAAAATATGTCAGGTGCAAATATTGCCATGATAAATTTTCAAACGGGCCAGATTTGTTATGGGACCAAAGCAAGCGAATCAGCGGCTTTGGGATTGGGCCGGTCTGCTTTTGAAAAAAAGGGCATTGATTGGCACCCTTAAAGGTGGTAAATTCCGGGAGGAAATCACAATATATCATCTTACAACTCCTTATCCATGCAAAAGCGTTCATTTTTGCCCTTTCGACAATTGGCCCATTCGACTCCGCTCAGGACATGCTTTGAAATTGGCTTTGAATTGGCTTTGTATTGGGTTAAATTGGGTTTGTTTTGGCTTAAATTGGCTTTGAATTGGGTTTGAATTGGCTTTGTTTTTTGGCCCCGCCAGCGGGATAAAATCTTGTAATTGCTTGTCATGTCTAAGGATAAGTTCATTTTGTCATTTCTGAAATTGGCTTTGTTTTGCATAAAAAGCTTATAAATTCGTACGTAATCTTTCGTAGAGATTTGATAATAGTTAGGGAATAGTCGTTGGCATTTAGTCATTAGCAATTGGTATATCATTATAAGATTTTCTTAAAGGAATCCTGATGTAGACAATCTGGGGCAATTTTGACTTGGCTTTCCGGCCTGAACTTCGCCTGCTGGCGGTTTGCATTAGCCTACTGGCTAATATATGCGCATTATACCATATTTTTAGCGGAAAATCAAGGGAAATCGGTTTTAAATCTCCAAGACTTAATACGTTCAAGACACAAGACTCAAGATGAAAATATGGTTGGTTTTGTTGGTTTTTTAATGTTTTTTGTCGAAAATTGCGAGATTTTTCAGAAAAATAGTGGGGCAAGCCACCATTCGACAATTAACGACCTTCCCGCGATTACGAGATATATAGCATTTCTACCGGAGGCCAGCAAGAGCATCAAACAATCACGCAGGCACGAAGTGACGGAGTGATAAAAAAATTAGAGCGAACCGCAGGTAGAAATGCGACGTCGAGCCGAACCGAAGGCAGCACAAAACAGGTGCATCAGGAGGATGAGTTGATGCGAGATGAGAATTATTATTTTTATTGAAAATTCCACATCCATAGTGTATTTATTCAGTAGATTAAGCGAACGAGCGAGACATCTTGGTTTTTAATAAGGATTAAGGCGTTAGTTGGGTCTTAACGGGTTACTATTATAATAAGCCGTTATGGGGTAGATTTAATGGGTGAGCGACTGTAGCTTTCAAAGAATTAAAGGAATAAAAAGTATGGATGTTAGAGTGCTAGTCCAACAAATTGATGGATGCCTTGAGCGTGTGAGGACACTTTTGGAATCAAGCCTCGTTTGTATTAATGGAAAAAGAGTATGGCGTCAGTATCTTGACGAGGGCGGATCGCCGGGAACATACGGGACAGCTTGCGGTCTGATTACTTACGCTAACATTCCCACTGCCAGAAGGGCTTTAATATCTGATGTTGTTTCGACTATTGTGAGCAAGCAACAAGAGGATGGAAGTTGGGCATCACCCACTATTACTGAAAGCGTTGGTCTGACAACAGCAACAACCTATAGTCTCTTGGCTCTAGTGGAATCCGGTGTACCTATTGACAATGAGGTCTTTGATAGGGCAGTTCTATGGCTAGAAGGAGTCGTGATGCAAAATGGCGCGACCTCAGACTATATTGGGCACACAGAATATAACACAACTTGCGCAGCTATGTTACTTAGAGTACTCGGCAACATACAGGAACAAGGGCTCACAAAACGTGTAATTGATGGGCTTGTCTCGTGTCGTCAAAAGGATTCAGGGTGGGGGTACCATCCGAACAGCAAGAGCACAATCGATCACACTGCATTAGCTCTTGTCGGTCTAAGTTGCACGCGATACCCGATGGATTCACCGGACATTGGAGGAGCTATCGAATATCTTATGGCTGAGTATATTCCTGGAAGTAATGAAAATAATCAGCGGAAAGATCTGAAATACGTGGAGAAAGGTGATTTAAGAAGATTATTGCCCTACCATTTCTTTACAGATGGCCTTGTGGGGCTGGCTTATCTTGGAGTTGTAGAATATCACGACGTCATTGAGCGAATCATTGGTATTACCGAACTCCTCATCAGTACACAGGCGGAAAATGGGCATTGGGTCCACGTGGGAGTCCCGGAAAAACAGCCTTCTTGGGCTCTCGCAGAAGCCGTGCTCTTCTTGAAGCGCACGAGATTACTGTTAGTGGAGGAAGGACGTTTGTTGAGCCTTGAAGAATGGCAGAAGCATGTGAACGAGCAAATTGATGAGTTGAGTCGAGTATTAGACAGGGTTGAATGTCGAACTCGTGGGATTCCAGGTGCAATTCGTATCCTTCGACTTTGGCCACTCCAGGCCATCTTTGGTGGACTTCTATTCTACATTGCTATAAAGATTCATGTACCTGCATCACCATGGGGTGATATTATTGCTGTAGTAATAGGCGTAATCGCGACCATTATGGCAAGTTGTTTAATCTTTAGAAAAGGAAAAAGCGAGTGATTACTGAGGGAGATATTCTCTTAAAAAGCTTTCGGGTGCGCTTGGATACCGGTTGTAACATTCGGTGTTTTTTCTGCGACTCTTGGCATGAACGACCTGTGAATGTTAGTGCTGCGCATATTAGCGCTGCTTTGAATGAAGCAAAAAAGGGCGGGGTTGAGGCAATAGCAATATCAGGAGGAGAGCCACTGATCTCGCCGTGTTTGAATGGTGTGTTGGATGCAGTGAGCGACTCGGAACTTCCAGCCCACGTGACAACTAACGGAACTTTACTTGAAGACAAGGCGTCATTATTGGCTGAGAGCGGAGTGACCACAATTCACCTCTCCTTGGAGAATATTGAGGGAAGGACTAGGCTTGCTTCAAATTGTGAAATAGATGCAAGGAAAATATGTTCTGCAATTAGTGCTGCCAGAGATGCGGGTTTGAATGTAGAGATAAACCACCTTGTGTTGTGCGGTTTGAACTGGAGTGTTGCACAACTCGAGCGCATTCTGGATTTCTGTGTTGCAAAGGGTATCGGGTTGAATATTCTGGATCTTTTATATACGTGGAATCAGGCATTGGAACCCCTTTATGTTCCTTATGTGGAGGTAAGGAATGTACTGGAACAGGAATTCGGGCTTATTGGACAGGTTGTGCCAAGGTACGGAACAATCCAGACAAAATATTGTTATGGTAATGTTTGTGTTTATCTTAGGGACTTCAGAGCAGTGCCATCATCATCTCTTTGTGTCACTTGTTCAGCTAAACAAGGAACGTTCGGTGTAACGCCACCCCAACTGAGTACAAGTGGGACAATTGGAATCTGCAAACATAAAAGAAAACAAGTTGGGGAGTCGGAGAAAGAAATTGAGGAGAATGTGGCGTGGATTTGCAGGTTAGTGAGATCTGGGGGACAGATTAACTGGTTACGGACATGAGAGAGTTGGTAAATAGAGGAATCTGATGGGTCTGGCATAAGTCACAAAGTAGGTCAATAGGACGTATAAAAGGTATATTATGAATCATTCTTATGAAGAAATACGAGATATTATTTTGGATTTGCTTTCGGGCCGGGAAAAAGCCGGTTACGAGGTAGGTCAATACGAACATTTGGCGATTGGTGTTGCAGAAGTTTTTAAGCGAAGAGGAGATGGCCAGCAAGCTACCGTGTATGGCAATCCGCAACTTGACGTGTAGGAAAAAGAACTTGCAAGAGAGATTTTCTGGGACTTATTCCGTCAGGGAATTATTACACTCGGATACAACGACAGCAATCAGAATTATCCATTTTACAGGGTTTCCCATTATGGCAAAAAGATCCTTGCTAACCAAGAAACATATTTCTTTTATGATGTATCAAGCTATGAACAAGCCATAAAAAAGGAAGTGTCGGAAATTGACGATACTACCCTTATCTATCTGAAAGAAGCAATGCAGGCATTTCGAGTTGGTTGTCTTCTGTCGTCTTCGGTAATGCTGGGAGTCGCCACTGAACACACCTTTTTATTACTAATGGAAATTATAG
>Ga0307378_10005439_pt1 | contig 17760 bp, 14 predicted proteins | sample UN1MG_FD_202238 | JGI IMG/M metagenome (GOLD analysis project Ga0307378, IMG submission 202238) | Soil microbial communities from Risofladan, Vaasa, Finland - UN-1 | ecosystem: Environmental > Terrestrial > Soil > Coastal area > Acid sulfate soil | place: Finland: Risofladan, Vaasa | collected... | reverse complement strand
CCAGAAACACGGCCAGTTCTACTGGAAGCGGACGGACGTCTTCCTGGGCGAGGCGCTGTACGGCGAGCGGGTGGGTTTGGAACCGCTGGACGAGCGGTACTGGTGGGTGCGGTTCGTGACGACGGCGTTGGGGGTATTCGACTCGCATCGCCGGCGGATTCTGACCTTCACGGAAGCCGCCCGCGTGGGCGTGGCGGCGGAGAGCCGGTCCGGAGCCCCTTCCGCTACGCTCCAGGGGCTCCGGACCGGCCCATAAACCCCATGAAAGTGTAAACCATGTGCCCGGTCTAAAACGTAAAGGATGTGCCCGGTTGCACAGGGGAACGGGAACGTGGCGCGGGGGCGCGGGCCGAACGATTTCCAGGTCTGGCACTACGACCGGTGGGTCCGCGAGGGCGGCCTGGCCGGCCTTTACTTCGACGAGAATTACCTGAGCGAGGACCGCAACTACCTGGCCGGCGGGGCTTACCTGCTGCCCGACGAGCGCATCCAGCCGGGGTACACGTACCTGGGCCTGCGGGAGTTCAACAAACGCCTGCGTTACATGTTCCACGCCAACGGCAAGCCCCCGCCGTGCCTCTGGCTGCACACGACCAGCGGCCAGCCGGTGTACGCGTGGATGCCCGACGTGGCCATGGAGGGCGAGAACGTCGAGCCCGCGAGCATGGAGAACGATTATATGGAATGCCTGCCGGCGTCGCGCCTCCGGAGCATCGGCATGGGCGCGAACCTGGGCGCGGCAGCCATGATCATGTGCCAGGCCGACCGGCACTACAACGAGTCTCATTCCCCGTTCACGATTCCCCAGTTCGTCGGGTGGGTGCTGGCGCACGACTGCCTGCCGGAGGGGGCCGCGTTCTGGCCGGTCCTGGCGTCGGAACTCGAGGTCTGGCACGACGACGTCCGGTTCCTGCCGTATTGGAAGGAAGGGGGCGGCATCGAATCGTCCACCAAAGACGTGCTCGTCAGCGCCCACGTCCGAAAGGGCCACGCCGTCCTCTGGATCGTCAACACGGCCCGCGAGGACAGGCGCGCAACCGTCCGCGTGGACCTCGGGAAACTGGGCCTCGACCCGGCCAGGACCATCGCCTTCGACGCCGAGACCGGCGACCCCTACGACCTCGGCGACGGCGTGCTGACCCTCGACGTGCCCAAGCGATTCTGGCGGGCCGTGCGCCTCGTGGCGCCCGCCGTCCTGGCGAAGGACCAGACGTTCGTCGCGCGATTCGACGCCGGCGAGACCGTGGCCGACGACGCCCTGGGCCACCGTTACCCCAAGCCGCTGAGCGGCGGCGTGCTGCCCAAGGCCGAGGCCGAGGGCAAGACCGGCAAGGGATACGCCATGGACGCGGCCCTGGAGTACGGCGCGCGGCACCACCTGGCGCCCGAGCGCGGCAGCATCGCGATGGAGGCACGGTTCGACAACACGGCGGCGGGCGTCCTGCTTGGCGCCGGAGACCTTCGGCTCTCGCTCAACAAGGGCAGCCTCAGCCTGGCCCTCCAGAGGAGCGTCGAGACGGACGCCGGCGGCCAGAAACGCACGTCGCCCCAGTGGCAGGAGGCCGCCAAGGCCGACACGGGCGCCACGGCCGAGGCCTCGTGGCACCACGTCGTCGTGGACTGGCAGGGGAAGAAGGTCGAGGTCCGCCTCGATGGCAAGCGGCTTCTGGCCGCGACGCTCGACACGCCGCTGGTTCCGCCGATGGCGCGCGGCCGCCAGATCCTGAGCCATCGGCTGCGCACCCAGCCGCCGACGGTCACGTTCGGCCCCGTCAAGGGCGCCGTCCTGGACGACGTGGTGATGAGCCGGTAGCCGACGAGGCGGGGGAGCCCGGCGAGCGCGGCGGGTACGGGGACCCGCCGCGCCAAGAGCATCCGCGGCGCGCCCGGCACCGTCAGAAGACGCGGATATCCTTGGTGCTCTCCCAGGTGCCGTGGAGGTTGCAGGCATCGAAGGCGCGGAGCGGCCCGCTGTCCTTCGCCAGCCGCACGCGCGCCTTCAGGATGGGGCACGTCGTGCCGGCGGTCAGCGAGAGGCGCGCGAGGTACCTGTCGCCGGCGTACAGGTCCATGAACGAGATGAAGTGGTCCTGCTCGTTGGGGTGGGGCATGAGTTTGCCCACCTCCACGGTCACCTCGAACGTCTCGCCCGACCGGACGGCGTCGGGCGCCGTGATGACCGGCAGGTGCTTCTTCTCCAGGTCCGTCAGGTTATGCGGATCCAGGGGTCGGTTGACCCCCGCGAAAAGGTCCTGGCCTGTCAGAAACATCCAGCGTCTCCTTGGTCGGCCCCGCGTCTGCCTACGGCCGCACTGAGGCGGAGCACGTGCACCGTCATGCGGCTTCCCACTTATAGAAGTCGTCGAGGATGGCCAGCGGCGCCTCGACACCCACGCGTTTGGCGCCGGCGGCAAGCATGTCGTTGAACTGCCTGAATCGGGTGACGCCTCCGGCGGCCTCGATCTCGACCGACCTGCCCAGGGCCCGCGTCAGCAACTGGACGTCGTGGAGCGTGGCCCCGCCCTTGCCGAAGCCCGTGTGGGTCTTAACGATGTCGGCGCCGCTGTCGAGCGCCAGCCGGGCGGCCCGGATCTTCTCGGCGTCGGTCAGGTAACAGCACTCGAGCGTGACCTTGAGGACGAGACCGCTGGCCAGCCTCCGGATGGCGGCGATCTCGTTCTGCACGTCGGCGTAGCGGCCGCTCTTCATGGCCACCAGGTTGATGACCATGTCGATTTCGCCCGCCCCGGCCTCGATCGATGTGCTCGCCTCGTCGCACTTGGCGCGGAGCCCCGAATGGCCCAGCGGGATGCCCACCGCGCCGCAGATGGCGACGCCCGTCCCGTGCAGCAGGCGAACCGCGTATGGCACGGCATACGGGGGCAGACAGACCCCGGCAAACCCGTGATCGACCGCGTCGCGGCACGCCTGCTCGATGTCCTGGAACGTCTTGTCCGGCGCCAGCACCAGGTGGTCAACGGCTCTGGCCACCGTCTCGACTGTCAGATCGGCCACGGCTCGTCGGGTAGGCATGATGTGTCCTCCTCAATCGGGTACGCCGATGCGTGTCGCGTCCGCTCGGCAACGTCTACGCCGGCCGGCCTTTCGAAGCACCCATCACAGCGCTGCCGACATCGGGCCTCTCGTATTAAGTAAAGCCGATCGGGACCGAACGGACAATCGGGGAGATGCCGCGTTCCGGCATGGGGGGAACCCCTGGAACTGGCATCGGGGTTTTCCCGATGCCGCCAGGCACTCAGAAAAACACCACGCGGGAGGGCCCCGCGCCAAGCGATGGTGGTCCGAAAAAGGCCGCCGCCAAGGCCGTGGCGCTCTTGGCCTACGTGCCGCCCTCGCTCTCCTGGACGTACCGGATGGCGTGCTGGAGCAGTTCGGTGGCCGAGCCCAGGCCCAACTTCTCTTTGATGTGGGCGCGGTAGGTCTCGATCGTCTTGGGGCTGAGGTGCAGGTGGTTGGCGACGTCGCCGGTGCCCAGGCCGCGGCCGATCAGGCCGAAGACCTCCAGTTCGCGGTCGCTCAGCCGGTCCACGGGCGACTCGCCCCCGTCCGCCGCGCCCTGCGCCAGGCGCCCCAGCATCCGCGAGGCCATGGCCTTACTCAGGTACGTGCCGCCCTGGAGAATCGTCCGCAGCGCGGTCAGGACCTCGTCGGTGGCCACCTCCTTCATCAGGTAGCCCCTGGCGCCGGCGCGGAGCACGCGCTCGGCGTAGACGTTCTCGTCGCTCATCGAGAGGACCAGGACCGGCAGACGCGGGTGCCGCAGCCGGATGTCCTTGATGAGTTCCAGGCCGCTGGCGCCCTTCAGCGACAGGTCGACGATGGCCACGTCGGGCCCGTGCTCGGCGATGGCCCGCAGGGCGTCGACGGCGGTCTCGGCCTCGGCGCAGACCTCCAGGTCCTTCTCGTGGTCAACGAGCAACCGGATGCCCTGGCGGACGACGGGGTGGTCGTCGACCACCAGCACCCTGGCCTTCCGGCCGCTCTGGCGTGCGGCTCGTGCGTTCTTGGGTTTTGTCGCCACGGCGCTGGTTACCTCCCCACGGCCCTCTCCCGCGAAACCACACAGACGACCTCCGTGCCGCCCTCGGGCACGCGGCGCATCTCGAGCGACGCCCCGATGATGTCGGCCCGGTACTGCATGATCCTGAGGCCCATGCCTCCCCTGGCGCTAGCGTCGTCGGGCAGGCCCACGCCATCGTCGCGCACCGACAGCACGGGGCCGTGTTCGCCGTCGGCCAGCGTAATCCACACGTGCCGGGGCTGGGCGTGCTTGGTGGCGTTGCTTACCGCTTCCTGGGTGATGCGGTAGAGATGGGTAGCCGTGGCACGGTCGAACACGAGGGTTGGCAGCGTGCACTGGAAGACGCACGAGATGCCGAACACCTTCTCGACGCCGGCCGCCAGTTCCCGCAGGGCGTTCCGGAGGCCCTCCTCCGAGAGGTCCACCGGGCTCAGGCCCCGCGAGATGGCCCGGGTCTGGGCCACCGTCTGGCTCACGAGGGCCGAGATTTCGGCCGCCTGGTCGGCCTCCGGCGAGCCGGCCGCCGCCAGCCGCTGCGCGAGCACCTTCGACAGAAACGCGACGCCCGCCAGGTTCTGGCCAAGCACGTCGTGCAGGTCGCGGCCGATGCGACGCTGTTCCTCGTCGCTGACCTGGAGGATCTCGCGCTCCAACTCCCGGCGTTCCGTCACGTCGATGCCCAGAGTGAGCACGAGCATCGTGCCGTCGGTATCCGAAAACGGGTAGCCCCAGACGTGGTAATCGCGCCCACGGATACCCGTCCAGACCCACTCGCGCGGCTCGCCCGTGGCCAGGACCTCCTTGGCGCGGCAGACGCGGCACGGCTCGCGTCGACCGCGCATCGCGGCGTAACACGGCCGCGCGCCTGGAGCGCCGAAGAGGTCCAGAAACCGGTGATTGGCAAACCGGACGGGCGTGCCCACGCCGTGCAGCAGCACGAAACCGGGCAGCATGTTGAGCACCGAGAAGAGCCGCCGCCGCTCCGCCTCCAACTGCTCCTCGGCCCGGCGGTGCTGCGTGACGTCGAGCAGGATGAGGACGATCCCGGTGACGCTGCCCTGGGTGTCGAGGACCGGTTCGAGGCTCCAGTCCCAGTACGTCACGCCGCGCTCCGGATGCTCGGGATACACGAACGGTTTGGCGTGGACGAAGAACGGCTCGCCGGTGGTGACGACGCGGCGAAAGATCCGCTCGTTCTCTTCGTGCGGGTACAGGTCGAAATGGTTCCTGCCGACGAAGAACTCGGGCTCGCGGCCGTCGGCCTGGGCGTACGCCCGGTTGACGCGGATGAAGTTGCAGTCCCTGTCCATGTAGGCCGTCAGGATGTGGGTGCTCGAGAACATCCGTTCCAGGAGTTCGTTCGTAAGGCGCAGCGCCTCCTCGGCCTGCCGCCGCTCCTCGACCTCGCCACCCAGGGCGACGTTGGCCTGGGCCAGTTCGGCAGTCCGGCGGGCGACGCGTTTCTCCAGCCGGTCCCCCGCCCGGCGCAGCAGCCCGGCATACCGCTCCTGCCGCTTCAAGAGGTGCTCGCGCTCGGCTTCGGCCCGCTCGCGCTCGGTGATCTCGGCCCGAAGGGCTTCGTTGGCCTTCTCGAGTTCGGACGTCCCGGCGTCGACGCGCTTCGCCAGCCGGCCGTGTGCCTCCCTCAGCGACCCGTGCGCGGCTTCCCGGTCGAGGCGCGCCGCCAGCAACTCGGCCACCGACTCCAGAAAGCCCCTCTCGTCGGGCGAGAATGGCTCACCGGCCGGCGGCGGAGATTTGCGATAGACCACCTCGACGGCGCCGCGGAGGCCGTCGGCGGTCCGGAACTCGGCGCGGAGACGCCGGCGACCCGGCGAAAAGTCGCGCGTGGCCCACCGTTGCCGGCCAAGGACAACGCGGGCGCCGGCCGCCTGCGGATACCGCATCCCCGACCGGACGGCCGACGCCACCTGGCGCATGAGCGTGGCGCGCGGCTTGGTCTCGTCGTGCAGGAGCCGGGCCACCCGGTGAAGGGCCGTCAGTTCGCGACGCCGCTCGCGGAGTTCCGTTTCGGCCCGGGCCAGCAACTCCTGGACGCGGTCCAGGCGCTTCCTTAGCGACTCGATGCCACGCCTGGAATCGCTCGCGCCCATGACTGCCCCTTGCGCGTCGGGCCCTGCGCCGTGCCTCGGAAATGATCCGCCCGGAAAACGGCCTGCCTGAGGGCCACAGTATAAACGCCGCCCCGCTGCGCAGCAAGCCGCGGACGCCGGCCGCCTACTTGCGGCCCTTCTCCGGCTCGCTGGGAACAGGATACGGTTTGAGGTGCCGGCCGACGTTCATCTTCTGGACCTTCACGACAAGCGGCTTGAGTCTCCGCGCGATGCCCTGCGGCGGCTTCTCGAAGCGGGCGGCACGGCCCTGGAAGGCCCTGCGGGCATCCTCAATCTGGCGGTCCACGGGCTCGCCCCTGGCCTGGAGGGCGGCGTCCAGCCGGCGCCAGAACTCCCGCACGCCGCCCAAATGATACCGGCCGCCACGGCACGCCGCCTGGGCGCCCGCCAACACCGGCGACAGAAACCGCTTGGCCTTCTCCGAGAGGAGCAGCCGCTCGTACCAGTCGGCCAGGCCGGGCCGGCCCCAGTCGCCCAGGGCCTCGTGGACCCGGTTGAGGGCCAGGAGCGCCTCGGCCCGGACGTAATCGTGCTCGCCCTCGTCTGCGGCCATGTCCTGGAGGCAGTCGCGCGCCTCGCCCAGGGCCTGAACGTCCTCGGGACTCAGTTCCGCCAGGCCGGCGGGCGTGTCCTGCCCGCCGAGCGCGGCACCGGCGACTGAGACCACCATCCAGGCGGCCGCCACCAACACGCCGCACGCCGTCAGCGGGTTGATAACCGCGGAACGCATCGGCATCTCCGTTACTTGAGGAGCGGGGCGAACGGGTCGGCCAGGTCGTCGCCGGTCCCGGCCTTGCCGTCGGGGCCTGCCGGACCGTAGTTGACGAACTCGAAAAAGTCCTCCAGGCCGATCGTGTGGCCGCGCACCGCCCGGGCGCCCGTGAAGATCATCTCCACACCCCGTGTCTGCAACTCGTTCTCACTACCCCGGGCAAAGGCGTCGAGGAAACACCGAAAGGCCTCCTTCGGCTTACCGCTGTAGAGGTAGGTGAGCGCCCGAAACCGCATGGCGTCGGCATCGTCGCCGGCCTGTTTACGGGCCTCGGCGAAGACCCGCTCGCGCTCGGGATACGCCGGCCGCGCGACCGCCTCCAGGGGGTCCTTCAGGTCGTCGGCGGTGCCGGGCTTGGCGTCTTCGCCCGCCGGGCCATACTTCTGGTAGTTGATGAAGGCGTTGGCGCGGCCGACGTGCGTGTCGATGGCCTTGAAGATCTCCGCCAGGCGCCGCACGTTGTCGAGCACGCTGCCTTCGTCGCGGGCGGCATCGAGGCACACCCGGGCGGCCCGCAGGGCGTCCTCGAAACGCCCTTTCTTCGTGAGGATGTCCGCAATCCGCACCTGGGCCTCGTACCAGTAATCGGGCGAGGTGGGATGGTCGACCAAGACGCGCTCGTACGCGGCCAGGGCCTCGTCGAGCCGGCCCTCCTCATCGAACGTGACCGCCGCGTGGCGGCACCACTCCTGAGCCCACTTGGGTTCGACCCTCGAGTCGGGGGCGGCGCGTTTCTGCCGGTCGATCTTCTCCTGGGCAGCGTAGTACGCCCGGGCCTCGTCGTAGCGTTTCAGCAGCCGCAGACAGTCGCCGTAGCGGGTGCGCATATTCCAGTGCTGCCAGCCATTCTGCTTCGCCAGGTAACGGTCCTCAATGAGGCGCTTCAGGGGCGGCAAGACCTTCTGGGCCTTGTCGGCCTTCTCATCGCTCCAGGCCGCCTCGACCATTTCCGTGAGCGCGTCCGAGACGGATTGGTCGTTCTGGGGTTCCAGGTCGACGGCCTTGGCGGCCTCGGCGTAGGCCTCCTCGAACTGGCGGTCTTCCCGGAGGATGGCGGCCAACCGGACGCGGACCGTCGCGCCGCGCGGCTTGTCGTCGGGGTGGGACTGGAGGAACTCGCGCAGTGTCGCCAAGGCGCGGTCGCGCTGCTTCAACTCCCCGCGGTAGAGTTCGGCCCGGACCATGAACGCCTTCAGGACGAAGGCCGCGTCGCCGGGCACGGCCTTCGCCAGGCGCTGGGCGGCCTCGACGGCCCCGTCGTACTTCTTCTGCCGGCAATAGACGTCGATGAGCACGTCAAGGGCGTCGGCCCGCTGCTTCGGGTCGGCCTTGGCGGAGACGATGATTTCCTCGCAGAGTTTGAGGGCCTCGGCGTGTCGCTCGGTGCGACCCCTCGCCTCGGCCGCGCGGTCGAGTTTCTCGGCCACCGACACCTCGGCCGTCCCGGCGTCGGCCGCGCGGGCCGCCCCCGCCGCCAGCATCACCACAAGCACCAGCCCTGCTGCGTGTGCCACTCTCATGGCTTGGTGGCCCCCTTAAAAGCCTTGGCTTCCTCGACGTTGACGAGGAAACGCATGTCCGCCATCTCGTAGGTTCCCGGCGATTTTCCGTCGCCCGACAGGACGACGAACGTCCACCGATCGGCGCGGAACCCCTTGGCATCCCGCAGCAGTCGCCGCATCGGTATGACCACCGGCCGCCACTGGCCGTCGATCGCCCCGCCCTCGACCAGGCCTTCCTTCAGAATCGGGACGCGCGGCGTCGTGACGGCCGGCGAATACGCCGGCAGGTCCTGGAGTTGCACGGCCATCTCCTCGCCGGCCGGCAGGGCGGTCCGGACGCGGAACGCCAGGGCGGCGTACTCGCTGATATCAACGGGGTTGTACAGGTCGCCCAGCCGCTTCGTCCACGGCCCGCCCTTGACCTCAATGGGCACCGTGGACCGCGACACGTCGAAACTCTCGATGCGGGCCAGCAACTCGAGCGCCGCCACCTCCGAGGCCAGCGTCCCGTCGGCCGATGCAGCCGTGACCGTCAGCCCCATCTTTCCCCCGCATCGGCCGCGCCAGTCCCGCGTGTCGCTCTTGAATCGCTGCGGGTTCAGAACGGCGACGGCGCCCCAGACGCCATCGTCGGCCTGGCCGTCGCCGTGGCCGCCGTCGTCGTACATCGGCGTAAGGCCCCGCCCGCCCAAGCGGCTCAGGTCCACTGTGACCGACGCCGGCCGGCCGCCCGGCGCAGCCACACGGGCCGTGATGGTGACACGGTCGCAGCTCAGGAAGGCCCTGGCCCCCCGAACGGTCTCCAGGAGCCGCTTCGCCTCGGCGGCGGCGGAGCGGGCCCGCCCCAACCGCCGCATGTCCTCACGAAGCCCCTCGACGGCGTTCTTGTAGGCCGTCGCCTGGAAGGTCAGGACGGGCGGCGTGACGGTGGCCTCGGCCACGGCCAGCGGTCCCTGGTTCTTGCGGCCCAGGTACAGGCGGTCGTTGACGACCGCGTAGAAACGGCTACCGCCGGCCGACGCCCGGATGTGGGCGCCTTCCTTGACGAACGGCCCGGTGTACAGGCCCGCGCTGGCCTTCGAGACGGAGGCGAAACCATCGGCCGAGACGACCATGCCCAAACGTCGCGGCTCGTACGCGTAGATGACCTGGCTGTCGGCGTGCGGCCCCCAGGTGATGCCGACGCTGGCCAGCGACGTGACGTCGGGCGGGCTGACCCGCACGCCTCCCGTCTGGCTCAGGTGATACAGGCCGTCGTCGGCGGTGGAGAAGTACGGCTCGGCCCCGTGGAACACCTCCTCCGTCCACCGGGCCTGCTTGTACAGGACCGACACGGCCGCGCCCGTCGGCACGACGTCCTTGACCATTTCCATCCAGTAGTCGTCGATGGAGACGGCGTGGTAAATGCTCAGGAGGTCCGGCGCCGCCTTGCGTGCCGCCACCAGGAAGACGGCCGTGTCGCCCGGGTACCCGCCCAGCAGCCCGCGGACGTAGTAGTCGGCCCCCGCGACCTGCCACGTGCGGCCCAGGTCGCGCGTAACCGACAGGCCGGCGCCCGCGTCGCCGTGAACCACCATGAGCGTGCGGAACTGCGGGTCGCCGCGGTACACGCACACGGCCACGGTGTCGTCGGACACCAGGCCCGTCGCCTTCGCGCCAATCTGCGAGAACGCCTTGCCGGCGTCGGTCGTCGCCCAGATGCCCTTGTGGTCGGTGGCCAGGTAGAACGTGTCGGGGCTCTCAGGGCTGAAGGCGACGTGGCGGACGACGCCCACGCGGTCGGCCGAGGCCTGCGCGAGCGGCTGCCACTCATCGCCCGCATCGTCGGAGAGGAACAGGCCGCGCGTCGTCGCCAGAACGACCCGCCGCGGCAGGACCACATGCGGAAAGACGCCCACGGCGCCTTCGACCCGGCCGTCGGCCCGCCACGTGACGCCCAGCGGCGGATACCGGCCCGTGTGGCGAAAGAGGCCCGTCTCCTTCTCGACCTCGCCAACCGGCGACGGCGCGGGCTCGGCCGCCGCCAGCGCCCCGGCGACGCCTGCGGCAACGGCAATCAGGATGAACGTTCGGGCCCACCTCATGGCTTGGCTGCGGGAAGTCCTTACTGAGACGGCGGGAGCAGGTCGGCCCGTCCGAGGACGACGCGCCGGGCCAGGCTGCCCGGCTCGCGCGGTTTCGTGCCGGCCAGCGGCTCGTACCCTTCGGTGCGGACGGCGGCCACACCCAGTTCCTCGCCACAGTCCTCGAGCATGGCGTGTTCGCTGAGGACGCGGCGGGCCAGCCACGACTCGTCTATCTTGCCGGTCTTGGGCACGATGGCCACCACGGTGTCGGGCTTGGTGCGGTCGACGCCCGCGGCGAGGCGGAAGGGGCTGGACGGGCCGCCGTAGAGTTTCTCGAAGACTTCGATCGACTCCTTGCCCTCGATTTGCCACTGGCCGCCCTCGGTCCTCGTCAGCCGCGAGACCCACAGGGCCGCCTGGTGGGCCGCCCAGTTATAGGCCTCGAGCACCGTGACGACGCCGTCTCGGGTGCCGGCGGCGGGCGCGCCCTCGCCGTCGGCCCGGCCCGACTCCAGGCCCCGCAGGAAGAACTCGGGGTACACCGGCTCGTTGCCCTCGATGGGACTGGTGGCGGAGACGGTGACGCGACCCTTGCGGGCCAGGTGACTGACCGCCGTGCCGGAGGCGGAACTAAGGTTCAGCACCACCTGGTTGGTCGCTGGAAGGGCGCCGAGCCCCTGGGCCAGGTCGGCGGCGGACACGTCGGGACCCGGAAGGACGAGCGTCGGCACGCGGTCGGTCACCACGCCGTGACCCACGATGAACAGGATGACCTGGTCCTGGGCCCGGACCATGCCGGCCAGGTCGGCGAGGGCCTTTCGGACGGATTCGGCGGTGGCCAGGCCGGTCACCATCGGGTCCTTGAACTCCTTGTCGCCCGAGAGGACCGTCACGTTCGCGGCCGGCACCTTGGCCGTCTGCGTCAGGTACGCGTGGAACCGCTTGAGCCAGTCGCGATAGTGTTCGGCAAAGCGCGGCTGTCCCGGCATCGCACCCAGCAGGAGCGCGTGGCATGCGCCCGGCGCGGGCGTCTCCGGCGCTCCTGCCGCACAGGTGACCGCCAGGACGCCCACGACCCATGCGGCCATGATCCAACGGAGCGGCCCCGGATGGCGCGGCAGAGAAGTTCGCATCGGCCGACGGGCCTCCTAGTGGCTGAGGAAGTAAATGATGATGTTGATGCCCATCTTGACGGCCTCGATGCACTTCTCGGTCCCCCAGTACCGCATCATCCAGCCGCAGTGCAGGTCGCCCGGGTCGATGTGCGTCATGATGCGGCCCGTGCCGCGCTCGAACACGGCGTGGGCGCCGTGCGGCACGCCCTGCATGTGCGGCGAGCCGGCCGGGAAGTCGTAGTACACGTGGAAGATCTCGTGGTCGTACGGGATTTTGCGGACCGGGTTGTCGGGGAACAGTTTGTTCATCAATTTGACGTAGTCGCGGAAGAACCGGTCTTCGCGGGCGTTGTAGACGCAGTCGTCGGCCAGGACGAACCCGCCCCGCTCCAGGAACTCGCGCAGGTTCCATTCCTCCTTGGGGATGAGGTCGAAGTACCCCTCGGACGTCATGAACACGAAGGGGTGGCGGCACATGTCGTCGAAGTCGCCCAGGCGGACCACCTTGGGCTCGAGGCTGACGTTGATGTTCGAGAGTTCCATGAGTTTCTTGCGCAGGTTCACGTCGCCCACCGGGCCGACGTTCCAGCGGTCGGGGGTGTTGTCTTTGACGCTGAACTGGAGCCGCGGAAAGATGAACTTGCCCGTCTTGATGGCCTCGTCGGCCGCCAGGCGTTTCTCGCCGCCGAAGAAGCCGAAGGCCCCGCCCAGCACCGCCCCGGCCAGGCCCGCTGCCGCACCCTTCAAGAAGCGCCGTCGCGACAGCTGCTGGATGGTCTCCCACCCGCCGGCCAGACTCTCGGCCGCGCGGCCAAGGGCCAGGTCATTCTCGCGGTGGTACACCTGCCTGCCTCTCATCAGCCACCTCCTGCCCGCGCTGCCACAGCCCCCTGCCCTGATGCAAGCGCGGACGGGTGAAGCAATCGCCCCGTTACGCCAGGCCCTTCCGTCGCCGGATGAACCATTCCACCGGCGCGTGGTCGACTACGTGCGCGGCGGGTCCCCGTACCCGCCGCGCCAAACTCGTCACGCCAAGCCGCGCCGGCGCCGGATGAACCATTCCACAGCCATTATACCCAGCAGCACCAGAAAGACCGAGGGCATGTCCCAGACCTGCCGCCTCTCGGGCTGGATGCCCGCCTGGCTGGCGGCCTGGACGTGCCGAGCGATATCGGCCGGCAGCGACGCCGTCTCGGTCACGCCGACGTACCGCCCGCCGGTCGCCTGGGCCATCCGGCGGAGCACGTCCTCCTTCAGGCCCGCATTGGAGAACTCGACCACGGGCTCCGACACCTCGAACAGACACGTGCGCGGTTCCAGGTCCCACCCCTGCACCTGCACCGCCACGCGGTAACGTCCCTCGTCGGTCGGCACGAACCGGCACTGGTACACGCCGTCTTCCGAAAGGATCCAGTCCATCGGCACCGTCTCGGCGTTACCGATGGGGTTCGTGACCGTGGCCGCGACCACGGCGTCGTTGACCGGCTGAAGGTCCTTCTCGCGGACCACCGCCGTGATGACGACCGGGCGGCCGCGCTCGCACACGTCGGGGTCCACCTCCACGTCCAGCCGCTCCTTGGCCCCGGCCACGAGCCAGCGGACGACCTGCTTCCAGAACTTCTCGTGGAACTCGTCGTTGGCGGGCCTGGAGACCTGCCCGTACCACGACCCGCCCGACGTGAACCCCGCCACGCGGCCCTGGCCGTACTCCTGGACGGCCAGCACCGGCAGGCCCGTCGTCTCGTGCTCCAGCAGCACCATGGCGCCCGGCTTGGCCCGGCGGATGGGCGTGACGCCGATGAACGGCGGCGCCTTCTCCCACAGAAGCCGGTTGTCCTCGGCATCGGGCACCAGTCGCATCAGCGGATGCGTCAGGCCCGCGTCGGTGACGCGGACGCGATACTGCTCGTCGGAATACGCGGGATCGTCGGCCGACACCGGCACCGGCAACATCCGGCCGACGGGCGTCGCAGCGTACTTGCCCAGGCCGAAGGAGTTGACGCCGCCCAGCATCAGCAGCCCGCCGCCGCGGACGCGGACGAACTTCTCGATGAGGGCGAGTTGCTCGGGGCTGAAGTACCCCGCCTCGATGTCGCCCAGGATAATGGCCTCGAACCCGAACAGGCGTTTCTCGGCCTCCTGCCCGAGCGCCCCGCCGCCCGGATTCGGAAAACCGTTCTCCAGGTACTGTTCGCCCTGGTTCAGCCCCTGCACCAGGAACCGGTCCTTGGCCAGCCGCAACAGGCCGACCAGCCGGAAGTCGCGGTCGCGATACAGGGCCCGCCGGAGGAAACGATACTCCATCCGCGGGCTCCCCTCGACGTACAGGACCGGCAGCCGGTCGTCCTTGGTCTCGAGCGGGAAGGTGCGCGCGTTGTTGTCGGTCACAGCCTCGTTCGGCGCCGGCGGAATGGAAACCGTGTAACTGGCCGCCCCCTCGACGTCGGGCGTGAAGCGGACGCGCACCCGCTCGACGTCGCCGGCGTCCTTCTTGGGCACCACCCGCTGCGACGCCAGCGCCGTGCCCTCGCGCGTGACGGCGATGTCGAACGGGCCCGGCAGGTCGGTGTGGCGGACGGTGACGAATACCTCGACCTCGGTGTTCCGGCGAACCCACTTGGGCGGGAACACACTGCGAATCTCGTAGTCGCGCGGCGGATTGGGGTTGCCCAGGCCGACCGTGTAGAGCGGCACGCGTCGGGCCTTGAGCAGGCCGGCCACGTCGTCGGCGCCGCCGCCCTCGTTCCGGCACCCGTCGGTCACCAGAACGACGGCGGCCAGGGGCAGGCCGCGCAGTTCGGCCTCCATGTCGCGGACCGCCGCGAACAGGTTGGTCGACTGGCCCTCGGCCTTCAGCGTCCGGACGTCGGCGGCGCGGCGGGCCTCCTGGTCGAACGCGTAGACGAGGACGTTCGAGACCCGGCCCATCTGCCCCACGAGGCCGGCCTCGCCGGCCAGCGCGTCGATGGCGGCATCCAGGCGCCCCTTCGCCCCGCCGGGGCCCTTGGCGTCGGGTATCGACATCGACCGCGAGCAATCGACCAGCACCGCCGTGAACACCGCCCGCGACGGCCGCGCGATCTCCAACGCCGGCACCGCCAGCACGATCAGCAGAATGCCCAGCGCCGCCGCCCGAAGCGCCACGAGCAGCCAGTTCGGCCGCGACCGACCTTGCGGCGACGGACGCCGATACAAGTACCACGCCAGGACCACCACGGCCACCAACGCCAGCACCAACGCCTCAACCGGCACGCGACTCAGCCGCGCGGGCGTCGCCTGGACGAATACGTCGTACGGGTATTTGAACAGCGCCTCAAACATCGGTGTGCCTCAGCCCTTTCATTCGGTTCCCGCCTGGCTCAGCAACTCATAGTACCGGTTGACGAGCGGCCGGTACTGCGGCGGACACTCCTCGCGCTGGAAACCTTTGAGGCGTTCGGCCTCGAGTTTGGCGGCCAGCTCGGCCATGAGTTTGCCGCCGACCTGACGGACGACGCCCAGGAGTTCGGCCCGCGTGGCCTCCTCCGTGGCGAGGACGACCGCCAGGCGATCGAGGTCGTCGGTGGCCTTACGAATCTGTTCGGCCTCGGCCGGGGTAAAGCGCCGCCGCTCCAGGTGCCTGCCGCGACGGAGCGGAAGTGGAGGCGGACCGTGTCGTCGGTCGGACGCGAGAGCAGCGTCTCGAGGTCGAACTGGCCGCCGCTGGCCAGTCGCACGTCGCCCTGCGAGAGCGTGAACACGATCGGCTGCCGGGCGGCCTCCTCGAACGGCCGCCCCGCCGGCCCGGCCTGGCGGGCCAGGTCCTCGGCCGTCACCCGCCACGGCGTCAGCACCCGGGCCGCGTGCCGGCCCACGCTCTGCGGGAACACCAGGCACGTGCCGACGTACGCCACCAGCAGGACGGCCGCCGCCACGCCGTACTTGCGGAACCGCCGGAGCGTAACGACGGACCGCATGTTGAGTTTCGACGCCCGCGCGACGGCCGCGTCCATGGCGGCGGCAATCAGCCGTGCCTGGGCGGGCGAGACGTCGGTGGCGTGGCCGAACTCGGCCGCCGTCATCAACGCGCCCTGGAACTCGCCGCGATGCTCTTCGACGTACAGCGCCACCTGAGCGTCCGGGATTCGCCGCACCAGGTGAACCACGATGTGCCGGACGACCAGCGCCGCAATGGCGGCCAGCGCCACCGCGAAGAAGGCCACCCGCACCACGGGCGTCGGCTGGTAGAGCCAGTCGGCCAGGAGGACCAGCGTGAAGATCGCCAGCGACTCCAGGACCACAATGGCCGCCCCCGCCAGCACCCGCCGTCGCCGCCAAGCCCGGCGAACCATGGCCAGTTGAGCCGCCACTCGCGCGTAATCCGTCATGGCATGCTCCTCGATTCCTGCGTCCGGCCTTTTCACGTGCCACGGCTTGCTGGCAAGCCGTGAACCCCCGTTGTGATCAGTCTCTCAACAGCCGGACCCGTCATCAACCATCAGTGCCGCATCGTCCGGTTGGCGACAAACAGTTCGGCCACGCTTAGCATCACCACGGCCAGCACCACGTACCACCAGAGGTCCGTGTCGTCGGTCTGTTGCTCGGTCTGCTCGGCGGCGGCCTCGCGGACCTCGGCCAGGTCGGCCTCGGCCGTCTGGACGGCCGCGACAATCTGCTCGGGGTCGATGGCGGCCGGGTCGGCCTCGTCGCCGTCGCGGTTGACGGCCAACTGGAACGGTTCCTCGCCGCCCGGTCCGCGGGTGACATAGAACCCCGGCATGGCCGCGACGGCGCTCCCGGCCTCCAGCGCGGCACCCCGGGGGTCCACGACCTGCCGGTCGGCCGCCACGGGCAGCGTCTCGCCGACCTGGTAACCCGTCCGAGTGGTGCGCCGGACGGCCAGGTATCGCACCGTCTCGTGGAGGTACGGCAGGAAGACAGCCCGCAGGGCGAGGTTGTTCCACCGGAGGTCGACGGGGCTGGTCATCAGCATCGAGATGCCGCCGCGGACCTCGCGCTCGACGACCGCCGGCCGGTCGTCGCCGAACCGGGCGATGACCTGCGAGACCTGCGAATCGCTGATTTCCCAGAACTGCTGGAACCGCGCCAGCGACAGGTCGCCGTAATGCGGCCGGTTGAAGACCTCGAAGACCGGGTGCTCGGCGTTCCATTTCGTCAGCACGGCCCCCGGCGTCTCCCCCGAGCCGCTACCGGGCCGCAGAATGCTCCGCAGGCGGCACGGCGCGATGGCGCCGAAGACCCGGTTGAAGGTCTCGGCTTCCACGCGCTGGCCCGGCAGAAACAGGATCCCGCCGCCACGCTCGAGCAGCCGACCCAGGCCGTCGACCACCGGCGCGGGAACCTCCTTGACGTCGGCCAGGATGGCCACGAGCACGTCGGCCAAGTCGGCCGGCGTCCCCTCGGCCGCGGCGAGACGCTTGACGAGAAAGGGCGAGTCGGGCGTCGGCGCCAGGGCCTTCTCGATGAAGAACGCCGCGTCGGGCGTGCCGGGCCGCCAGCCCCAAAGGGGCCGAAAAGTTGTTAGAGTTCTAACAAAATCCGGGGTGGGCGAGAAGTTTGTTAGAGTTCTAACAATCGGCGAGATGATAACGGGCTTTGAACGCAGAGCACGCGGAGGGCACAGAGAACGGCATCAATCGCGGGCAAGGACGGTGCCAAACTGGCAGGTCGCTCGCGGTTTCTTCTCGTGAATCTGCCCCTCTGAACTTGACATTCCCGAAATCTGTCTTATAGTATACCGTCGTCCGGGGGAGGTATCGCAGTGCAATCATTGGGTCTGGACTCTAGGTCCACAGGAGGGGGAGTACTCATGCGCATTCAAGGAGGAAAGTGCATTGTCATCGCATCTGCTGTGCTTCTGGTGCTCGCTTCGTGTGAAATCGGGTACGCGGACTTCGCCGGCACCGTAGACTTGACAAGTAACTTCGGCGACTGGCTGCCCGGCGATCCGCCGGTACCGGTCCCGCCGGGAGCCCTGCTGACCATTGATGTGACAGGCACGCAAGCCGAAAACGCGGGAGGGCTATCTACTAGCCTTTCGCAGGTTTTATGCGGCGCGGGTGGCGGTGGAGAAGAGTTGTGCGAGGGTTCCGGCCATTTCGCGTAAGCCCCTGCGCCGGGGGGCACAG